>Ga0155548_106_pt3 | contig 85469 bp, 61 predicted proteins | sample RifCSPhighO2_12_FD_107205 | JGI IMG/M metagenome (GOLD analysis project Ga0155548, IMG submission 107205) | Sphingopyxis sp. RIFCSPHIGHO2_12_FULL_65_19
CAACAGGACGACGACGGAGCGGCAAGCGGCTGCTTACCGTCGGCACCGATTGCGCGCTGGGCAAGAAATATACCGCCCTCGCGATTGCCGATGCCTTCCGTGCGCGCGGGGTCGATGCCGATTTCCGGGCGACCGGACAGACGGGCATCATGATTGCGGGGCGGGGTATCCCGGTCGACTCGGTTGTCAGCGATTTCGTCGCGGGCGCCGCCGAGATGCTGAGCCCCGACGCCGATCCCGTGCACTGGGATGTGATCGAGGGGCAGGGCTCTCTCTTCCATCCTTCCTACGCCGGGGTGTCGCTCGGACTGCTTCACGGCTCGCAACCCGATGTCCTTGTCCTCTGCCACGCGCATGGCCGAGACCGGATCGTCGGCCTGCCCGATTATCCGCTGCCGTCGATCGGTCGCGCGATCGAGGTGACGGTGCAGCAGGCGCAACTCACCAACGCGCATGTCCGCTGCGCCGGCGTATCGCTCAACACAGCCGGGCTGACCGGCGAGGACTCCGAGCGGGCGATTTCCGATCTGGCGCGCGAATGGGGCGTCCCGGTCGCCGACCCGATGCGCGGTGGACCCGCCTTCGAACGACTGGTTGAGGCGTGTCTCGCATGATCCGCCTGCTCCTCCTGTCCGCCTTTGCGGTCGGCTTTTCTGCGACCGCGGCGGCACAGGAGAGCGACGATGCCCGACGCGATGCCACGCTCGCCGACATCCGGGCGATGGTCGAGGGGGCCGAGGGTGATACCGCGCTCGTCGTCGCGGTGACCGACCGCGACCGGATGCTGATGGTCGCATCGCACGGTCTTGCCGACGTCGACCGCCGGATACCCGCGGCACCCGATACGCGCTTCGCGATCGGATCGATCTCGAAATCCTTCACCGCGGTCGCATTGATGCAGATGGCCGACGACGGCCGCTTCGATCCCGACGCGCCGATAGCGCGTTACCTGCCCGATTTCCGGGTGCGCAGTGATTTTGCCCCCATCACCGGCGGCGCGCTGATGTCGCACACGTCGGGACTGCCCAATTATTTGGCGCATGTTGCGTCGATGCGATTCCTCGTGACCGCGCTCCAGGATTTCGAGCCACGCTACGCCCCCGGCGCGCATTTCTGGTATTCCAACTCGGGCTATCAACTGCTCGGCTATGCGGCCGAAGCGGTCGATAAGGCGCCTTTCCCGTTGATCCTCCAGCGTCGCATCCTGGACCCGCTGGGCATGGCGTCGACCGCGCCGCAGATCGACGACCGGCTGCGGCGAAAGATGGCGACGAGCTATGCGCGTGCGCCCAACGGCGACCTCGTCGTGGCGCCGTGGTTCGAGCATCTCGCCGCCGACGGGGCGATCGTGTCGACCGCGCCCGACATGACCGCCTATGCCCGGATGCTGCTCACACGCGGCAATTCTCCGCAGAGGCGGATCCTCTCCGAACGGGCTTTCGCCCGGCTCATCACGCCGGTCCGCGACGATTATGGCTTTGGCTTCGACATTGGCGAGCGCGGCCAGATGCTGTTTCACACCGGCTCGATCATGGGCTTTCAGGCCTATTTCGCCGTCCATCTTCAGCAGGGCCTCGGCATTGTCATCCTCGGCAACGGACCTGCCGACCGGACGCTGCGTGAACGCATCGTCGCGCGACTGTTCAATATCGCCCCGCACCAGCTGCCTGATCTCCAGTGGCGCGGGACGGAAGGTTTTGCGGGTCGCTTCGTCGGGCGGGGCGGGAGAGCGCTGCTATTCCGTCGCGGTCCGTCGGGCGATTTGCTGGTCGATGACGGCGGCGGCACGCTGATGCTTGCGCGGATCGCCCGCGAGGCTTGGGGTGCGCATCTGACCCCCGCCGGACCGCGCGCTTTTCTTTTCTTCCGCGACGCGAGCGGCGCGGTCTCGGAGGTCGTCGAAGGCGATGCGACTTATGCCCGCGAGAATGCGGCCCTGTCCGCCGACCCACCGACAGGCTACCGCCCGCTTGTCGGGCGCTATGCCGCGCATGGCGAAGAGGGACCGAGCGTCCGTATCTATGCACGCGGCGCGCAGCTCACCATGTCCTATGCCGACTCCAGCCTCGCCATGCCGCTCGTCGAGGATGGTCCCGGCCGCTTCCGTTTCGAAACGCCGATCTACGCGCCCGAGTGGCTGCAGTTCGATACGGTTGTCGAGGGCAAGGCGGAGCGGCTCGTCCTGAACGGGGTGCCATTGTACCGCATCGATCTGCCATGAGGTTCGGGTGGCGGATCGGAGCAGCCCTTGCGATGCTGTTCAATGCGATACCCGCCACGGCCGCGACGCCGGCCGAGGATGCTTTCGTCGCATGGGCGCGTACCCACGCAATCGACCTGCCGGTCTGTTCATCGATCCTTTCAGGTGCAGACTATTCCAATCTGGCCAAAAGGATTGGCAGCGCGCGCATTGTCGCACTCGGGGAGCCGGTGCATGGCGCGCACGAGCCGCTCGCCTTCCGGAACTGCCTCTTTCGTTACCTCGTCGAGAAACAGGGTTTCACCGCAATCGCGCTGGAATCCGGCCTTCATGAATCGCGCCGCCTCCACGATTATGCTGCCGGTGGACGGGGCGACGTGCGCGACGTCGCGCGGCGTGGCTTCACCTGGGGCTTCTGGCGTTATCCCGAGAATATCGAGCTGCTCGAATGGATCCGCGCCTATAATCTGGACCCGCAGCACACGCGCAAGGTCGCCGTCTATGGCATCGATGTGAGCGGCGGTGACGCCGACGGGGCGTGGGCGCGCGCGCGGATCACGCTCGACGATGGGCTCGCCTATCTGGCGCGCGCCGCGCCAGCCCAATCGGCGCGCGTTCGCAAGGATATCGCCCCCTTTCTCGGTCACTTCTCGGCGCCGGCTTACCGCGCGCTGTCAGGCAAGGAGCGTACAGCGCTGCGCCGCTCGCTCGTCCGCGTCCTCGAAATCTTCGATTCAAATCGGGCGGTTCTGCTCGCTGCGTCCTCGCGAAAAGATTTCGATTGGGCCAGGCAAAACATCGTTGCGGCACAGCAGCTTCAAGTCCTCTTTGAGGTGTCCGAGACCCCCGATCCTGGGGGCCGACTGTTGCCCGGCGAATATCGCGCCGATGCGGCGCGCGAGGCTGCCATGGCTGACAATGCCATGTGGGCACTACACCGCGAAGGGCCTGAGGGTCGGATACTGCTTTTTGCGCATAACGGTCATATAATGAACGTGCGCACGCGCGGCGGGATATGGTCAGTCTATGCCAAGCCCCCTGCCGCAATGGGATTCCACTTGCGGCGCGCGCTTGGCCGTGATCTCCTGATCATTGCTGCCAGCTCGCCGACCCGTGGCGAAGGCGCGGGCGGCCCGGGTGAGATTGACACGGCATTGGCGCGCGTTGGCCGAGAGCATTTCCTCGTCGATATCCATTCGGCCACGGGTCTGCCAGCCCAGTGGCTGTCGCGTGAGAAGCATCTGAGCGCCAATTATACGACTGAAAGTCTCGTCTGCCCACGGCAGGCATTCGACCTGTTGATCTTCTTCGATCGGCTGACTCGGTCGCAGAAGGATCGTTGAAGCATGCCTAGCTCATGCTCCCGCCCGCCCCGTCGCGTATGTCGGCTTTGAGATGCTCGCCTCCTGAAAGCGGACAGGCTGTAAACGGCCAGAACACGCGGCCTCGCTCGTCTAACCGCCATTGAGCCCCGGATCAGGATTGCCTTCTATCGGTGTAATGGACTTCCGAGCATCGCTGCCAGTTCCACCTCACGACCGACGCCAAATTTGGCGAAGACCGATTTGATCTGCGCGCGCACCGTTCCGAGACTTGCGTCGCGGCCGACGGCGATGCTGTCGCGACTCTCACCGGCGGCGAGGCGCAAAGCGACATCGGCTCCGGCGGCGGGGAGGCTGTAGAGTTGCTGCAGGATGGATGCCGACGCGCCGTGCCAGTTCGCGCTCGTCCGCGCGATCACCAGAGCGCGCGGGCGAAAGTTGAAATTCCACGCCGCGCGCGGTGCGGGCATATGTCGAGCACTAGCGGGAGCGCGCCGGACTGAGCCACCACGACCGTTCGCGTCGGATGTGGCGGCGCTCCTATAACTCGTTGCAGGGCTTTGCTTACCGTGCTCGCGGCGTTCGGTGACAGCAGGTCGAGCCGCCTCTCAATTAAACGAAGCCGACCGTCCTTGAGCAAGGCTTCCGCTGCACCGGACATCGCGGAATGCGCACAGGAGGTCACCTCTCCGGTCACCATGCGGCCGTAGTTCCTCAGACGCGGCTGGCAACCGCCGAAGCGGCCGCCGCCACGATTAAGAGCAGCTTCCAGCAGGCGGCACGTGCTTGAGCCCGCGACCCGCGGCAGCGCCCGTTGGAGTGCCCCGCTCGACGGCCACGACGCCGTTGACCAGCAGAGCCTGGACGCCGAGCGTCAGCATCTCGGGGTTCACATAGTCGGCCTTGGGCCGGTAGCTCTTTGGGTCGAACACGACGACATCGGCGAAATAGCCGTTGCGCAGGTGGCCGCGGCGGTCGAGCTTGAACGTGTCTGCGGTCTGGCCGCTGCTGCTGTTGATGAACTCGGCGATCGAGATCGTCTTTTCTTCCAGAACGTATTTCGCGTACTTCCTCGGGAAGGTGGCGTACATCCTCGGGTGGCCGTGGGACCCATCGGAGCTCGTCATGACCCAAGACTGCTTCATCAGCAACTTGATGTCTTTCTCGGCCATGTTGAACGACACGACGGAGGTGCCGCGCTCGGATTCGCGGATGATGCGCAGTGCGGCATCGATCGGCTCGAAATTCCATTCTCGAGCGACCTCGTCGAGGCGCTTGCCCGTCCAGGGCTGATTGGGGGCGGTCAGCAGCAAAGAATTCGCCCCGCCGCGGCGGCGCAGATTGTCGCGCATCTCGGCCTTGATCATTTCGAGGGCCGCGGGATCGTCGAGGCGCTTGAGCATCGGCGCGCGGCCGCCGTCGACGGCCCAACGCGGCAGCAGCGAGGCTTCGAGGCCGGAGCCGGAGGCTTCCCACGGATATTGATCGGCAGTGACTTGGAGCCCTCCGGCTCGTGCATTCTCGATCGTGGCGATCAATTCGGGCCCCTTGCCGTGCACGTCGACGCCGAGTGCCTTGAAGTGCGCGAAGTGGACCGGCATGCCCGCGGCACGGCCGATTTCGATGCCTTCCTTGGTCGAGTCCACCACGCCGATCGTGTATGAGGATTCATCGCGCTGGTGGCTGTCGTAGATCCCGCCGCGAATGGCCGCTTCCCGCGCGATCGCGATGACTTCGTTCGTCTTAGAGAAACTCTGCGGCGCGTAGAAGAGGCCGGTGGAGAAGCCCAGCGCGCCTTGGCACATGCCGTCGGCGACGACGCGCTTCATCCTGTCCAGTTCTGGCCCTGTAGGAGCTCGGTCCGCGTCGCCGATGACGGCGCGACGGACCGCACCGAAGCCGACATAAGCGGCGACGTTGACGCCGAACTTGTTCCGGTCGATGCCGTCGAACAATCCGGCGATGTCGACCTTGCCGCCGGGCTGGCCGTGGCCGTCGACGCCGGTGAAGATTGTCGTCACGCCCTGCATCATCCACGGCAGGTTGAGGCGGGTGGTTGCTTCGGTGCCGGTCAGGAAGGTGTCGGCATGGGTGTGCGGATCGATGAAGCCCGGCGCGACGACCAGGCCGCGCGCGTCGATCACCTTCGCACCCTTATACGGGTTCTTTGCGGCGGCGCCGACATAGACGATTTTATCGCCCGAGATTGCGAGGTCGCCGATTACGGGCGTCTGGGACGAACCATCGTAAATGGTGCCGCCCTGGATCACCAAGTCGGCGTTTCGCACAGCTTGGGCCTGCGTCGGCTGCGCTGCGGCGAGCGACATCATTGCCGCGCCCAAGCCGAGGGCGCTCGCCATCGTCGCGCCGCGGTCGCGGGAGGTGGTGGAGGAAAGAGTCATTGTGAGTTCTCCCCGATGTCTTTTGATCTGTCGGCGCGGCGGAAACGGAGCGCGTGGACCCGGGAGGATTTGATCGTGAAGCCCTGACCGTCCTCGTCGAAGATCAACCGCGTGCCGAGCCCGCCGAACGAGCCGTCTGGATTGCGCTTCAGGGTGAGCGGCTCACCCGGCGCGCGGGCGTAGGGCGACGTGACCACGGCCTTCAGCTCATCGCCGACGATGCTGACGTCGTAGGTCGCCTGGAGCTCATCCGAGAGATAGCGGTCATCAAGGGCCGGCTTTGCAGCAGCGGACGCATCCGCGGCCGTCAGGATGTCGCCCTCGATCACTTCGATGATCTCGTCGGCCTTATCCTGAGACACCCAGTCGCCGCGGTTGCAGAACACGGCTACGCCGAGCTTCCGCTCGGGGAGGCGGGCGTACATGTTCTTGAACGCTTCGGCGCCACCGCCGTGCTGGACGAAATACTGGCCGTTGCGGCTGCCGATCATCAGGCCGCCGCCATAGACGAGCCCCGTCCGCTCCTCGAGGGCGGGCTCACCGTTGGTGAAGGTGCCGGGCGTCGTCATGATCTTCGCGACCGCTGGCGTCCAGACCTTGTGGCCGACCTCAATGTCGCGGTCGAAACGGGCGAGATCGTTGATGGTGACCATGAGCCCGCCGGAGCCGCTGAAGGTCGGATAGGTATCGCGAATCTCGAACCCCTCGCCCACCGGGACGTAGCCGTGGGCGATGTTAGTCCCGCCGGGCTTGGCGTCGTTCATGAAGAAGCTGCGCTTCATTCCGAGCGGCCGAAGGATGGCCTTCTTGGCGTAGTCCGCGAACGGCATGCCGGAGACTCGCTCGACGATTTCGGCGAGGAGCAGATAGCCGCCGTTCGAGTAGGTGTAGGCGATTCCGGGCGTGAAGTTGGTGCTCTTCTGCGCGAACAACAGTTTGAGCGCGGTGGCCTTGTCGGTATCGGCTGCGCTGTCGATTCCGGCGAGGCGGATCAGCTCGAGCGAATCGCGGATGCCGGCGGTGTGCAGCATGAGCATCCGAACGGTGACCGGAACTTCATATTCAGGGAGTTCCGGGAGGTACTTGCGGACATCGTCGTCGAGCGACAGCTTTTTCTGCTCGATCAGCTTGGCCGCGGCGAGCGCGGTAAACTGCTTCGAGACCGAAGCCGCATAAAAGAGAGTGTCGCCATCGAGCGGTTTGCCCTTCTCTATGTCGCCGGAGCCGGCCGCAGTGACGAAGAGAGTCTTCCCTCCGCGAAAAGCGCCGGCCGCGCATCCGGGCGCAGCGAGGCCCTTAGGGTCGGATATGATTTCCCTTACCTTGGCGACGTCGATCGCCTGGGCGGGAGTCGCAACGAGCGTTGCGAGGAGAACGGAAATGATCTTGACCTTGGGCATCACTGCACTCCGAACGATTTTTTTATAAGGTGGGGCTGTGGCGCCATGCTGCACCACAGCCCCGAGGCTTAGTAGCGGAAGCGAACACCCGCGGTGTAGGTGCGGCCGACTACGTCGTAGAGCGAGCGCACCGTCGCGAAGCCACCCGTTCCAGTGATCGGTGGATCATTGTCGAGCAGATTTGAGATACCCGCGAAAAGGGAGACCTTCCGGTCACCGTCGTCGATGATCGCATATTGCGCCGACAGATCCACGTAGAGGCGGCCCGAGTGCTCGAGCACGTCGAGATCCTTGAAGGTGAAAGCGTTGTTGATGTTGCCGCCACCGACATAGCGACCGGTGAGGCTGAGCGTCGTCGGCCCAGCTTCGTAAGTCGCATTGGCGTTGGCGCGCCAGTGCGGCGTGCCGCCGAGGCTGGCGATGGTCGGCTGGTCAGTGGAGCCGGCCAGCTCGGTGACGGTCCGACCGTCATCCAGCGTCATCTTGCCGACATACGTCACGAGCGTACGCAGCGACAGATCGCCGGATGCCACCGGCATGCGGTAGGCAATTTCGATGTCCACGCCCCGCGTATGGACCGCCTGCAGGTTCTGCGGCGAGGATTCCACCTGGGCGATCCGCCCATCCGCTCCGCGGGTGATCAGGCCGCACAGCTGTGGCTGATCACGATAGCAGCGATCGACGATCGACGAAGCGGAGAGCGCAAGGATCGCATCCTTCAGCTTGATGTCGTAATAGTCGATCGAGACCCGGAGGTTCGGCACGAAAGCAGGGCTCAGCACGACGCCTGCGGTGAGCGTGTCTGCTTTCTCCGGTTGCAAGCTGACGTTGCCGCGGGTGAGGGTCTGGACGCTGTACGACTGGTTGATCACCGGGTCGAACGGGCTGAACTGCGCAGTCGTCGCTCCCGAGAAGAGTTCTGCCATGCTGGGCGCCCGGATGTCGCGCGAGCGTGTCGCCCGGAAGCGGATGTCGTCGTTGACCTCCCAAGTGCCGCCGACCTTCCAGGTCGTGACCGTTCCCGAGGTGCTGTAGTCGGTCAGGCGGCCGGCGACGTTGAGCTCGAGCGAGTCCGCCCAGCTCTGGTCAGCAGCGAGGGGAACGACGAGTTCGCCGAACGCTTCCTTGACGGTGACTTTGCCCTTCCACGGTACGGTGTTGCCGGTCGAGAAGGAGCCCGCCGCCGAGAGCGGATCCGAAGTCACGTCCGCCGTCTCGTGGCGCCACTCTGCGCCCATGGCGAGCGAAACCGGCCCGGCCCAGGTCGAGAAGGGCTCGCCGCGAAGCGTGACCGCCGCCGCATCCTGCGTAAGGTCCCACACGCGCCAGGTTTCGCCAGTCACATAATCGATCGCCTCGGGTGAGGGTGCTCCGTCACCGAACAGATTGATCGGCACGCAGCCCGCTGCGCGCGCGGCAAGGTTGCGGCAGACGGCGGCGCCGGTCACCGGATCCGTGACAGCATCCACTGCGAAAAGGTAATTGGCATTGATACGCGCGTTGGAGCCGCGGTGACGGTTCTTGGTCTGGCCGCGGGTATAATAAGCGTCCCAGCTCCAGCCGCCACCGAACTCACCCTCGAGGCCGCCGACAAAGCGGGTGGTCTCGGAGCGGATGTGGTTCATGCCCCGGCCGTAATCGCGGCTGTACCGGCCCATCGTGAAACGATCGATGCCGGCATCCACCATGGCACCGCGAACCGATTCCTGAAGGAACGGGTTTTCGATGCTGATGGCGATTGCGTTATCGGTGCGGGTAAGGCCGGGGTGATCGGTCTTGGACTGCGCCCAAGAGGCCTCGGCGTAGGCCGTGATCGAATCGGTGGCCTCGAACGAGAGGCGGCCGTAGGCGCTGCGGCGCTTCAGCGGCACTTCGAGAACAAGGTCGCGGGATCCGGAGGCTCCGTCGCCGCCAACCATACCGGTTGCAGTGCGGAGGCTTCCGTAGCGGAACGGAATCAGCGTGCCGTCCGGAGCGAAATGATAACCAGCCAGCGGGCCGGAGTTGATGACGCCGCCGTACGAGAGGTTGGCGGAGCGCGCGTCGGCGACGAGGAGGTTGCGAGGCTCCTGGTTGGTCGAGGTGTAGGCGGGATTCGCGATGATGCCCCAGCCTTGGTCGCCCCAGTCGCGGTCGCCCTGGCGCGCGATGCCGCTATTCTGCGCGATTTCGCCGGCGAGCAGCAGCTTGCCGCGACCATCGGCAAAGCCACGGCCGTAGGCAATGGAAGCGAGATAGTTGCGGTGGTCGTTATGGTCTGTGATGCCGGCCTGAACGCTGCCCTTGAAGCCTTCGAGCTTGTGGTCGAACTTGAAGTTGACGACGCCGGCAACGGCATCGGAACCCCACGCCGCGGAGGCGCCGCCGGTGACGATGTCGATGCTGCCGATCAGCGCCTGCGGGATGGCGTTGATGTCGACCGGACCCTGGATCTGGGCCGGAACGAAACGCTTGCCATCGACTAGCACGAGCGTGCGGTTAAAGCCGAGGCCGCGCAGATCGAGATAGTTGCCGCCGGCATATTGCGAGTTGTTGGTCGAGCTCGAGGGAGTCAGCGAGGGGCGGACCGCCGGCATCTGATTGACGACATCGGCCAGGTTCGGCGCTGCTACCTTCTCGAATTCCTCGGTACCCAGAACGGTGGTCGGGGTGGGTGCGCTGAAACCCGAACGGGCGACACGGGAGCCCGTAACGATGATGTCCTCGCCCTGTGCCTCATCTGCGTCGGCCGCGGCGGCGGTCTGCGCAAACGCCGGCGTTGTTCCCAGCAGGCTCGCGGTCGCGAGCAGCGCCAGTTTGAAGCCAGCGTGCGTTACTTTTTGTTCGGTCATTCGGTACTCCTCTTGCTCTCTCCGTCTAACCGCAGGTGCACCCAGGATGCGCCCGCGGCCTTTTGCTTCCCGCTCCGCCAATCGGCACAACGTGATTGTGAAACAGTCCCACAGACTGATCGGAATGCCGGCGCGCTCGGCGCGTCGGCTAATCTGGATGTATTTGAAACCGCATTCAAAGACCGCACAAGCGATTACAGTTGGCCGTTCTATAACTTTGGTGCATATTAGGAGGTGCAGCGCGGCGGTCGCAGAACGGCAGCGCGAGCGGGGTAAACGCCACCGGTGAGTATGATGCGAAGACTGAGTTGCGGGCTGTCATGACTGACGGCACTGATGCTCGGAAACATCCGGCCCCGGCCTCCTGGCGCTAATCGATGCTCCCGTCAGCGCGGCGGACTGAACCGCGCCGGGACTGCCGGAGGCCATTTGGTTTAAGCTACGCAGCCATGGCGACCTCGTCCAGCATGGCACGGTCGGCTGCGGCTACATCGCTTGTACCGATGGCGGCTCTGGCCGAGCCGGTGCAAGCGCTGCGCGATAGCATGGCCAACGTCGGCGCCGAAGGCCGCGCCCGACAATAGCTTCGTGACCACATCCATCTTGATTTATTGGCTTATGATGACTGGCTGGGCTCGGGCCACGCTGCGCCAAGGCGGGTCTGGTGGACTGCGCGCGGCGCCTCTGACGCTCGTCGGGGTTTACACTCGGCTCCACCGCGTGATCGGTGATAGCTTGACCTATCTCAAGTATGCCGTCTGACAATCTTTGGGTGCGTTTGAGCCGCCTTCTCAAACCCGGATTCCGAGAAAAGCTTTCGGCTTACATCCGTCTGACTTTTGCGCCGGACTCTATTTATGATCGGTCTATTTCAGGGGGAGCATGTTCCCGACCGGTTCGCACCAGTTTTTGCCGCTCCCTGTCCATGAAAGGCCGACTTTTGGGCGCAACGCAAACGTCGTCAAATGTCCTACTAGAGGCGCAAAACAGCCGTTCTTTGCCCTTAAAAGAGCTTTAGATGGTGATCTCCAGTGAGTTATAACAATGGTGTGCCCGTGAACGCGGGAACCCAGTGTGGAGTAAGCCGACGCACGCCCTGGGTCCCGCTTTCGCGGGGATGATGAAAAAGAAAAGAACGCGGCGACCGCTACCGGTCACGTGCTGTCACTCTCGCTCCACGGGCTGCGAACGTCCGCTTCTCTATGTTCGCCGCCTAGAAGCCGCCGGTCCGCGATCGGCCAATTATGGTCATTTACGACGCGTCAGCCAGTTCAACTGGCCGAGGTTCGCGGGCATCGTGAACTATTCTCGCTACGTGCCGACCCCACGTGTTCAACGCTTCGCGCTTTTCGTCCGCATACTCATAGCGCTGATACGTGCCCGCGACTCCCGCCTTTCGCCGGTTCTGTACGGCCTCGATCCACTCGCTAGAAACGCGAAGGCGTTGCAGACCCGTTGCAACCGATCGCCGTAGGTCGTGAAATCGCCACGCGGTGACGGGCGCCGCGTCATCTTCAACAAGGTCACGTACCTGCTCATCCAATTTGCGTTTGCACCGCGAGAAGCCGGATACGCGCGATTTTCCGCCATCGGTCGTCAAGACAAAGCCTTTTCGTGGCCAAGATGCGCTTCCTGCCAGGGCGTCCAGTTCGGCGATGACTTGTTTAGACAGGGGAATAAGGTGCTCTTTGCCATTCTTTGCCCGGGCCGAAGGCAGTATCCACTCTGCCCGGGCTCGATCCAGTTCTTGCCACTCCAGCCCGGCGACCTCGTCGCGGCGCTGGCCGGTAAGAAGCAGCAGCCGGACGAGCCCGCAAAATATCGCTCCGAGTTCCTCGCTAGCGGTCCAGACCAGCTTCAATTCGTGATCGTTTAACACGCGATCCCGGCTCGGAGCGGCGGCGGGTACCTCGAAGCCTTCGAGAGGATTACGGTCAATAATGCCACGGCCTTTGGCCCACCGCATCATCCTGCGAGCAACGGCGAAAACATTCCGTCGCAGCGCGGGACTGTGCGTCGAAAGGCCATCGAGGACCGAAAAAATCTCGCTACCCTGGATAGCGGGTAACGGACGCTTGCCTAATTTGGGGCGGAGATAGATTCTCAGGGTCGATTTGAAGAATTCGCGAGTCTTTTCGCGCAAGCCTTCAAGGCCCTTTTCTTCGAACCGATCAGCGACCGCGCTAAACGTCAGTTCGCTCGCGACGTAATGCCTGCGCCGTTTTTCTTCAGCGGGGTCGATGCCCTGCGCAATGAGGACAAGGAGGCGGTTGGCTTCTCTTCGAGCCAGCTCTGGCGTCCATCCGCTTCCATGCTGGCCAATCTTGTATCTCCTGGTTGGCGTCGTTCGCCCACCCATTCGATATTGAAGAACGTAAATCCGCCGACCCTCGGGCGTTACCTTGACGCCGAACCCCTTACATTCTGTGTCCCATAGGAAGGTGTCTCGTGGGCCTTTCGACAGCGAGTCGACACTCGTCTTTGCGATCTTTCCAACAGTCATAGCAATCACACCGCAATCACCACAAAGAAAGCTGTGGCGAAAACGAGAATACGAGTTCGTAGCTTAAATACCAGATAAAATTACATATTTCGTAGAAACGGACACGGTTGGATACCGCGGCGAACCGCGGCCCTCCCATTTCCTAATCTGGGGGCCACAGGTTCGAATCCTGTCGGGTGCACCACTTCGGAACAATGCTGGGCACCGCGCCCGGCTCTTCGGTCGCTATGCGGGTTCGGTGATGCGGGTTTCGCGGAGCTGGCGGATGGTTCGTTTGATGGGAAGGCGGATTTCGGATCTAAACCCTTCGTTCAACTGCGTTGTCATCAATTCGGCGTCGGGGCCATACATCGTTCCTAGCCGCTCACGCGTATTGGCAAGGCCGATACCAAAACCCGATGTCTTTGGCGCCGCGCGCCGCTGCGCGGCGTGATCGTCGACCGTCAGTATCAGGTCGCCGTTCCTCTCGCGCGCCGCAATGGTCAGGGTCATATTCCCGATCGCGCTGTTGAACCCATGCTTCATTGCGTTTTCTACCAGCGGCTGGAGGATGAAACTGGGGACCACCGCATTTCCAAGATCGTCCGGGCACGTCACATCGATGCTGAGCCGATCGCCAAATCGGACCCGTTCGACGTTCAGATAGGCGCGCACCAGCGCAATCTCGTCAAGCAGCGGTTGTTCCGCACCATCCGAGCGCTCCAGCGAAAAGCGCAGAAAGTCGGCCAGGTTATCCGCCATCTCTGATGCTCGCGGGCCGTCGTCGGTGAGGGCGAGTGTGGAAATGGCGCTGAGCGAATTGACCATGAAGTGGGGGTCGAGCTGCAGGCGCAGCATCTTGAGTTCGGCCTGCGTACGACGCGTTTCTGCCAAAGCCAGATCCCGCTCGGTCTGGCTCAGCGCGATTTCCCGTGCTTTTGATTGCTGGGCAACCACCGACAGCCAGAGCAACGCAGCGTTGCAGGCGTAAAGCGCGAAATAAACGACCCATGTGATCCCCAGATATTTCAGGTCGGTCTGCGGCATGGCGTGATCCGGGAATATCTGTGCAAAAAGCGCGTGCGTGCCATAGTCGGCAGCCGTCTGTAGTATCGATGCGACCAGGATGGCGGCCATGACGCCCGCCAAAGCGATGACCGCGCGCCTTTCCTGCAAAAGGCGGATCGGTCCATAGAGCAGTGTCGCAATTCCTGCGGCCGTGCTGACCGTGACGGGTACCGTCAGATACGCGCTTATCGTGTTCATCTGACCAACGAAGATTGCCCCGATGGTGACGACGGTGCTTGATGCGAGCCACAGGACTATCGAAAGTTGAAATGTCAGCCGCAGCTCGGGAGATTGCTGCCGGTTCCACATGAACATCTGTTTCGTCCTCCGTAATCGGGTTCGCCGGGCCATATCGCCTTCATCCGCGCAGAAATATCGAATTGTCGCTCGCACCAAATGATTGCATTTCGCAATCGCATTTTGAATATACGGAATTGCCGCGATCTGGCCGCAACGGTGTTGCCCGATGTTTCATCGCTTAAATGGACAACCAGCGAGCCGCAACTTGTCCTTATTCCGCCGAGCGTGGAAGCAACACGGCGCTTTGTGGAGGCATGATGACGTTTCTGAAGGTCATGGCGGTCGACGATGAAGATCTGGCGCTGCGCCGTATCGCTTTGCTGATGAAAGAGATCGGCGACGCGGAACTCGTCGCGACGAACCAGGATCCGCTGGATGCATTGACCCAGATTGACCAATTGCAACCCGACGTGCTGTTGCTGGATATCCAGATGGCGGGGCTCAGCGGGATCGAGCTGGCGGAACAATTATTGCATATCGGCGGCCATGTTCCACAGATCATTTTCATTACCGCGTTCAACCAACATGCCGTGCGCGCGTTTGAAACGCGTGCCGTCGATTATATTATGAAGCCGTTGCGGGCCGACAGGCTTTCGATCGCGTTCGACCATGCCCGTCTACGGATTCAACAGGAACGGGCATCGCACCATGTCGCGCATCTCCGGCGTGTCGTGGACGAGCTTCGGGGATCGACCGTGGCTGCCGGGTATGACAGCGACGATCAGGAGATATGGGCACAGCGCGGCGACAAATATGTCCGCTTGCTCGCGCGCGAGATCCAGTGGGTGGAATCGGAACGCGATTATGTCCACATCCATAATCACGAGCGCGCTTTCCTGCTTCGGAGCACGATGGCAGCGTTGAGTGACCGACTGGGTAGCGAACGTTTCATTCGTGTCCGGCGTTCCGCACTGGTCCGGCTCGACTGCATCGAATCGATCCGCGACCGGGGCTATGGTAATGTGCATGTGCTACTCCGGTCGGGCGCCGAAGTGCGGGTGGGGCGGACCTATCTCAAGCCTTTGCGCGATCGCATGCGACCCAAGATAGCCTGACAGGTAAGTAGCTGTTAGAATTTTACTTGCGGCGAGCTTGCCCTCGCCGTCAGCCAAATGAACCACCAATTATACCGGCTCCTCGCCAGTAGCAGCGCACCATTGTCGTTCTTTATGCGCGGGATCAGGCGGAACGGGCGCCTTGGCCGATGAGGTGGAGAATGTAGGGCGCATAGCTTTGCTCCGCGAGCAGCAGATAGGCTGGGGCGTCGCCGGTGCGCGCGACGAACAGGCCGACGTCGCCGAAGCGGGTCCGGACCGCTGCGCCGACCGGCAGCGCCTGCGGACGCAGGTCGAGCGGGGTGAAGGCCGCGAGGCAGGCGGTGCCCGCCGCGCCTTCGAGCCGCAGCGCGACCAGGCCGTCGGTGACATCGAGCGCCAGCAGCGTGTCCTCGCCGAGCGCCGCCTCGGCCCGTTCGAGCGCCCATGCGACGCCGTCCGCGCTGCCGGTGAGCAGCCATTCACCCGGCGCGATGGCGGCCAGTGCGATGTCGCTGTTCGCGCTGTATCGGTTCGCGGCGGGCGGCGGGATGCCGAGGGCCGCGGAAAGCCGGGCGGGCGCATCGGCAGCACCGCAGACCTGAACCTTTGCCACCGCCAGATCGGGGTCGATCCGGCACCAGCCGGGGGGAGGCGACAGGTCAGCCATCGAGCCGCGTTCCTTCGCGGTCATATCGGCAAAGGTCGGTGATGCGGGCTTCGCGCCAGTTGCCGAGATCCCATATGGGGACAGTTTCGCCCATTCGCGCCTGTCCACGCTCGACCATCGCAAGCGCCAGCGGCACGCCCAGCGTCGGCGACCATGCACTCGATGTAACCCAGCCGTCGCTGGGCCGGGGCTGCCCGGTTCCGGCGGGGAGGATGTGCGCGCCGATCGTCAGCGGGGCGGCATTGCCATCGGTTGTTTCGAGGCCGACCAGGCTGCGCCGGTCGGGGCGCAAGCCGTCGGGGCGATGCGCGGAGCGACGGCCGACGAAGTCATCGGTCTTTTTGCGCATGATCTCTCCAAAGCCGATGTCCTGCGGCAGCGTCGTCCCGTCGGTGTCCGCGCCGACGTGAAGAAACCCCTTTTCGATTCGCATCGTCATCAACGCCTCGACCCCGAACGGCGTGAGCGCGTGCGCAGCGCCGGCCGTGACAAGCGCGTCCCACAAATCTCCGGCCCGCCGCCAGGGCACCGCGATTTCATAGGAAAGCTCGCCGGTGAAGCTGACGCGTGCGACACGGGCGGGTGCGCCGCCGATATGGCCGATACGCGCGGTCATGTGCGGGAAGGCGTCGCCCGATGCGTCGATGTCGGTCGGCAAGGCGCGGAAGAGGGCGCGCGCCTTTGGTCCGGCGATGTTCGCGACGGCCCAGCAAGCCGTGACATCCTCCACCAGAACGCGCATCGTCGTCCATTCGCAGCGCAGCCATTCTCGAAACGCTTCGGTGACGGCGGCGGCGTGGCCGCTGGTCGTGCCGACCAGGAAATGATCGTCGGCCAGCCGCGTTACCACGCCGTCGTCGAACACGGTGCCATTTTCGCCGAGCATGATCGCATAACGGCAGCGACCGGGTTTCAGCGTGCTGATCCGGTTCACATACATGCGGTCCAGGAACGCCGCGGCATCCGGCCCCTTCACTTCGATCTTGCCGAGCGGTGACGCCTCGAAAATGCCGACGCCGCTGCGCACCGCCAGCACCTCGCGATGGACGGCATCGGCTTCGCTTTCGCCGGTTTGCGGATAAGCCGCGGGACGCATCCAGCCGCCATATTCGTCGAGTGCCGCGCCGCGCGCCACATGCCAGTCGTGGCGTGCCAGATGGCGGCGCGGGCGAAGGCCGTCGCCGACCCGATGCCCCGCAAACACACCGAAAGGGGTCGGGTCATAGGGCGGGCGAAACTTTGTCGTTCCGATCGCTTCGATGGGTTTTCCCAGCAGGTCGCCGAGGATGCCGATGCCGTTGACATTCGACGTCTTGCCCTGGTCGGATGCCATGCCCAGCGTGGTATAGCGTTTGAGATGCTCGACCGAGCGGAAGTTCTCGCGCGCCGCGAGCGCGATGTCGCCCGCGGTCACGTCGTTCTGGAAATCCACCCAGGCCTGGGCGTCGGGCGCCCCGTTTTGCGAGATCGACCACAGCGTCGCATGGATCGGGCCGTGCCGTTGTTCGGCGGTTTGCCCGCGCGCTGCGGCGAGCGTGCTGTAGCGCGCAAAATCGCCCGCCGCCCCGCCGATACAGCGATAGCCGCCCGCCGGTTCCGGGACAAAGCCGTTCAGGCGGCGATCGAAGTGCAATCGTCCGCCGGCCTGCGAATGCAGATGCACCGCCGGGCTCCAGCCTCCCGCCATCAGCAACAGGTCGCACCGCAGCGTCCGGGTCGCCCCCTCGATCCGCCCCGAATGGCTGATCCGTCCGATCCGGACCGCCCGCACCGCGCGCCGGCCCAGCGCCTCGGCGGGGGCCATGCCCAGGTAAAGGGCGATGCCCAGCCGCTGCGCGCGTTCGATGAGCGCTGGGGACGGGGCCGCACGGACATCGACGATGCCGACGATCTGCGCACCGGCCTCTGCCAGATCGAAAGCGGCGTACCAGGCGCTGTCGTTGGTGGTCGCTACGACGACGTCCTCCCCCGCGACGACGCCGTGGCGATGCAGATAGGCGCGCGCCGCGCCTGCCAGCATGACGCCGGGCCGGTCGTTGCCGCGAAAGACGAGCGGGCGTTCGATCGCCCCGGTGGCAAGGATCAATTCCCCGGCCCGCACGCGCCACAATCGCTGGCGCGGCCCCGAACCTTCGGTCGGCGGCAGGTGATCGGTCAGGCGTTCGCACAGGCTGACCATGCCATGGTCGAAATGGCCCGTCGCAATCGTGCGCGTCATCAGCGTCACATTGGGCATCGCGCCCAGCGTGCGCAGCACATCCTTGATCCAGATGCGCGCGGGCTTGCCCTCGACCATGTCGCTGGTGCCGGCAAGTCGGCCGCCCCAATGCCGGCCGCCCGTTACCAGCATCACCGACTGCCCCGATGTCGCCGCATGGTGCGCCGCCGCCAGTCCCGCGATGCCGCCGCCGACGATCAGCGTGTCGATATGCGCCGAGGTCTGCGCATAATGGTCCGGGTCGGCAAGCGCGGGTGCGGTGCCGAGTCCCGCCGCCTTGCGGATCAGCGGCTCGAACAGTCCCCAGTTGGGCCACATGAAGCTTTTGTAATAGAAAGCCGCCGGGATGAATCTTTTGAAGAGCTCGTTGACCGCCAGCAGGTCAAGGCGAAGGCTGGGCCACGCATTCACGGGGGCGGCATCCAGCCCCTCGTAAAGCTCGACATAGGGGGCTTTCAGGTTCGGGGTCGTGCGCGCGCCGCGGCCGAGCTGGACGATGAAATTGGGCTCGTCGAGGCCGGCGGCGATCAGGCCGCGCGGGCGGTGATATTTGAAACTGCGACCGACCATGCGCACACCCGACGCCAGCAGGGCGGACGCCAGCGTGTCCCCGACAAAGCCGGTGTAATGTCTGCCCTCCCATCGAAAGCGGATCGGGCGGTCGCGGTCGATGTCGCCGCCATGGTCCAGCCGATAGCCGCTCATGCGCCCGATTCCAGCAGGGGGCGCGGATCGGTGATGCCATAAACCGCCAGGATTTGATGTGAAACCGTATCGCGCGCAACGTTGAACCAGACGCCGCAGCCCCATTGATGATGCCAACGCTCGAAGCTCAACCCCTTCGCATTGTCGCGATAGAAGAGATAGTCTGCCCACGCGTCGTCGTCGGTCGCGGTGGGGTCCGCGGGGCGCACGATCGGGCTTTCGCCGCCACAGCGATATTCGTTTTCGGCTCGCGGCCCGCACCACGGACAGGGGATCAACAGCATAGGAACCTCAATGTGCGATGCCCGACGCCGCCGCTTCGTCGATCAACGCGCCGGTTCGGAAACGGTCGAGGGAAAAGGCAGCGGCAAGCGGATGGGCCGCGCCGGTCGCCATATGGTGCGCCAGGCAAAAGCCGCCGGCGGGGATGGCCTTGAAACCGCCGGTGCCCCAGCCGCAATTCAGGTAGAGTCCTTTTACCGGACTTTCGCCGAGGATCGGCGTTGAATCGGACACCACGTCGACGATGCCTGCCCATTGCCGCAACAATCGAACGCGCGAGAATTGCGGGAACAGGTCGATCAGCCCCGCAGCGGTCTGTTCGAGCACGGGCAGGCTGCCGCGCTGCGCATAGGAAGGGAACAGGTCGAGCGCACTGCCGATGACCAGTTCGCCCTTGTCCGACTGGCTGAGGTAGGTGCCGGTCGATGGCGCGAGGACGACGGTGTCGAGTACGGGTTTGAGCGGTTCGGACACGAACGCCTGGAGCGCATAGGATATGATCGGCAGCCGAAAGCCCGCCCGCTCTGCCATCACCCCGCTGTGCCCCGCGACCGCCATGCCGACGCATTCTGTGGCGATATTGCCGCGCGTGGTCTGGACGCCGACGACACGGCCTTCGCGGATGTCAAAGCCGGTGACGTCGCAATTCTGGATGATGTCGACGCCCAGCCCATCGGCGGCGCGCGCATATCCCCAGGCGACGGCGTCGTGGCGTGCGGTGCCCCCGCGCGGCTGAAGCAGGCCGGCCAGGATGGGAAAGCGCGGCGACGGGTTGAGGCCGGGAATGCGCCGCCGCACCGTATCGCCATCATGATATTCGGCATCGACGCCGTTCAGTTGCATCGCGTTCACCGACCGGCGCAGCATTTCGACGCCGTGCCGATCATGCGCGAAGCTCCACATGCCGCGCTGCGAAAACATGATGTTGTAATTGAGTTCGCGCGACAGGCCTTCGTAGAGGGTCAGCGCAAAGTCATAGAAGCGCGCGCTTTGCGGAAAAAAATAATTGGAGCGGATGACCGTCGTGTTTCGCCCGGTGTTGCCGCCCCCGATCCATCCCCGCTCAAGCACCGCGATGTCGCGGATGCCATGCTTGCGGGCGAGATAATAAGCGGTTGCCAGCCCATGGCCGCCGCCGCCGATGATGACGGCCTGATAGCGTTTTCGGGGCGCCGCATCGCGCCAAGCGGGCGCCCATGTCCGTTGTCCGGAGAAACCCGCGCGCACGAGTGACCACGCCGAATATCGTGTCACAGACGCTGCTCCCCCCGTTTGCTACAATCTGCGTGCCTCTATAAATACATCACTGTATTTGTGCAATGGTCTGATGACCGAATTTTCACGACGGAAGAGCAGCGGGGGTTCCACCGGACAGACGACGGGCGACAAGCGGCATGCAGAGCGGGATGGTCAGAACGCAACTGAGGAACCCCAATATGCCCAGCATCGAATAGGAACCGAAGTCGGCCACGATACCGCCAATCGGGGCGCCGATGGCAAAGGCGAAACGTTCGCAGCCGCCCCCCAATGTGCCGGCGCGGCCGGACGGGTCGATCGACGCGGCGACCCCCAGGAACACCGAATATTGGTACATATAGAAAATCCAGTAGGTGAGAACGCCGAGGGCAAACATCACCGTTCCCGTCGCGAAACCCAGCAAAAGGCAGGAAATGCCCGTGCCGACCAGCCCGACCACCATCGACAGGATGCGCGGCGACCGGCCGCCCAGCCATGCCGCGACCCCCGTGCCCAGGATGCCGCAAAGCGCGCTGAGCGACAGGATGGTGGCGGTTGTTTCGGGCGCGATCGCCAGCCCTTTCGCGATCCGTTCGGCAAAGCTCCACAGCGCGCCCGTTCCCAGCGAATAACCCGCCCACATCAGCATGAGCGCGAGGACCGCGGGTTGGCGAAGCAGGCCGCCGGCGTGGATTGTCGGCAGGCTGGCGCGAGCCCTGAACGCCAGCATGACGGGCATGGTAATGAGGATCGCGATCGCGACGGCGAGAAACGCCCCCATGGTGCCGAGATATATGCTCGCCATCGGCATCACAAACATCAAGGCGACGACATAGGCGACCGCGCCGCCATTGCCTATCGCATAGACCCGGTCGGGGTTTGCGGCGGTCGAGCCGCCGGTAATGGTCGCCGCGAAGATCAGGCCATAGCCGGTCCCGGCGAGCGCCGCGAACAGCAGCAACAGGGCGAATGATCCCGGCACCAGATACATCAATATGTGCGCCGCAATCGCGAGCGCCGCGCCCGTCATCGCGACGGTGACCGAACGGGCGCGGTGGATGACGGGAGCGAGCAGGATCATCGACAAGGCCAGCGCGCCGATCTGGAAAAATCCGAAAAGCCCAGCTTCGCGCCCGTTGAGGCCCATGTCCATCAGCGCCCCAACCTGGAACGGCATGGTCGATGTGCCGATATGTGCGATGCCGTTGCCGATGACGACCGCCGCGATCAATGCCCAGCTGTCCGTCCTTCGTGCCATCCTTGTTCCCTCTCGATAGCGCCGCGTCGCCGTCTGGAATACATCTATGTATTGACATGTCCAGCCTCTCCGAACAACGGCCGTCCCCTTTGGTGGCGGGGCGATTGACCGCGCGCCTGTTTTTCCGGCAATGAGGCAATATGGCTGAGAGAAAATCGACAGCAGCGAAGACGGGGACGGGGACAGGGAAAACGGGGCGCACCTGGCGGCGGACCCCACCCCCCGAACACACGCCATCGACGCAGGAGTGGATCGACACCGCGCGGCGCGCGCTGATCGACGATGGTATCGTCGGCGTGAAGATCGACCGGCTCGCCAAAATCGCGGGGGTTACCCGCGGCGGATTCTACTGGCGGTTCAAGGATCATACCGAACTTCTCGACAAGCTGCTCGAGGACTGGCGCGCCAGCAACACGCAGCCGATGCTCGACGTGCTCGCGATGCCCGGAACCGTCAGCGAACGGCTGTCCCGCCTCGCGCATCTCTACATTTCCGAACAGGGGTTCAGTCCGGCCTATGACCGGGCGGTGCGGGCGTGGGCCAATTTGTCAGCCGACGTCGAAACCGTCGTGCAAGAAGTTGACGCGATACGCATCGCCGCGATCCGCCAGGTGTTTGTCGATGGCGGTTACAGCGAGGATGATTCGATGATCCGCGCCCGCATCGTCTATTTCCACCAGGTTGGATATTATGCGACCGGCCTCCAGGAATCGCTCGAGCAGCGGCAGGCGCTCATCCATCGTTATGTCGCGGTGTTTGCCGGGCGCGATTGACGCGGCCGCGCGGCCATTGGCGCGATTGCCATTCATGCCGAGCAGCCACATGCGGCCATAGGGCCGCGCCGACCGCCGTGCGCGCATTGCCCTTGACAGTCGGCGACCGCCAATGCAGTCACAATACATAACTGTATTTATGACTCGGAGGGGCGTGGCATGCGGCGGTTTGGCCTGCGGAACGGAAAGACGAATGAGCGGCGCGTGTGCCGCGCCACCGTTGCGGCGGGGATGGCGCGCCGATGACGGCGCTCCGCACCCTATATCCCCCGATCGAGCCTTATGAGACCGGGCTGCTCGACGTCGGCGACGGCCACCATGTCTATTATGAGCGCGTCGGCACGCGTGGCGGCAAGCCCGCGCTGTTCCTCCACGGCGGGCCGGGCGGCGGCATATCGCCATCGCATCGACGCCTGTTCAGCCCGGACCATTATGACGTCCTGCTGTTCGACCAGCGCGGCTGCGGACAATCGACGCCGCACGCGAGCATCGACGACAATAGCACCTGGCATCTCGTCGCCGACATCGAAAGGCTGCGGGCGCTCGTCGGGGCCGAAAAATGGCTGGTGTTCGGGGGATCGTGGGGATCGACGCTGGGCCTCGCTTACGCCCAAAAATATCCGCAGCACGTCAGCGAACTGGTCCTGCGCGGAATCTTCATGGTGACAAAGGCCGAAATCGACTGGTTCTACCGCCATGGTGTGTCGGAAGTTTTTCCAGAAAAATTTGCGATGCTCCAGGCGCCGATCCCGGAGGCCGAACGCGGCGACCTGGTGGCGGCCTATCACCGCCGGTTGACCGGCGCCGATCCGATGGCGCGGGTCGCCGCGGCGCAGGCGTGGACGCGCTGGGAATGCGAGACGTCGACCCTGCTTCCCGACGCCGCGCTGGCCGCGCTGTGGCAGGACGAACATTATGCGCTCGCCTTTGCCCGGTTGGAAAATCACTATTTCACCCATGGCGCGTGGCTCGAGGACGGGCAATTGTTGCGCGATGCCCATCGCTTGCGCGGCATCGACGGCGTCATCGTTCATGGGCGGTACGACCTGCCGTGCCCCGCGAAATATGCCCATGCGCTCCACCAGGCCTGGCCTGAAGCCGATTTTCACCTGATCGACGGCGCCGGCCATGCCTATTCCGAACCGGGTATTCTGGACCAGTTGATCCGGGCAACCGACCGTTTCGCCGCGCCGGTTTCGCCCGACAGCGGGTCGTAGCCGCGTGGCGGCGGCGTCCATCCCGTCGGGCGGGGCAGGGGAACCGGCCGGGCACAGCTTTCTAGGTCATCCCAAGGGACTGGCCTATCTGGCCTTCACCGAGACGTGGGAGCGTTTCTCCTTTTATGGCATGTCGGCGCTGCTGCTGCTCTACATGATCCAGCATTTGCTGGCGCCGGGCGTCGCCGACGGCGTCCACGGCTTCGCCGGTCTCCGTTCGGCGATCGAGTCGCTCACCGGCCCGCTGTCCAACCAGGCGTTCGCCAGCCAGATATTCAGCCTTTACACCGGGCTGGTCTATTTCACGCCGATTTTTGGCGGATTGCTGGCCGACCGGCTGCTGGGCCAGCGCCGCACGGTGGTGCTGGGCGCATTGCTGATGACGGCGGGGCATGCGTTGATGGCCTATGAAGCGGGCTTTCTGTTCGCGCTGTCGCTGCTGATCGCGGGAACCGGGTGCCTGAAGGGCAATATCTCGGTCCAGGTCGGCCACCTCTATCGACTCACCGACGGCGGACGCCGCACCCGCGCCTTCGCGATCTTTTCCGCCGCGATCAACGTCGGCGCCTTGCTCGGCCCGCTGGTGTGCGGCATCTTGGCGCAAAGCTATGGCTGGCATGTCGGTTTCGGCATGGCAGGCGTGCTGATGCTGGTTGCGCTGGCGACCTATATGGCGGGCTGGAAACATCTGCCGCCCGATCGCAAGCGACAGCGCGGGACCGCCGAAAGCAGCGGGCTGGCGACGGGCGATTGGCGGAACATCGCGGCGCTGCTGTTCCTCGCCGCGATCAGCATCCTGCCCTGTGCGGCCTATTTTCAGGAAATGAATGCCGGATTGCTCTTTATCGATGCGTCGGTCGATCGCAGCCTGTTCGGCTGGACGGTGCCGACCCCGTCGTTCAACGCGCTCGACGGCCTGTTCTGCATTCTGGCGGTGCCGACACTGATCGCAGTGTGGCGTCGGCAGGCGCGGCTGGGCGGCGAAACGCCGGAGATGACCAAGATCACGATCGGATACATGATCATCGCGGGCGCGAACCTGATGATGGTCATCCCCGCCGGATGGGCGGATCGGGGCGAGGTTGTGGGCGCGATCTGGCCGGTCCTGCTTTATGCGTTGAACGCGCTCGGCTTTACCTTCTATTGGCCGACGCTGCTCGCGCTGTTCGCCCGCGCCGCACCGGCACAGGTCAATTCGACGATGATGGGGGCGGTGTTCCTGTCGGTCTTCCTCGGCAATCTGCTCGTCGGCCATGTTGCGACCTGGTGGGAGGCGATGAGCCACGCGAGTTTCTTTGCGTTGCACGCTGCGTTCGCCGCTGCCGCCATGGTGGTGATGCTGTTCGTCCGACGGCCGTTGCAGCGGATGCTCCTCGACGAAATCGACCAATAGATTTTGTTTGCTTTTCGGCTCTGTCGCCGCGCCGCGCGGCCGGGCGACCGACGGGTTCGCGGCCTGTGCGGGGCACGCCGCCGATTGTCGGGCGCGCCGCGAAACCGCGCCATCACGCCCCGGAGCAAGACGAAAAAACCCGTGACAGTTTGTTGACAATACATTGATGTATTGTAAAACGAATCAGGTTGGAGTGCGAGGGGAATCAAAGGGAGCCGGAAGGAGGCGCCGGACGCGAAATGTCGTCGGCGTCCCATGTCTGGACGGCAGGAAGATCGGGACGGGTTTTGCGCGGCGCGCTTTTCCCGGTGCATCCGCGGTGGCGTGTCTGCGCACCCCGGTTCGAGGCCACGCGGCCTGGCACGGTGATGACTATACCATTGTTATTTAATTACAATATCGGTTTCGTCCATTAGAGGAGGGTCATGTGGCACGTAGGGGGATAACGGCGACTTTGGTCGCGAGCGTTTCGACATTGATGTTCGGCGCGGGGGCCGGGGCCCAAGAGGCGGGCGTCGCGGCGAGCGAGGCCGACGAGATCGTCGTCACCGCCCGGTTTCGCGAGGAATCGATTCAGGATATCGGCGGCAGCATCGCGGCGCTCGATGGCGAGGAGCTGCAACGATCGGGGATCGTCGATTTCGAGGATCTGGCGAACCGCGTCGCGGGTGTCGAATTGCTCGATCGCGGGCCCAACACGAATGAAATCAACATTCGCGGCGTGACCAACAGCACCCAGGTTTCGGGCAACGCGCTCCAGCCGCTCGTTTCGATCCTTGTCGACGACATCTCGGTGGCGTCGTCGTCCGCATCGCAGCGCGACTTCAACTTTTTCGATTTCGACCGGGTCGAAGTCCTGCGCGGTCCGCAGCCGACCTATTTCGGCGAAGGCGCGATGGGCGGGGTGATCCGCTATTTTTCGGCCGACCCCGACCTCGACAGCGGAAAGACGGTCGAAGGCACCTGGAGCGGCGGCGTCAGCGCGACCAACAACGGCGGTTTCAACTATCGGGTCGAAAACGCGACGAGCCTGATCCTTGTCCCCGAAAAGCTCGGCATCCGGATGGTCGGTTTCTATCGCAAGGACGATGGCTACATCGACAATCCGGGCCTCAACAAGAATAATATGAATGATTTTGAATCCTATGGCGGGCGCGCGATCATCGTGGCCCGGCCGACGGAAAATCTGACCCTGCGCCTGGCGGCGCATGTCGGGCGCGACGACATCGGCGAGCTTAATTTCATCGAACCGACGACCATCGGCGACAGCGTCGGCACCGAAGACCTGATCGCGCCGTCGTTGAGCCTGATCGACGGTTTGAACCAGGACGACTTCGAGCTTTATAGCGGCAAAATCTCGTACAATTCGGGGCCGATCACGATCGAGTCCATCACCGGCCTGTACAAGCGTCGGCGTGAAGCGGAAACGTTCAGCTCGGCCTATACCTATGGGTTCGAGGGTTTCTTCAACGCTTTCCCGCCGTTCGATACCGCCAGCAACCTCCTGTCGTCCGACCTGACCGCGATCGCGCAGACGCGCGGCAAGGAACGCAGCGTGTCGCAGGAGTTTCGTTTCGTTTCGGACTTCGACTCGCCGCTCAACGTCACCGCAGGCGGCTTTTTCCAGGATACGAAGTCGACCTCGACCGCGCTGGTGACCGGCGACGGCTATGCCAATATCACCGATACGGGGTCGACAGAGATCGAACGCAGCACGACGCGGATCGATACCCGGCAATTCTCCGGCTTCGTCGAACTGAGCTATGACGTGACGGACCGGCTGCGGCTTTTTGCCGGCGCGCGCTACGTCAACGAAAAGGTGACATCGACGCTGGTCGAATCCTTTGTCATCGGCATCTTCTCCCCGATCTTCACCGATCCCAGCGATATTTTTGCGCCAATCTATTTCCCGGTGCCGAACGATGTTGAGGCGCTGAACGCGCCGGGCGGGCCGGGGACGAGTTTCGACTTCAAACTCAATACCTTCCTGCCGCGCGTGGCGTTTGAATATGACATCAGCGACGATGTGATGCTGTATGGCACGCTGGCGCGCGGTGTGCGCAACGGCGGGCTCAACAGTCCCTTCTCGGCGCTGGGTTTCGGGCCGGTGGGATCACCCGAGTTCGAGGATGCGCTGACCTATGGATCGGACGACATCGTCACGGGTGAAATCGGGGTCAAGTCGCGGTTGATGGATGACAAGCTGACGTTGAACCTTGCCGGTTTCTATTCGGATTTCGACAATCCGCAGATTGGGATCAGCAACCCCGGCGCGCTCACTGCCAACGGACCGCAGCTTCGCATCTATGGGCTGGAAGTCGAGAGCGTCTACAAGGCCAGCAGCAATGTCTCGCTCTTTTTCAGCGGCAATCTGACCGAAGCCGAATATACCAAGGGCATGTCGGTGTTTGCCGTCGCCGGGGCACCGGCGGATTATCAGGATCTTGCCAAGGGGAACCGGCCGCCGAACGTTCCGAGCCTGTCCTTTTCGACCGGCGCGGATCTTCGCTACCCGCTGGGCAGCGACGACCTGGAACTGACCGGACAGATTGCCTTCCAATATATTGGCGAGCGCGAAACGTTTCCGCAGAATTTCGCGACGGGCAAATTGGGCAGCATGGAAATGCTGAACCTGCGCGTCGGGCTGGAACGCGAATGGTGGTCGCTGACGGCCTATATGACGAACGTGCTCAACGATCTGGAATTGCAGGCGACGACCATCCCGACCAGTTCGGCGCGATTGGTCAACGGCGTGCTCGACGGACCGTTGTCGTCGGCCTTCATCAATCGTCCGCGGACGACGGGCCTGACATTGACTGTTCGTTACTAATGATGTCCCAGATGGCGGCGGTTCGTTCTCGCAACGGATCGCCGTCACCACGTCGCTATCCAGGAAATTCGATGATCGACGCTTATGTTCGACGCCTGTTGGCGGCAGCACTGCTGGTTCTGGGGGCCACATCGGCCAGCGCGTCGCCGGGCCAGGCGGACCAACAGGACGGCGCACTGACGCGCGCCGACGTCGAACGAGCCGCCGCTTTCTATCCGGCAAATGTCCGCAAGCTCGTGCGCAACGCTGCGCCAGTGCCCAACTGGATCGCGGGCAGCGATCGCTTCTGGTATCGGCATGAAATCGACGGCGGCTTCCGCTTCCTGACCGTCGACGCCGCGACGGGGCGTGCCGAACCCTCGTTCGACCACAAGGCCGTCGCGGCGATGCTGTCGCGCGCATTGGGCAAGGAGGTGTCTCCCACCCAATTGCCGTTCGGGTCGATCACTTATTCGCAGGATATGCGGGACATTTCCTTTGCGGCCGGGGACCGATCGTTCCAATGCGACCGGGCCGGGACGCGGTGCAAGGATATGGCGGCGATCGCGCCCGACCCCGCCATCGTCGCGTCGCCCGACGGCAAGCGCGCGCTGTTCACGCGCGACAGCAACTTGTGGCTTCGCGATATGGCGACGGGCGCGGAACGGCCGCTGACCACCGATGGCACCGCAGAGTTCCCCTATCAATATACCGCGTTCAAGACGACCTATGTCGAGGAACGGCGCGGACAGGCCAAACCGACCTATGCGGGTGCGACCTGGTCGCCCGATGGCCGCTATGTGCTCGCGATCCGCACGGACCGCCGCGGCGTGAAGACCGCACCCTATGTGGTCGAATATCTTCCCCCGGATTCGCCGCGCCCGATCGCGCACCAGATCGCGATGCCGACCCCCGCCGACGCGCCCGAAACCCCCTATGCGCTGGTCCTGATCGACCTTCACGACGGTGGGATCGTGCCGGTCGATGGCGGTGCGCTGGGGTTCAACGACTATGCGCCCTATTGGGCGATCGTCGGCGAACCGGGTTGGGACATAGCGGACGGCGCATTATATCTGGCGACATCGACCCGCGATTCGCGCGCGCTCGGCCTGGTGGCGATCAACCTCGACGACGGGACCAGTCGCACGGTGCTGGAGGAACGCGCCGACCAGTTCCTCAACCTCAACCCCTTCGACTATCACGTCCCCAACATACGCCTGCTGGCGGCGCGCGACGAGATATTGTGGTGGTCGCAGCGCAGCGGCTGGGGGCATCTCTATCGCTATGACGCCCGGACAGGGGCGCTCAAGAATGCGGTGACGAGGGGCGACTGGGCGGTATTCGACATCGTCCGCGTCGATGAGGCGGCAGGGTTCGTCTATTTCACGGCGGGCGGGAAAGAGGCCGGGCGGAACCCCTATTACCGCCATCTTTATCGCGCCGACCTTCGCGGGGGTGATCCGAAGCTGCTGACCCCCGAGGATGCCGATCATTCCTACACCAACTTCCCGGCGCGGGGGCTAAACGGCCATTGGGATACGCCGGTGGAGCGGTTTTCGCCCAGCGGCCGCTATTTCGTCGACTCGCATTCGACGATCGCGACGCCGCCGACCACGCTGGTCCGCCGGTCCGACGGGACATTGGTCGCGAAACTTGTCGACGCCGACGCCAGCGCGTTGCGCGCAACCGGCTGGACCCCGCCCGAACGGCTTGTCGCGAAAAGCGCCGACGGGACGCACGACATCTATGGCGTGCTCATCAAGCCGACGAATTTCGACGCGCGCAAACGCTATCCGGTGATCGAGCAAATCTATGCCGGCCCGCAGGTGTCCTTCGCGCCGCAGGGGTTCACCGACGCGATCGGCGCGCGCGCGGCCTATATGCAGGCGCTGGCGGAACTGGGCTTCGTCATCGTCGTTCAGGACGGGCGCGGGACGCCCCGGCGGTCGCGCGACTTTCACATGGCGCCGATGCAGGACGAGGATTCGATCGCGCTGGCCGATCATGTCGCGGGCATTCGGGCGGCGGCGGCCAGCCGCCCCTATATGGACCTGGACCGGGTCGGCATTACCGGCATTTCTTTCGGCGGCTATGCGTCGGCGCGCGCGATGCTGCTCTTCCCCGAATTTTACAAGGCCGGGGTCTCGATCGCCGGACCGCACGATTACCGCACGATGATTTCGTCGATCTCGCTCGAGCGTTTCTTTGGCGTGCCGGGCGAAAAGGGCGCGAAGGATGACAGCTATACGCGGGTCGACAACCTGCACCTTGCCGATCGCCTGACCGGCAAGCTGATGCTCGTCGCGGGCGACATCGACCAGAATGTGCCGTTCAACCAGACGGTCGCATTATCCGACGCGCTGATCAGGGCGGGCAAGGAATTCGACCTGGTTCTGGTGCCCAATGCCGCGCATGACGTCGGTTATCACCCCTATGTCGCGCGGCGGCTGGCGGGATATTTCCTGCGCCATTTGAGGGGCCAGGAACCGCCTGTCCCGTTCGCGCAGCCGTTGAAATAAATGTTGCCTGGTGGAGATGGAATGATGACGACCGACATGAACCGCCGCGGCCTGATGAAGCTTGCCGGTGGCGGCCTTTTTGCAGCGACGGCGGGCGCGGGAAGCGCGGCATCGGCAGCATCCGCCGCGCCGGCAAAGCCATCGCCCGGCGTGACGCCCATCGTCGTCGACGGATGCAGCCCCTCGGCACCGACCGCCGAATATCTGGCGCTGCTGCGCAAGGGCGGCGTCGATAGCTGGAGCGTCAGCATGTTGCCCACGCTCCTCCAGATGTCGGCGCTGCTCGAGTTCGTCGACCTGCATTCCAAGGAAGTCGCCATCGCAAAGAGCGCCGCCGACATTCGGCGCCTGAAGCAGGAGGGCAGGATATCGCTCACCATCGGTTGGCAGGAAGCTGACCTGTTCGCGATGAAGGGCGAAAGCGACTGGTGGTCCAAACCGCCAAAAACCACGATGCGGCTTTTCTACGAAGCGGGGCTGCGCGTCGTGGGCCTTGTCTATAACCTCACCAACGCCTTTGCCGGGGGCTGCCTGGACCCGAAGGTCGGTTTGACGAAGGCGGGCCGCGCGGTCGTCGCCGACATGCAGTCGATGGGCATCCTGGTCGATGTCGGCGGGCATATGGGCGAGCAATCGAGCCTCGACATCATCGCGATGGCCGAGCGCCCGATCGTGTGTACGCATTCCAACGTCGCCGCGCTCAACCCCAACCCGCGCAATACGTCCGACCGGGTCATCGAGGGCATCGCGCGGACCGGCGGCCTGTTTGGCGTCAGCGCGATCGACCCGTTCATGAGCTGGAGCGGCAACGATGTCGGCAAACGGCAGCAGCCGCAAAAACGTGCGGACGTAAAACGTTACGTCGACGAACTCGACTATCTGAAAAGGCTCGTCGGCGTCGACCATATCGGCATCGGCGGCGACTTCACCGTTGGCTCGACCTCGTCGATCTATCCCGACGAGTCCTTCGCCTTTCCGCCCGAAATGACCTATGTTCAGGACCCGATCCAATATGCGAACGGCTTTGAGGATATTTCAAAGCTGCCCGCGGTTCGTGCCGAGATGGTACGCCGCGGCTGGCGCACCGACGAGATCGACAAGGTCATGGGAGAAAACTGGATGCGCGTTTATGCGGCGAGCATCGGTTAGCGCGGTGTCGGCCATCGACAGCGCCGCCGCCTGACCGACCATGACCCGGACGCGCCCGGTCGACCGGCTCGACATCAAGATCATGGCGGCGCTCGAACGGAACGGGCGCATGACCAGGGCGCAATTGTCCGACGCCGTGGACCTGTCGGCAACGCCTTGCTCCGCCCGCATCGCCAGGCTGGAGGCGGCCGGGGATATCCGGGGCTATCACGCCGACATCGATATCGAGCGGCTGGGCGGCCTGCGCCAGTTTGTGGTGATCGCCAGCCTTTCGCAATGGACGTCCGATCGCGCGCGGCGGTTCGAGGAGATGGTGGCGGGCGTTCCGCAGATCGCCGAATGCGACGCGGTTTTCGGTTCGGTCGACTATATGATGCGCGTTTATGCGGTCGACGCGGCGCATTGCAGCGCGATCATGGCGCCGCTGCTTTCGATCGACCTCGACTATACCGTTCTGCCGGTGTCGCGCACCGTGCGCGCGCCGCACGAAATTGCCATGACGACCCTGCTGGCGCTCGACGGTCCCGACAGGCGAAGTCGCTGATGCGGCGCGCCAATATGGACACAAATCCTGTGCCTCTTGTCCTAGGTCCGGCGGAGGCGGGGGCGTCCGGGAAACGGGACGCAGCCTGCCGTCTTTTCCTGTTCTGCCATTGGGGCCTATCATGATCGAGCTGCGCAAACCCTATCTTCTGTTCATCGGCGACGTGGCGAAAGTCCATAGCGCCAAAACCGCGTTCGGCATCCGCGACTGGGCGCGCGATGCCTGTCTGGGCCAGTATCGGCTGACCGACAGCGCCGTCGATATCGGCCTGCCCGATCTCGATCCCCGCTCCGCAGCTGCCAGCGGGGCGGGGTCGCTGGTGATCGGCGTGGCGCCGGTGGGCGGCCAGATTCCCGCCGGCTGGCACGCGGCGTTGATCGAGGCCGCGCACGCCGGGCTCGACATCGTCAGCGGGATGCACAGCTTGCTGGCCGACATCGCGCCGCTGCGCGAAGCGGCCGAGGCATCGGGCGTGCGCCTGGTCGACGTGCGCGTGCCGCCGCCGGATATCCCGATTGCGACCGGACGGAAACGGACGGGGCGGCGATTGCTGACCGTCGGGACCGATTGTGCGCTGGGCAAGAAATATACCGCGCTGGCGCTTGCCGATGCGCTGCGCCGGTCGGGCGCCGACGTATCGTTCCGCGCGACGGGACAGACCGGCATCATCATCGCCGGTTCGGGCATCCCGATGGATGCCGTCGTGTCCGACTTCATCGCCGGTGCGGCCGAGGCGCTGTCACCCGATGCGGCAGCCGATCATTGGGACGTGATCGAGGGGCAGGGCGCGATCTACCATCCCGCCTTTGCCGGTGTGACCCACGGGCTGATCCATGGGTCGCAACCCGATGTGATCATTTTGTGCCACGAACCCGGCCGCGACCATTTCCATTCCTTCCCCGACTTTCCGGTCCGATCGCTGCGCGCGGTTGCCGATGCCTGTCTGGATGCGGCGCGCGTCACCAACGCGTCGGCACGGCTTGCCGCGGTGAGCCTGAATACGTCGCACCTCGACGATGCCGCCTGTGCGCGGGCGCTCGAATGCGCCAGCGCCGAACTGGGGGTGCCGGCGTTCGATCCGTTGCGGACGTCGATGGACGACGCGCTGGCGTCCATCCTGGGCCGCGCCGATGGATAGGTTTTCCGGGCCTGCTCCCATGCTCGGCGCCGCCAGGGCCGCCGACACCATCGTCGCGGCCGCGTCGCCGATGCCCCCGCTGTCGCTCGACGTGGCGATTGAAAGGCTGGGCTTTGCCGCGCCGTTTCGCATCTCGGGATATGTTTTCGATCATCAGGACGTCATCGTCGTGACGCTGTCCGATGGCGAACATGTCGGCCGCGGCGAGGCGTCGGGCGTTTATTATCGGGGCGAGACGGCCGATGTCATGGCGGCGCAGGTTGAGGCCACGCGCGCGCTCATCGAACAGGGCGTGAGCCGCGCGATGCTGCGCGCGGCGATGTCAGCGGGCGGCGCGCGCAACGCGGTCGATGCGGCGATCTGGGATCTGGAAGCCAAGCGGGCCGGGCGCTCGGTCTATGAACTTGTCGGCATTGCGCCGCTGGCCGCGCTCGCGACGACTTTCACGCTGGGCGCGGACCATCCGGCCGCGATGGCCGCCCGCGCCGCCGCATTCGCCGACGTCCCGCACCTGAAGGTCAAGTTGACGGGCGAATTGGACGTCGACATCGACCGGGTCCGCGCCATCCGCGCGGCGCGGCCTGACGCCTGGCTGGGGGTCGACGGCAACCAGGGGTTTGCCCGCAAGGATCTCAAGCCGCTGATCGCCGCGCTTGTGGAAGAGCGGGTTTCGCTTCTCGAACAGCCGGTGCAGCGGGGCCGCGAGGCCGACCTGGACGGGGTGAAATGCCCGATCCCGATCGCGGCCGACGAAAGCGTGCTGACACTGGAGGAAATTCCCGGCCTTGTCGGGCGGTTCGACGTGGTCAACATCAAGCTCGACAAGTGCGGCGGCCTGACGGAAGGGCTGGAAATGGCGAAGCAGGCCCGCCTGCTTGGCCTGGGCGTGATGGTCGGGTGCATGGTGGGGTCCAGCCTCGGCATGGCGCCGGCGTGCGTGCTGGGACAGCTTTGCGATGTCGTCGATCTCGACGGCCCGATCTTTCTGGCAGAGGATCGTGTCCCGTCGATGGAATATGTTCGCGGCCGCGCCCGGTGCCCCGACGACCTTTGGGGATTTCCAGCGACCAGCGGGGCGCGCGGGTGATGCGCCGGTTACGCCGTTCCGCCGCGGTTGCTTCGGCGTTCCGCCGTGCCCGCACCGCACGCGCGCTGGCCGTTGCCGCCTGTGCCGCCCTGCTGGTTTCGGCAACACCCGCCGCCGACTATGACATCGTCATAAGGGGAGGGCGCCTGCTCGACGGTGCGGGCAATCCCTGGGTCCATGCCGATGTCGGCATCAAGGACGGCCGGATCGCAAAGATCGGACGCATCGCGGCGCCGGGCGCGAAGGTCATCGACGCGACCGGAAAATATGTGTCGCCCGGCTTCATCGACATGATGGACCAGTCGGGCGCCGTGTTGCTGAAAAGCGGCGCGGCGGAGAACAAGCTGCGCATGGGCGTGACGACGTTGATCGGCGGCGAGGGCGGGACGCCCGTCCCGGCCGGTCGGATAACGCAATATTTCGATGACCTTGCCCGGCGGGGGATCGCCGTCAACTTCGGCACATATTACAGCGCGACGCAGGCACGGGTCGAGGTCATGGGTGACGCCGCGGGCGCTCCGACGTCGGCCCAGATCGACCAGATGGGCGGACTGGTCGATACCGCGATGAAAGCGGGGGCGTTCGGGATCAGCACCGCGTTGATGTATCCGCCCGATTCCTTTCAATCGACCGAGGATCTGATCGCGCTGGCAAAAGTGTCCGCCCGGTGCGGCGGGTTTTACGCGACGCATCTGCGCGACGAAAGCGCGCGGCTGGTGGAATCGGTCGACGAGGCGATCCGGATCGGCGAAGAAAGCGGCGCGAAGGTCGAGATATTCCACCTCAAGGCGGCCTATGCGCCGGGCTGGGGCACGCTGATGCCGCGGGCGATCGCGAACATCGGCGCGGCGCGCGCGCGCGGGCTCGACATCGCCGCCGACATCTATCCCTACACCGCCGCGGGCACCGGGCTCGAAGGGACTGTGCCCGCGCATGTCTTTGCGCAAGGCACCGATGCCGCGATCGCCAAGCTGCGCGATCCTGCCATGCGCGCCCGGCTGAAACAGGAGCTTGCGGCAGGAAGCCGGGCGGGTTGGTCGAGCCTTGTCGAGGCCGCCGGTGGCTGGCGGAATATCGTGCTCGCCAATTCGCATCGCGCCGACACTGCTCGCCTCCATGGCAAGAATTTTGTCGAGATCGGCGCGATGCTGGACAAGGACCCCGCCGATGCCGCGTGGGACATCATGCTCGATGCGCTTCCTGAACGCGCGTTCGCACTCTATTTCGTGATGGATGAAGCCGACATCGACGCGGCGATCAAGCAGCCGTGGGTGGGTATCGGGAGCGATGGGGCGGCGGCCGAAAAGCTGGGCGAGCTCGACGGCATGGCGCTGCCCCATCCCCGATCCTACGGCACCTTCGCGCGCGTCCTCGCCGAATATGTGCGCAACCGCCAGATACTCCCGTTGGAAGACGCAGTGCGCAAGATGACCTCGTGGCCGGCGCATCGCTTGGGGCTGGCGGACCGGGGTGTGCTGCGCGAAGGGTTGCGCGCCGACGTCATCGTTTTCGACCTCGACGACATCCGCGACCATGCCGACTGGGCGGCGCCGACGCGGCCGGCGACGGGAATCGACCATGTCATCGTGAACGGGGTGCTGGCACTCGAACAGGGCCGTCACACGGGCGCCCGTTCGGGAATGGTGCTGCGGCACAGCTGCGACGGGTGATGCCGGTGCCGTATAGCCGTCCGGGATCGCTTGATCCGATCGACCTGAAAATCCTTGCCGCGCTGCATGCGGACGGGCGGCTGAGCAAGGTCCGGCTGGCGCGCGCGGTCGGCCTGTCACCGACCCCGTGCGCGGCGCGGATCGACAGGCTGGAAGCGGCCGACATTATCCGCGGATATCATGCCGCGCTCGATGTCGAACGGCTCGGCAATCTCAGCCAGTTTGTCGTGACGGTCAGCATCAAGGATTATACCACGCAAAAATCGCGGCAGTTCGAGGCGATCGTTGGTGAGAGCCTTTACATCGTCGCGTGTGACGCCGTGTTCGGCGCGGTCGATTATGTCATGCGGATCTTCGCGCGGAATGTGCGCCACTATCACGCGATCATGGAGCCGTTCCTGGCGATGGAGATGGACTACACAACATATCCTGTCTCGAAAAACATGCGTGATCGTGCAGGTCTCGATCTGATCCAGCTTCTAGGTCCGCAATCCTGATCCGGTCACAGCATCGCCCACCATCATTCTTCATCGAAGTTGTTTCAAATCGGTCGCAATAGCTGTTTGCAATTCATCGGCATTAACTGAATAAGCGGGTTCATCAGGCGCGGAGGGGGTGATGCGCGGACTCGCATTTTTCGTCTATTTGACGGCGTGCTCCGCCTCGGCAGAGGCGGCCGACCTCCTGTTCGAGCGACCCACGGCTCCAAATGACGCGTCGCCCGAAATTATCGGCGGCTCGAAACTCGATCCTGACCAGTGGCCGGCGACCTTGGTGTTCACATCGGCCTCGGCCGAACGCTGCACCGCCACCGCCATCGGCCCGCGCGTCCTGTTGACCGCGGGGCATTGCATCCGCAGCGGCGCAAAGGGCCAGATTGCCGGATCGGCGGTGAAGGTCGAATGCAATGCGCACGAAAATTATTCGACCGGCGCTTATTATGACATCGCCCTGTGCTTTGCTTCCACGGACATCAAGCTGCTGGCCGGCGCCCCCTATGAGCGCATCGACGTCGCCGACGGATCGGTGCGCGGCGAACAGCTGATGCTGCTGGGCTATGGCTGCACAAAGCTGGGCGGCGCAGGCGGCATCCTTTATGGGGGCGCGGGCATCGTCCGCGATGCCGCGACCGCCGAAATGCCCTATTTCGTGACCGGCGGCGGCGCGGCGGTCTGTTCGGGCGACAGCGGCGGCGGCGCTTACCGCGTGTCGGGTGCGATTTCGCGGCGTATCGTCGGCATCGCGTCGGCGATGGCCGGCGGCGATCGCTCCAATTTTGCGGCACTCGCCGACCCCGATGTCGCGCAATATATTCGCGACTGGCAGAGCCGCCGGGTCGATCCTGCAACCGGCGCAACCATCAAGGCGGATATTTGTGGTCTCGACCCGATCTATACTTGCCATCCTTAGCGCCTGCGCGGCCCCGCCCGCCCTGGCCCAGGCGAGCGTGTCGCCGACGGCGCTCGACATGCGCATCGACGGCCCGCCGACGCCGCGCCTGGTCGCGAAAATTGCCGAGATCGGTCAGCCGGAGCGGATCACGCTGGGCCGTGACGACACCATACGCCAAATTATCGAAGCGCGGTGCGGCATTGTCGACACGGGCTATCTCGCCATCTTCCTCGAAGAGAATAGGGACACGCTGGGCAAGCTGACGGCAAAGCAACGCGACGAACCGCTGCCCGGGACGACGCTGACCTTTCCTTATTGCCTGAGCTTTGAAGCGCGCCCGGTGGCGCTCGCCAGCCCGTCGGTCAGCGCGATGTTCGCCGCGGCGAGGCTCCCGCTCGACGCCAAGGCACTCCAGGACACGGCGGAGGGTGGCAAGGCGATCGAAGCGCGCGAATTGTCGTCGCTGGCCTCTGCCGACCTAGCGGGCAACCTCGACCTGTTCCTGGCCGCCAATCGCGGCTTTACCGCGACCGAATATGCCCGCCGCTTTGCGTTCGACAATCCCGACGTCCAATTCACGAAGATGCAGAAGGGCGCCGAAATCCGGTTTCCGTCCGCACCGCAGCGCGCGACGGTTCCCCTGCGTAGCGGCTTCGACGCGCGTTCGGGCACAGACGCGTTGCAGGCGGTAGCGGCGAGCGATGGCGCCACGATCGTCACGGCGGCCGCCGAAGTCGCGCAGTTGATCTCCAATCTGGAGGTGAGCCCCGCCGATTGCCCCGGCGCCGACGGCAATCCCGACTGGCCGATCCCGCAAGCGGCCTTTCGCGAGGCGCTGGCGATCAACAGGGCGGGCAGCGACCACGCCGTGCTTCCGCCGCAAAACGTCCTCATCGTCGATACCGGATATTTCCCCGGCATGACGGGCCCTGCGATACCCGCGGCTTTTCACGGCCGGATGCGTGGCATTGATCCGCGGAGCCTTTACAGGGAAATCGGCGTGAACACCGCCAGCCGCGTCGATGACCCGACCCCGCTTGCCGGGTTGCCGCACGCATCGCATGGCGGCGAGGTCGCCGCCACCTTGCTGGGCGGCCGCTTCCTCGACCGGACCGACCACGCCGCGCATCTGCCCAAAGTCGTCTTCGCGAGCGTCGCGCAATCGTCCGCGGGCGGCCCCTTTCTCGACGTCGGTGCCATCATGCGCGCCTATCGCCATGCTGTTGGCAGCAAGATCCCGGTGATCAACACCAGCCTGTCCGCCACGTCGCAGCGCGACGATTTTGAGTTTACGCTGAAGGCGCTCGGTGATCAGGCGCTGCTCGTGACCGCCGCCGGCAATGTGTCGGGGCCGCCGCAGGAATTTGTCCCCGGCAGCCCCTATTGGCCCGGCGCGCTGGGCGGCAATCCGCTCGGCGCCGCGCCTGCCACGGTCATCAGCGTCGGGGCGCACGATCCCGAAGGCCGCCTGCTGGCCTTCAGCCGCGAAGGCGAGGCGCATGTTGACCTGTTGGCGCCCGGATGCCGGATACCGACCTACAGCTTCGATCCGGCGAGCGGTGCCGTGACGGACGTGCTGCGCAGCGGCACCTCCTATGCGGCGCCGATCGTGTCGATGGTGGCGGCGAAACTGTCTGCCGAAGGATTGGCGCCCGCCGCAATCAAGGATCGCCTGATCGTCAGTGCCGATGTCGATGAACGGCTGCACGCACGGGTCTGGTCCGGCGGCCGGCTCAACATCGCCAAGGCTTTGTCGATTTCCCACGATTTCGTCGAATATGGAAAAGCGCAGCCCGACGGGACGGTGGTTCGCCATGTGGTGCGCGGCGAACTGCTCAACCGCCATGACGCGCCCCTTATCTGCGGCGTTCAGGTGCAGTTGGGGGCGCTCAGAAAACTCGCATTGTCGCGCGATCCGACCGGGGCGCGACCACCGATCTGGCGCGGCTGGCGGATGAATCCGAACGCGGGCGCCCTGTCGCGGATCGAACGGCTTGCCGCCTGTTCGGTCATGCCGTCCGACGCGTTTCTGGCGATCAGGAACCGGGAAGGTGGAGCCGAGGTCCGAATCCCCCTTCCCGAAATCATCGACTTCGTCGCGCGTTACCCCGGTTAGGGTGCGGCCTGCGCCGCGGCGAGCGCGCGTTCGGCGGCGAGAACCGCGGCTTCGGCCTCGAGCTGTGCCTTGCGCGCGTTGAGCACCGCGGTCTGCGCCGCATATTGTTCCCTGATCTCTTCCTGATCGGCGTTCGGATCATCCTCGAGGCGTTTTTGCTGTTCGGCAAGATCGACCTCAAGCTTCGCGATCTGGATCGCATTGGTCAGGTCCTCGACGCGGTTGGGCCCCAATGCCTTGCGGGCGTCGGCAACCTTCTTTTGCGCATCGAGCAGGGCCAGTTCGTCGGTCAGCTGTTCGGTTGGCGATTTTTCCAGCGCCTTTTCGGCGTCGGCGAGGTCCTTCTGCGCCTTGGCGAGCCGCGTGGCGAAGTTCAGGTCCGCGATCGGCTCTTCCTGCTTTGCTTTTGCATAGGCAAGCATCTGGTCGGCGATCGCGCCGCCGGCGCCTGCCATGTCGAGCGCCGCGGCATTGTCGCGGCGGAGCCCGGCTTTCGTCAGGCGCCCCTGATCGTCGAAGTTCGCGTAGACGCCGCCCGACGCGAAGGCCGGGCTGGAGAAGGGCAGGTTGAACACATGTCCGAGCTGGGCGATCGCACTGGTCACGCGCGCGATCGGCTCGGCATCGCTGCCGTTGAGGTGGCAGGGCTCATCGCCCTCGCAGACATAGATCGCACCGGCGGCCGGGACGCGATAGCGCAGCCCGTCGGTGGCGATACCCTTCGGACGATCCTTGGTTTCGCCGCCATAGCTGCCGATCGCCACCAGATGGAGCGACACCGGCAGCGCGAAGGCGCTGTCATATTTCGGCTTGATCCGCCGGGCGGTCATCGCCTCATATTGTTCGCACAACGGCCCGCCCGCAGCAGGACAGCCGGAGATGTCCGCGCCATTGGTGAGCATCGGGAACCCCGCATAGAAAGCCGCCGGTTCCATGCCGAGCAGCTTGATGTTCCCGTTCGGCCCATCGTTCCGCAACTCCTTGCCGTTTTTGAGCGCGACGGGGGCGGCTTCGAGCAGCCCGGCGCGAACCTGCGCACCGTCGAACCATTTCGCGATCGTTGCCGGCCGGATCGGTTTGATCGGCCCCTCGTGAAAGCGCGTGCTCTGTTCGGGCCAGCGGAACGTCTGCTTGTCGGTCAGCCAATCCTGCGCCTTCGTCGACGCCTTGGTCAGTGCATCAAGCGCCTTTTGTGCCTTTTCGATCGCGTCGGTCTTCGCCTTGATGGCCTTGCGCAGCTTTTCGGTCGGCTTGGCGCTGAATTGCGCGGTCAGCGTCGTCAACTGGCCGCGCGCGTCGTCGATCTGGCTCGTCGCCGCTTCGATCAACGGCTTGTTCGTCTCGATCAGTTTCAAATTATCGACTGCTTCGGCGCTGCAATATTGGGTTTCGTTTGCACCGGCGGCCACGGGGATCGGGAAACCCGCCGCGAGCCCCGCGAGCTTGCCGGCGGTCACCGCAATCGATTTCACCACCTCGCCCGATTTGTCGACGGTCGAGGCGTTGAACGCCGTCATTCGCCCGTCCTTATATTCGACGCTGATGTCGGATGTCTTGAAAGCTGAAATAAGCGCGTTGGGGTCGATGACATAGACATGCTCGCCGTCGGGCACGAGCGTGGTGCCGATCGTGGCCTCAGCCTTGATCTTTGGCATTTCGCCGGCGTCGCACTTCAACAAGCTGCGCTTCAGTTCGACCTCATATTGCGTATAGTCGAGCATATAGGCGTAGCCCGCACCGCTTTTCGGATCGCTCGCGCTATATGGCCGGACTTCCAGCTTGGTGCAGGCCGCGGCAAACAGCAGCGGTGCCAGAAAAAGTAGACGGTAACGCATGATTCATCCCCCCGTTTGAATCGACTGTCCCTATATTTATTTTACCTGTCGTTTTATTGCAGTCGTCAAAGACGTCCTTGTGTCCTTGAACCGCTATCGCTTTCCCGCCCCTGGCGATAGCATTGATTCGGCCGAACGACAGTCATCAACAGATACCAAAATGGTGATTGATCGCGCCGGGCAGGCTCTTCTGCGGCGCTTGTCGACAAGAACGTCTGTGTCGCCCCCGTAAATTCTTCGGGTTTGGGGCTCTATTCGACGGGGTAGATCCCGTGGAGCACCGCATCGAAGTGACTCTCGATGCTCGTCGTGCAGCTACACGATCTTTCCCTCAGCGCGTCTTCGTCCTTGATGATGAACAGTCCGCGGCGCGTTGCGATCAACTCTTCGGCGCGCAGACGGCTGATGACCCGGGTGACGAAGGTGCGGCCGACGCCCAGCATTTCGGCGAGCTGCTCGTGGGTCAGCTCGATCTCGGACTTCTGGGTCCGCGCCGCCGCCGCGAGAAGCCATTTGGCCGCTCGCTGCGATATGGTGTGGGTCGCATTGCAGGCGGCGGTCTGGAACACCTGCGCCAGAAGGCAGTCGGAATAGCGCGCGAACCAGTGGCGCAGCGTGATCGAGTCGAGTTTCGCATGTTCGAGCGCCGACGTCTTGATCCGCAGAAAGCGGCCGCTGAAACGCACCTGCGCCGTTGCAAAGGCCGGGACATGGCCGTTCGACACAATCCCGCCGATCGCCCCCTCGCTGCCGACCAGGGCCACCTCGACCGAATTTTCATCGTCGATGGCGATGCAGAAAGCCGCCATGGCAGAGTTGCACGGAAACCATGTGTGAATAACCTCGTCGCCCGCATGTTGGAGCATGTCGGGCGCGTCGAGATCGACGACGATCATATGCGGCGCGAGGCGCGCTCGATCAGCGTCGCTCAGCGTCGCGAGCAGGCCGTTGCGGCGGAGATCATCTTCGGAGGGTGTTGTCATGGATTCTCCGCCTAATATGAGTGAGACTTGCCTGTCTGTCCACAAGTGGACCGACATCCGCCCGGCGCTATGTTACTGACGCACATAACTTGCCAGCGATGCCGCGCCGGGTCGCCTCGCAGCCATGTTTCCGGCGGCGCTTTTTTGCCGGTCCTCGAACGAAATAGGTGACGTCCTTGCATTTTTGCTCAGATCTGCGGCGCCCTCGGGCTTCGCAGCAATCCTTCGGCCCTCTTCTGGCCGTCACCTTGTCCCTGGTTTCTGCGAAACGGTGGGCGGATGACCGTTGACATGACGAAAACCCGTTCGGCCCAGGTCGACCTGACCAACTGCGATCGCGAACCGATCCAGATCCCGGGCAGTATCCAGCCGCACGGCGCGATGCTCGTCGTCGATCCCGACAGGTTCGAGTTGCTCTATGCATCCGAAAATGCGGGTGAACTGACCGGATATCGCGGCGTGATCGAGCGCGGCACGCCTCTGGCCGATATCGTCGGCGAGCAGGCGGTCCACGATATTCGCAACGCCTGCGCCAAATCCGGCGGTGGCGAGATTGCGGGCATCGAACTCGGTCTGCGGCTCGGCCATTCGAGCGCGCCGGTCGATGTGATCGCGCATCGTCATCAGGATCGTGTGCTGATCGAGATCGAGCCTTCGCTCGATGGCGGGCGAAGCGCGAAAAAGGCGCTGGGACTGACGCACGCGCTGGTCCGCCGCCTCGGTGTCGAAACCGAAGTTGCAGGCCTGGCGCGGGCCGGCGCGCGGCTCGTCAGGACGATGCTGGGATACGACCGGGTGATGGTGTACCAGTTTCTCCACAACGGCGCCGGGCGCGTTATCGCAGAGGCCAAGCGATCCGATCACCAGAGTTTCATGGGCCAGCATTTCCCGGCGTCGGACATCCCCTATCAGGCGCGGCGCCTCTACGAACTGAATGCCATCCGGATGATCGGCGATTCCGGTTATACGCCGGTGCCGTTACAGCCCCCGCTTGTCCCCGGCGATCCGCCCGTCGACATGTCCTTTGCACAGCTTCGCGCGGTCTCGCCGATCCATTGCGAATATCTTCAGAACATGGGCGTCCACGCGTCGATGTCGATTTCGATCCTCGTCGACGGCAAGCTGTGGGGACTCATTTCGTGCCATCATGACAGCCCGCATATCGTTCCCGTTGCGCTGCGCATCGGGGCCGAACTCTTCGGCCACTATTTCTCGCTGCAAGTCGCGGTTGCGGAGCGGCGCGCGCATGTCGTCGCCGCGGGGCTGGCGCGGAAACGGATCGACAAGATCCTGTCCGGGCTTCCGGTCGATGAGGCACTTTTGCCCGGACTTCGCGACCACCTTGACGATTTCATGGCCCTTTTCGACTGCGATGGCGTCGGCATCTGGGCGGAGGAACGATGGGCCTCCGCCGGGCTCGCGCCCTCGCAGGACGAGGCGCTGGCGCTCGTCCGCTTTCTGGCGGGGGAGGGCGAGGGCCTTCCGCGTACCATGTCCTCGAAACTCGGCCTGTGGCATACGCAGGACTTGCACGGGGTGACCGGGCTTGACGGTTTCGGTGGGGCGGTCGCGGGCGCGCTCGCCATTCCGCTGACGCTGACCCCGCGCGATTATCTGCTGATTTTCCGCAGCGAGGAAGCCCATCGGATCGAGTGGGCCGGCGAGCCTGCCAAAATCATCCTGTCGACCCCCAATGGCAACCGGCTGACGCCGCGGGGCAGTTTCGACACATGGCGTGAGGATGTGCGGGGCCAGAGCAAGCCGTGGACCGAAACCGACCTGTCGGGGTGCGACACGGTGCGCAGCTATTTGCGTGACCTGTTCCTGAAGCAGAATGAGGTCACGGCCGAGGAACGCGGGCGGACCGAACATCGCAGGCGCGTGCTGAACGACGAGCTGAATCATCGCGTGAAAAACATCATCACGCTGATCAAGTCGATCGCCGTCCAGACCGGCGCCCATGCCGAAACCGTCGCCGGCTATGCGGCGTCGCTGGAAGGGCGTCTGCGGGCGCTGGCCTTTGCCCATGACCAGTCGCTCAGCGCAGCGGTCGGCGGAGATCTGGCGACATTGGTCGAGGCGGAGGCGGGCTTTCATCGCCACGGTCCCGACCTGGACCGGGTCGTCGCGGGCGGCGACCAGGTGCGGCTCGACGATCGCGCCTTTGGCGTCATGGCGCTGGTTGTCCATGAAATGATGACCAATGCCGCCAAATATGGCGCGCTGTCGGTGCCCGAGGGACGGCTGGAAATCCGCTGGTCGTGCAGCGAAACCGAGGGTTGCCGGGTAAGCTGGGTCGAGACCGATGGGCCCATTGTTTCGGCGCCGACGCGCGAGGGGTTCGGGTCGAAGCTGATCCAGACCATGATGGTCTATGATCTGGGCGGCCGCGCCGACATATCCTATCCGCCGAGCGGGATGGTCGCGCATCTTGTCATTCCGGCAAAACATGTCGCGATCGACGACGATGAGCGCGAGCCCGAAGCCGAAGCGCCGCGAGACAAGGTCGACGATCATTCGCTCGCGGGCATGTCGGTGCTGCTCGTCGAGGATCAGTCGCTGATCGCGCTCGACACCGAGGATATTCTTCGCCGTCTGGGCGCAAAGGAGGTCCGCCTTTCGCCCGACGCGCCGCACGCGGTTTCGACCTTGCAGTCGTTCCGGCCCGATACGGCGATCCTCGATTTCAACCTGGGTGATACGACGTCGGAGGAAGTTGCCGATCAGCTTGTCGCGATGGGCGTGCCCTTCGCCTTTGCGACCGGCTATGGTGACAGCGTGATGATCCCCCGGCACCTGCGGTCGGTGCCCGTCGTTCGCAAACCGGCGAGCGCGGCCAGCGTGTCGGCCCAGCTTGCCGAGGCGCGTCGGATCGCGGCGCAGGGGTGATGGCAAGGAATCCGTCGCGCGCCGTGCTTCGCGCCGCAACCGCCGATTGTCACCGGCGCGTCGATGCCATCTATTCGGCGGCGGTGCTGGGCGATCGCGGGTCTTATGGCGATTTTCTGCGGGCCCAGGCGGCGGCGCATCTGCCCGCCGAACGGGCGCTTGATCGAGCCGGTATCGCGACGCTGCTGGACGATTGGCCGGCGCGGATGCGCGGTTCGCTGCTGGTGCGGGATCTGTCCGACCTGGGCCTTCCCGTTCCCGCACCGATCGGCGGGCTGGATATCGCGACGCGCGCCGAAATGTTGGGCGCGCTCTATGTCCTGGAAGGCTCGCGCCTTGGCGGGGCGATGTTGAAACGGGCGGTGCCGCCTCATTTCCCCGCGCGATTTCTGGGCGGCGGCGGTGCCGGTTCGTGGCAGTCGCTGCTCGCGCTGCTCGACCGGGCGCTCGACACGGCCGCGCGGCAGGGCGAAGCGATCGACGCCGCCCGCCGCGCGTTCGCGCTGTTCGAGGATGGCGGCCGCCGCTTTCTGAACTTGGCATCCGATCGCCGGGCGCGGGTCGCCCATATGACGGACGCGCCGCCCGTCATTTGAATTCAAAAAGGGTCGGTTCGTCCTGCACCGGCGCGTCGATCACGAGCAGGCCGAGGTGCATCGCCTGGGTTATCAGGTGCGCACGGTTTCGCGCGTTCAGTTTCAGACGGACATTTTCGATATGCCGTTCCACTGTTCGCGGCGCGATATTGATTTCGAGCGCGATCTGCTTGGCCGACCACCCGACGGCCACCAGCTCCAGGATTTGGTGTTCGCGAAAAGTTAGATGCGGTTCAATATTCAAGGCGTTTCGATGCACGGCGCAATCCCCTGACACCCAAGGCGTGGACAATTGGCGACCGACGAGCAGCTTTAACGCGCGGCAATGCCGCTACCCCACCTGCTCTATTTGCATAATATCCCTTTGCGACCTGTTTAGCAATTAACTCGGCTTGCCCGCAAATTTAGCGACACTGTTGATGTCAATTCAGCTACAGACCTGAAATCAAATATAATATCGCAGGTGGATCCTAAGGAATAATACCTAGTATTTTTGCTATGTTAATAGGCCACGCGAATTCCTACGTCTTTCTTCGGATGGATTCACGATGCCCAAAGGCACATGAGACTCACAAATGGGGTCGCCGCAATACCAATTCAGTTGGAGAAGTGGCGTGCAAGGTCTGGCAAAATTTCACCGCGGGGGCATTCCCCAGGACACCATCCTAAAGTTTCGCAAAGGAGAGATCATATTCTCTCAGGGCGACCCCGGCGATTGCTGGTTCGAGGTCGTGTCGGGCACCGTCCGCACCTGTCACTTCCATCTCGACGGGCATCGCCAGCTGACGGGATTCTATTATCAGGGCGATGTTTTCGGCGTCGGATATGGCAATCGCGATGCGGCGGCGGAGGCGGTGACCAACACCATCCTGGCTCGCCGCCCGGTCTCCAACGACGACCCCGAAACATCGGGGCAGAGCCGCGCGCTCGAACGCGCGCTCGACAGTGCGAACCAGTGCATCTTTCTGCTCGGCCGCCGCAATGCCAATGAACGGGTCGCCGCATTCCTGCTAATCGCGGCCAAGCGATCGTCGGCGCTGGGCAGCATCCCGCTGCCGATGACGCGCAGCGACATCGCCGACCATCTGGGACTGACGATCCATACCGTCAGCCGCACGATTTCGGGATTTGTCCGTCAGGGCCTGATCGAACTCGAAGGCCCGCAACGGTGCCGCCTCATCGACGTCGAGGGACTCCGCGCCATCGCGGGCGAAGAGATTGGCGCCGCGATCGATACGCTTGCGGTCATGCGCCAGCGCGACGTGGCGGGCGCGCAAGGAGCCGGGCTATGACCATGTTCGCATCCCCACCCGCGCTGCGTCACATGGGCGTCGCCGCCGCGGGCCTGTCGGTCATTTTCGTCGTGCCGTCGGCGAACGCACAACAAGGCGTCGCGCTGGAATGCCTGTGCGAGGCGCTGCCCTTTCTCGACGTGGCGACGACGTGGAAGGCCGTGGCGGCAGGACAGGGCAGCATCCCCGAAGGCCAGCCTGCCGCGGGCGCCGAAAGCGAGATCGAGGCCCAGCGCCGCGTCATCGCCGAACAGCGCGCGCTGATCGACCAGCAGAATGTCATGCTCGCCGAACAACGACAGCAAATCGCGCAGATGCAGCAACAATTGGCGACGCAGCAGGTCCAGGTCGACCGGCTGACATCCTATGCGCTCGCCGACCGGCCGCTCGACCAGCTCCGCGGCGCCGGCATGGGGCAGGGCAGCTTCCCCGGCCCGACGCTTCCCGGTCCCGGCAGCGATGCGGTGGCGCTGCCCGACGCCCCGGTGGGCGAAGCGCCGCCGCCGACCGAGTCGCCCGAACAGCGCATCGCCGCCGTTCCGGAAGGGCAGGGCGTGCTGACGCGCGCCGGGCAGCTGTTTTTTGAACCATCGTTTGAATATACGCGGTCTTCGACCAACCGGCTGGTCTTCCGCGGGATCGAGCTGATCCCCGGCATCCAGATCGGGCTGATCGAGGCGACCGATGCCGACCGCGATACGCTGGTCGGCACGGGTTCGCTGCGCTACGGCCTTTCGGACCGGCTCGAGGTCGAGGTGCGCGTCCCCTATCTTTATCGCAACGACCGCATCGAAGTGGTGCAGCAGCGCGACGAAGGCATCGTGCGGTCGATCAAGCTGCGCGAGGACGGGATCGGCGATGCCGAGCTGTCGCTGCGTTATCAGTTCAACCGGCCGGTCGGGCAAAAGCCGATCTTCGTCGGCTCGCTGCGCGTCAAATCGGACACCGGCAAGGGACCGTTCGACATCGGTTATGACGAGTTCGGCGTGGCGACGGGGCTGGCGACCGGATCGGGCTTCTGGGCGGTGCAGCCCGGCCTCAACTTCCTGATGCCGTCGGACCCCGCGGTGATCTATGGCGGCGTCGCTTATCTGTACCATATCCCGCGCGACGTGAACAAACTGGTCGGCGACGTGATGATCGGGCGTGTCGATCCGGGCGACGCGGTCAGCGCCAACATCGGGTTCGGATTTGCGCTCAACCCGCGCTTTTCCTTCTCGCTCGGCTATCGCCACAACTATATTTTCCCGACCCGGTCCGAGATCGGCGATACGATCCAGAAATCCAACTATCTGCACGTCGGGTCGCTCAATTTCGGGATGTCCTATCGCCTGACCGAGCGCGATGTGCTGAACCTCGGCTTTGAGATCGGGGTGACCGAGGATGCGCCGGACGTGTCGATCACCCTGCGTATGCCGTTCGGCGGCAAATAGACCCGCGATAACAAAAAGAGCCCCGCCGAAGCGGGGCCAGATGGACCGTCCCCGTCGCAACGGGGGCGGGGGGTCGTTCAGTTGCCGATCGCGCCGACCGTCTGCGCGCCCATCACGGCGCCGATCGCGTCGCTCATCCGGGTCGTCGCCAGCGCATCGCGGAAGCCTTCATATCCGCTGATGTCCAGCACCGCATCGACCTGCTGGTTCAGCGAGACGTTGCTTGCGGTGTTGATCAGCACATTCTGGATCGAGTCGGTGCTCTGGATCAGCGCGGTCTGTCCGTTGTTGGCAAGGAACACCGATTCATCGCCGACGCGCATGGTGATGCCGCCGCTCGTCAATATGCCGCCCTGGATCTGCGCGGCGTCGACGGCGGTCAGCGCGGGCGAGACGAACCGTTCGATCGTCGATCCGTGCGGCGTCCAGCTGACGATGGTGCGCAGCGCGAGCTCGTCGTTCACAAAGCTGCGGATGTCGGCGCCGAACGCGATCACCATTCCCTGAAAGGCAAAGCCGCCGCGCTGCTCGTCCAGCACCTCGTCGGACACCACCGCCGCGCTGGCGAGCGGGTCGACGGTCGCAGGCTCGCCGGCGGCGAGCAGGGCTGGCGCGATGGCGACCAGGAGGAGGCGTCTGGGCAGGGGCATTCTCATTGTACGGTTCCTACGCGGACATCGAGCAGGACCTGCGGTGTCAGCTGATATTGCGGGGGGAGGTTGGTCGTCAGATCACCGACCGAGACGTGGAGCGAGCCGTCCTTTTCGAGCGGCGCTTGCGACCAGGGACCCCAGTCGCCGGCCAGGTTGAACGCCGGGCGTTTCTGGCCGCCGCCCACGATTGCCAGCGCGATGCCGTTCCAATGCTTGTCGAAATCCTCGAGCGAATATTCGTTGAGCCCGAGCACCGAATCGCCGGTGAGGACGCGGTCGCCCCGCACCCCCTTGATCACCACGAAATGTTTGAAGCCTTTGAGATCCATCAGCACGACCGTCGGACGTTTGACCTGCTTCAGCTGCTCCGTGGTCAACCGGAACCCCTCCGCGCGGTAGCCGCGCGAAGCGAGATAGGTTTTCATGTCGAGCATGGAGAAGCCGACCTTGCGGATTTCTTCACGATCGCCCTTTTCCCACATGGCGCGAAAGGGCATCGATTCCGACGTCGGCGCATCATAATGATAGGTGAGAAGCGTCGCGAGCGCGGCCGAACCGCAGCTGAAGTCATAACGCTGCCGGATGACCGATCGAAACGGAATGTCCCACCAGGTCATCACGTTCAACTGATAGCTGCCGCCGGTTTCGGGTCCGGTCAGCCGGACCTCGGCAGCCGCGGGCGCGGCGGCGAGTGCGCACAGGGCGCCCGCAATCAAGGCTCGCATAGCCCGCATGGCGGCTCAGTCGCCGAGGTTGATCGTCAGGTTCATGCCGCTCTGGGCACTGACCTGCGCGCCGGTGTTGATCAGCAGGTTGCCGACACCGTTAAAATTGGACAGGGCGAAATCGCTGAGCGTCACCGCGCCGGCGGTATAGTCGCCCTTGAGCACGTTGCCGCTGACGATGGACTCCATCGTCTGATTGGTGATGACCAGCGACTGGCCGCCACGCTGCGTGTCGAGTTCGCTGTCGGCCAGCATCGGCGATTTGCGCTCTGCACGCACCGTAATGGAGGGGGCGGCGGCATCGACGGGGATGGCATAGGACAGCATGGGGCTGGGAACAGACACCGCGCTGTCCGGCGGGGCCAGTTGCGCGACGGCGGGGGTGGACAAGCTTGCCAGGATCAGCAGAGCCGGAAGCATTGCGGGTTTCATGACAGGAATACTCCTGAAAACATCAAAAAAGGTGATGGCCGACGCCCTGGGGGGCAGGCGCGCCGGCCATCCGGGGGGACGTGGTTAGTCGCCGCCGCCGCCGTTGCCGTCACCGCCACCGGTGCCGAAGTTGACGGTGCCTTGTGCCGCGATGTTGGTTGCGGCCTGGGTGTTGGCGTTGATGCCGGTGTTCCAGGCTGCATTCAGGATGCCGGCATAGGCCGCGAACGCGTTGCCGCGGACCGAGTTGTTGCCGCTCTGATAGCCGACGTTCGTGTCGCTGTCGTCTTCACCGTCCATATCGACGACTTCGTCGAGATTCTGGTTGGTGTTGTTGGCGCTCAGCGATTGCGTCGCGACAACCAGATTGTTGCCGTTGAACGAACCATTGCCGTCATTGTCCTGATCGTCGTCCGAGAAGGTGTCGGCCGCGTTGTCCTGGACGAACAGGTCGATCAGGTCGTTGACGACGAGCGTGTCGCTGTTGTTTCCGGCAGCGCCGTTCGTGTTCGTACCACCGCCCAGAGTTTGCGCGTAAGCGGGGGCCCCGGCAATGGCAAGCGCCAGAACCGACGCCGCAAGCATGACTTTCTTCATGATCGTCTCCTTACATTGGCAAAAAGGGAATTCGCTCGCGCCGCTTGGCGCGATGGTGCGGACCTCCCCACATATGTCCGCATTCTCGCGAACAACTGCACTATGCTCGCTGCCCGCGCCGCCCGCTTTGCGAATTGGCAATGTCAGCGGTGGAGAATTACCCAGATGATATCAGTGGGAGGAATTGCGCAGGGTCCAAGCCGCCGCAAATTCGCTGTTTCAGGCGAGGTTCGCCCGCATCGTCGTGCGCCCCGCGGCATCGCGTGCCCACAGACGCGCACCGTCGTCGGCCCGCGTCAGGCAGAGGTCGAAGGGCGCGCCGTCGATGAGCGGCGCCTCGGCGCGGAAGGCGAAGCTGTGCGGGATCAGCCCGGCGCGCAGGCCATGGTCCATCAACAGCGTCGCGATCAGCGGGCCGTGGACGACGAGTCCGGCATAACCCTCTACATCGCGGGCATAGTCGCGGTCGTAGTGGATACGGTGCGCGTTGAAGGTCAGCGCGGAATAGCGGAACAGCAGGACCGGGTCGGGCAGGACGCTGCGAACGAAGTCGGCGGGTTCGGGAGCGGCGGGAGCGGTCGGGGCGGCCGCAGCGGTCGGCGCGGCGCCTGCGGCCTCGCGAAACACAATGTCCTGGTCTTCGCGGATCGCGGGAACGCCATCGGCCGAAATCTCGTGGCGCAGCGTCACGAACAACAGGTCGCCACTGGCTCCGCGTTTGGGCTTGATCGCGTCGATCGTCGTGACGCGGATCATCGCGGCGCCGACCGCGATCGGCGCGAGAAATTCGATCCGGCTGCCTGCCCACATCCGGCGGGGCAGCGGGACGGGCGGTAACAGGCCCTTGTCGCCCCGCACGGGGTGCCCGTCGGCGCCGATCACCGACTGGCGAGCGGTCGGCAGGAAATAGAGCCAGTGACCGAGCGGGGGAACGGTGCCCGCCGTCCACGGCGAGACATCATGGTCGAGCAGCGCGGCCAGCCCGGTGAGCGGCGCGGCGGTCGCGACATCCTCGCGCATTTCGCTGCGGCCGACCCAGGCGGAATAATCGTCCATCGGATCAGAAGCTCTTGGGCAGGCCGAGCGCGTGGGTCGCGACATGGCTCAGGATGAGGTTGGTGCTGATCGGCGCGACCTGGTAGAGCCGCGTTTCGCGGAACTTGCGCTCGATGTCATATTCCTCGGCAAAGCCGAAACCCCCGTGCGTCTGGACGCACATGTCGGCGGCATACCAGCTCGCTTCCGAGGCGAGCATCTTTGCCATATTCGCCTCGGTCCCGCCGTCCTGTCCGGCGTCGAACAGCCGCGCCGCCTTGTCGACCATTTCGGCGGCGGCGGCGATCTGGACATAGGCGCGCGCGATCGGGAACTGGATACCCTGATTCTCGCCGATCGCGCGGCCGAACACTTCGCGGTCCTTTGCGTAAGCGGTGGCGCGGTCGATGAAGAAGCGACCGTCGCCGATGCATTCGGATGCGATCAGGATGCGTTCGGCATTCATGCCCGACAGGATGTATCGAAAACCCTTGCCCTCCTCCCCGATCAAATTTGCGGCAGGGACTTCGAGATCGTCGAAAAACAGCTCGGTTGTCGCATGGTTGAGCATTGTGCGCACCGGGCGGATCGTCAGCCCCTTGCCCTCTGCCTCGCGCATGTCGACCAGCAGCACGCTCATCCCGTCCGATGGCTTCGCGCATTCCTCGCGCGGCGTGGTGCGGCACAGCAGGACCATCAGGTCCGAATGTTCGGCGCGGCTGATCCAGATCTTTTGCCCGTTGACGATATATTTGTCGCCGACCTTGCGCGCGAAGGTGCGGATACGCGTCGTGTCGGTGCCCGCGGTCGGCTCGGTGACGCCAAAGGCCTGCAGCCGAAGCTCGCCGCGGGCGATCGCGGGCAGATAGGCCTGTTTCTGCGCCTCTGACCCATGTTTCAGCAGCGTGCCCATCGTATACATCTGCGCATGGCAAGCGCCGCCGTTGCAGCCCGAACGGTGGATTTCCTCGAGCACCGCGGTCGCGGCGCCCAGGCCGAGGCCCGAACCGCCATAGGCTTCGGGGATCAGGACCGACAGAAAACCCGCTTCGGTCAGGGTGCGGACAAATTCGGTCGGATAAATACGGTCGCGGTCGAGTGCTTGCCAATATTCGCCCGGAAAACCGGCGCACAAGCGGCGCACCGCGTCGCGGATTTCGGGATGGCTTTGCGGCTGGGCTTCGGACATCGGCGTCTGGCTCTCCCCTGATCGTTGGGGAGAGCCTTAGAATGCGAAGCTGTTTCGGTGCAACTGAAACAAATGTCAGATGCTCGGCAGGTCGAGACCCTTGTCGCGCGCGCAGTCGATGGCGATGTCATAGCCCGCGTCGGCGTGGCGCATGACGCCGGTGCCGGGGTCGTTCCACAGCACGCGTTCGAGCCGCTGGGCCGCTTCGGGGGTGCCGTCGGCGACGATCACCATGCCGCTGTGCTGCGAATAGCCCATGCCGACGCCGCCGCCGTGATGGAGCGACACCCAGGTCGCGCCCGACGCGGTGTTGAGCAGCGCGTTAAGCAGTGGCCAGTCCGAAACCGCATCCGACCCGTCGCGCATCGCTTCGGTCTCGCGGTTGGGCGAGGCGACCGAGCCTGAATCGAGATGGTCGCGGCCGATGACGATCGGGGCTTTCAGCTCGCCCGACGCCACCATTTCGTTGAACGCGAGGCCAAGCCGGTGGCGGTCGCCAAGCCCGACCCAGCAGATGCGCGCGGGCAGGCCCTGGAACCGGATTTTATCGCGCGCCATGTCGAGCCAGTTGTGGAGATGCTTGTTGTCGGGAAGCAGCTCCTTCACCTTGGCGTCGGTCTTGTAGATATCCTCGGGATCGCCCGACAGCGCGACCCAGCGGAACGGGCCGATGCCGCGGCAGAAAAGCGGGCGGACATAAGCGGGCACGAAGCCGGGAAAGTCGAAGGCATTTTCGACGCCTTCGTCCTTCGCCACCTGGCGGATATTATTGCCATAATCGGTGGTGGGAACGCCCGTGGCTTGCAGGTCGAGCATCGCCTGGACATGGACGGCCATCGACGCTTTCGCGGCCTTGGCGACCGCGGCGGGATCGCTCTCGCGCTTCGCGAACCACGCGTCGAGCGTCCAGCCCGCGGGAAGGTAGCCGTTGATCGGGTCGTGCGCCGATGTCTGGTCGGTCAGCAGGTCGGGGCGGATGCCGCGACGAACCATTTCGGGCAGCAGTTCGGCGGCATTGCCGAGCAGGCCGACCGACACGGGCTTGCCCGCGGCATGGGCCTCCTCGATCATCGCCAGCGCCTCGTCGATGCTCGACGCCTGCTTGTCGAGATAGCCGGTGCGCAGCCGCATTTCGATGCGGCTCGGCTGGCATTCGATCGCGAGGCAGCTGGCGCCTGCCATCACCGCCGCGAGCGGCTGGGCGCCGCCCATGCCGCCCAGGCCCGCGGTCAGCAGCCAGCGGCCCCTGAGGTCGCCGCCATAATGCTGGCGCCCCATCTCGACAAAGGTTTCGTAGGTGCCCTGCACGATGCCTTGGCTGCCGATATAGATCCAGCTGCCCGCGGTCATCTGGCCGTACATCATCAGGCCTTTGCGATCGAGCTCGTGGAAATGCTCCCAATTCGCCCATTCGGGGACGAGGTTCGAGTTGGCGAGCAGCACGCGCGGCGCATTTTCGTGGGTGCGGAACACCCCGACCGGCTTGCCCGACTGGATCAGCAAAGTCTCGTCGCCCTCCAGCCGTTTCAGCGTCTCGACGATCTTGTCATAGCTGTCCCAGTCGCGCGCGGCGCGGCCGATGCCGCCATAGACCACCAGTTCGTGCGGCGCCTCTGCGACATCCGGGTGGAGGTTGTTCATCAGCATCCGCATCGGCGCTTCGGTCAGCCAGCTTTTCGCGCTGATCTCGGGGCCGGTCGCCGGACGGATCACCCGGCTGTTGTCCAGTCGCGGACTGAGGGGTCGGTTCATTTCTGTCCTTTCGCAAAGTCGAGGGCCGCGGCGATCACTTGCTGCAAGGTGGGCAGGATCGCCGGGTTCGGGTCGAGGGGAGCGGCTTCGGTCAGTGCAGCGGATTCGGTCATGTAACCGCGCTGCGCCAGCTCCATCTGGATCGCATGGATGCCTTCGTCGGGACGGCCATAATGGCGCGTCGTCCAGCCGCCCTTGAAGCGACCGTTGACGACATGGCTGTGGCCGCTGGCTGCGCAGATGTTGGCGATTACGGTTTCGAGTTCGGGTGCGCAGGTCGCGCCATCGTTGCTGCCGATGTTGAATTGCGGCAGCTCGCCATCGAACAGCCGGGGCACATGGCTGCGGATCGAATGCGCGTCATAAAGGGTGATGCGGCCATGCCGCGCGCGCAGTCGATCGATCTCGCCCGCCAGCGCCTCGTGATACGGCCGGTGATAGAGGTGGAGACGCTGCATGATCTCGGTCTCGTCGGGTCCGCCGAAGCGATAGAGCGGATCGCCGTCGAAGGTCGTGGTCGGGCAGAGTTCGGTGGTCGCCTGTCCGGGATAGAGCGACACGCCTGACGGATCGCGGTTCATGTCGATCACGCTGCGCGAGATATCGGTGGCGACCAGCGTGGCGCCAAGGTCGGCGGCAAAGGCGTAAAGATCGGCAATCCACCAGTCGGTATCCAGCTGCGCCCGCCAGGGCGAAACGAACTGGTCGTCGAGCCCCGCAAGGTCGGTGCCGCCGTGCGGGAAGGCGAGGATGAGCGGCGCGTCGCCGCGATGAACGCGCAGCCAGTCCATCACGCGATGCCGGGCAGGGCGGCGGGCACCGCAGCGACGAGGCTGCCCGACCGGACCAGCGCGGTCGCGGCCTCCATATCGGGATGGAAATGCCGGTCGTCGCCGAGCATCGGGACCGCGGCGCGGAGGTGTGTGTGTGCGGCCTGGAGCGCGTCGCTCGATTTCAGCGGCGCATGGAAGTCGATACCCTGACACGCCGCAAGCCATTCGATGCCGATCACCGCGCTGGCATTGTCGGCCATGTCGAGCAGGCGGCGCGCACCATGCGCGGCCATCGACACATGATCCTCCTGGTTGGCCGACGTCGGGATCGAATCGACGCTGGCGGGATAGGCGCGCTGCTTGTTCTCGCTGACCAGCGCCGCGGCGGTCACCTGCGGGATCATGAAACCCGAATTGAGGCCGGGGCGCGGGGTGAGGAAAGCGGGGAGGCCGGACAGCGCGGGGTCGACGAGCATCGCGATGCGGCGTTCGGAGATCGAACCCATCTCGCACAGCGCCATGGCGATCATGTCGGCGGCGAAAGCGACGGGTTCGGCGTGGAAATTGCCGCCCGACAGCGCCTCGTCACTATCCGCAAAGATCAGCGGATTGTCCGACACGCCGTTCGCTTCAATGCCCAGCGTCTCTCCAGCCTGGCGCAGCAGGTCGAGCGCGGCGCCCATCACCTGCGGCTGGCAGCGGAGGCAATAGGGGTCCTGCACGCGCGGATCGCCCTCTGCGTGCGAGGCGCGGATCGCGGAGCCCGCCATCAGGGTGCGCAGCGTGTCGCCGACCTCGCGCTGCCCCCTGTGACCGCGCAGCGCGTGGATACGCGCATCGAACGGCGCATCGGAGCCTTTCGCCGCTTCGGTTGAAAGCGCGCCGGTCACGAGCGCGGAGCGGAAGATGGTTTCGGCGCGGAAAAGCCCCGCGAGCGCGTTGGCGGTCGAAAATTGGGTGCCGTTGAGCAGCGCAAGGCCCTCTTTGGGGCCAAGCTCGAGTGGGACGAGACCGGCCTGCGCCAGCGCATCGGCGGCGGGCAGCGTCTGATCGCCGACCTCGATCAAACCAACCCCGATCATCGCCGCTGCCATATGCGACAGCGGCGCCAGGTCGCCGCTCGCGCCGACCGATCCCTGCGACGGGACGACGGGGGTCAGGCCTTTTGCGAGCATCGTCTCCAGCATCGCCACCGTTTCGCGCCGCACCCCCGATGCACCGACGCCAAAGCTCGCAAGCTTCAGCGCCATCATCAGCCGGACGACGGGGACGGGCGAGGGTGCGCCGGTGCCCGCCGCATGGCTGAGCACGATGTTGCGCTGGAGCGTCGCCAAATCGTCACTCGCGATCCGCACGCTCGCCAGCTTTCCAAAGCCGGTGTTGATGCCATAGACCGGGTCGCCCTTGGCAACGATGCGCGCCACCGCGGCGGCGCTCGCGTCGATCGCATCCCATGCACCGGCGTCCAGCGCCGCGCTTGCGCCTTCATAAATGGCGCGCCAGTCGGCGAGCGTCATGGCGCCGGGGGTGATGATCATTGTCCGTCCTTGATGCGTTGGTGAAGCGGGTTGAAGCCGATGCGGTAAACCAGCTCGGCGGGGTCGGTGACGTCCCAGATCGCGAGGTCGCAGACCTTGCCGGGCTCAAGCGTGCCGACATCTTCGCCAAGGCCCAGCGCGGCGGCGGCGTTGACCGTCACGCCGCGCAGCGCCTCGACCACCGTCAGCCCGAACAAGGTCGCGCCCATGTTGAGCATGAGCAGCAGCGAAGTCGTCGGCGAGGTGCCGGGATTATTGTCGGTCGCAAGCGCAATGCGCGTGCCGTGGCGGCGCATCGCGTCGACCGGCGGCAATTTGGTTTCGCGCATGAAATAATAGGCGCCGGGGAGCAGCACCGCGACCGTGCCCGCTTCGGCCATCGCGCGAACGTCCTCTTCGGTCGCATGTTCGAGATGGTCGGCCGACAAGGCGCCGTGCCGTGCCGCGAGCGCACTGCCGCTCAGCGCCGATAATTGTTCGGCATGCAGCTTGACCGCCAGCCCGTGCGCCTTGGCAGCTTCGATCACGCGCTCGCATTGCGCCGGCGAAAAACCAATGCCTTCGCAAAAAGCGTCGACCGCGGTGGCAAGCGGCGCGGCGGCGGGGATCATATCGGCCACGACAAGGTCGATATAGGCATCGCTGTCGTTCTGATATTCGGGCGGCAGCGCGTGCGCGCCGAGGAAGGTCGGTTCGACGCGAACGGCGCGGCGTCCGGCGAGCGCGCGCGCGGCGCGCAGCATCTTCAACTCGTCCGCGGTCGAAAGCCCATAACCCGACTTGATCTCGATCGTCGTCACGCCCTCGGCGATCAGCGCATCGAGGCGGGGAAGGGCGGCGTCGACCAGGTCCGCTTCGCTCGCCTCGCGCGTCGCGCGCATCGTCGATACGATCCCGCCGCCCGCGCGGGCGATGTCTTCATAACGCGCGCCTGCAAGCCGCATGGCCCACTCATTGGCACGGTTGCCGCCATGGACCAGATGCGTGTGGCAGTCGATCAGGCCGGGGGTGATCAAGCGGCCTTCGCAATCGGTTATGCGCGCGGCCGTCGCAGGGGCGTCGTCGGCGGGCCCCGCATAGACGATCCGCCCATCCTTCGCCGCCACGACGCCCTTGTCGATCAGCCCAAGGCTGCCATCGGCCATCGTTGCGAGTCGGGCGTTTGTCCAGATCTGCTCCATCTGGACAGTCTCGCCCCGATGCGCCATTATGTCTAGACATAATATGAGGACGGATGATGGCTTCTCTGTGGTTCGAGCGGGCGTGGCTTTGCAGCGAGTGGAAACGGGATGTGCGCCTGCGGATCGCCGACGGCATGATCGCCGCGGTCGAGGTCGGGGTCGAAGCGGAGGAGGGTGATGAGCGGCACCGCGTCGCGCTGCCCGGGCTTTGCAATGTCCACAGCCACGGCTTTCAGCGCGGGATGGCCGGGCTTTCGGAGCGCCGCAGCCGACCCGACGACAATTTCTGGAGCTGGCGGGAGATCATGTACCGCTTCCTCGACCGGCTGACGCCCGAGGATGTCGCCGCGATCACCGCGCAGGCCTATGCGGAGATGCTGGAGACCGGGTTCACCCGCGTCGGCGAGTTTCACTATCTGCACCATGACCCGGCCGGGGCGCCCTATGCCGACCGGGGCGCCATGGCGGGGGCGATTGTCGAGGCCAGCGCCGTGAGCGGGATCGGCCTGACCTTGCTCCCCGTCTTTTACGCGCATGGCAATTTCGGCGCCGCACCACCCAGCCCCGGTCAGCGGCGTTTCCTTTGCGATATGGACGGCTTTGCCGCGCTGCTCGATGCGGCGCGGCCAAAGCTGGTCGGCGACGCCAATATCGGCATCGCGCCGCACTCGCTGCGCGCGGTGACGCCGAGCGAACTGGCGACGCTGCTCGACATGTCGCCCACCGGCCCCGTGCATATCCACGCCGCCGAACAGGTGAAGGAGGTTGCCGACTGCGTCGCGTGGAGCGGCGCACGGCCCGTCGAATGGCTGCTCGACCATGCCGGAGTCGACGAACGCTGGTGCCTGATCCATTCGACGCACATCGACGAAAGCGAAGTGGTGCGTTTGGCCGCCAGCGGGGCGGTCGCGGGATTGTGCCCGATTACCGAGAGCAATCTGGGCGACGGCATCTTTCCTGCGGCCGAATATCTCGCCGCGGGCGGCCGTTTCGGCGTCGGCACCGACAGCAACATCCTCGTCGACGCGGCGCAGGAACTGCGCGCACTCGAATATTCGCAGCGGCTGGCGCAGCGCGCGCGCGCGCTGCTGGCGCGCGAGGATGTGCCTTTTGTCGGAACGAATATGTTCGGATATGCGCTGTCCGGCGGGGCGCAGGCGCTTGGCGTGCCCGCCGGGTTGGCGGTGGGCCATGCCGCCGACATCGTCTCGCTCGACCTCGACCATCCTGCCTTTGCAGGGACCGATGATGCGACGCTTTTCGACCGCTGGATTTTTGCGGCGCGCGCGGGTGCGATCGACAGCGTGTGGCGCGCGGGGGTCCAGCGCGTCGCCAAGGGGCGGCATGTCGCGGCCGACGCGATCGGCGGCGCCTATCGCGCCTGCATCGCGCGGCTGCTCGCGTGAACCCCGCGCGCCGCATCCGCGACGAGATTGCCGCGTCGATCCAGTCGGGCGAATGGCGCCCCGGCGACCGGGTGCCGACCGAGCAGGAACTGGCGGCCCGATATGGGTGCGCGCGCGCGACGGTGAGTAAGGCGCTTGGCGAGCTGGCCGCATCGGGGCTGGTCGAACGGCGACGCAAGGCCGGAACCTTCGTCGCGCATCCGCCGGTTCATTCGGCGGTGATGACCGTGCCCGACCTCGCCGAACTGATTGCCGCGCGCGGAGAGGCCTATCGCTGGGATCTGGCGTCGATCGCGGCGGAGGATTCGGGCGAGGCGCTGTGCCCCGGTCCGGCGCTGCGGATCGAGGGCGTGCATATGGCGGCGGGCGAGGCCTTTGCCCTCGAACGCCGCGTCATCGCGCTCGGCGAAGTGCCCGCGGCGGCGGAGGCCGATTTTGCGAAGGAAGCGCCCGGCACCTGGCTGCTGGGCCACATCCCCTGGACCCAGGCGCGGCACGTCATCCGCGCGCTGACCCCGACGCGCCGGGAAGCCGCGCTGTTGGGGATCGGAACGGGCGCCGCCTGCCTTGAACTCGACCGCACGACGTGGCGCGCGGGTCGCGTCGTCACGCATGTCCGGCAATTGTTCCGCGGCGACCGTTTCGACCTGGTCGCAGAATTCAACGCGGGGCCATGACGCCGCCCGCGCCGTGCGGGATCATCGGCACGATGCGCAGCATGGCGATCGCGGCAATCACCCACGCGGCCGCGGCAAAGCCCATGGTATAGACGGGTTCACCGGGAAACAGCGCCTTCATCACCTGGCCCATCACCGTTGCGACCAGCAATTGGGGGACGACCACAAAGATGTTGAACAGCCCCATATAGATGCCAAGCTTTGCCTGCGGCAGGTTCGAGGCGAGGATCGCATAAGGCATGGCGAGAATCGAGGCCCAGGCGATGCCGATCGCCACCTCGGCAAGCAACAGCGCCTGCGGGTCACGCAGGACAAGGAAGCTGGCAAACCCCGCCGCACCGATCAGCAGGCAGATGATGTGCGTGCGCGCCTGCCCGACGCGCCGCGACAGCCAGGGAAGAAGGGTGAGGGCGGCGATGGCCGCAACGGCGTTATACGCGGCAAACAGCACCCCGACCCAATTGCCCCCGGCCTGGTAGGCGGACGACGCGGGATCGCTGCTTCCGAACATATATTGCGCGACGACGGGCGTGGTGTTGATCCACATGATGAACAGCGCCGACCAGCTGAAGAATTGGACCAGCGCGAGTTTCTTCATCACCGGCGGCATCCCGGCGAAATCGCCGACGATATGCGCCAGCATATTGTTGCCGCGCCCGGCGCGGGCGAGCGCGATGGCGGCGGCATTCGCGGCGCCAAAGGCGACGAGCAGCGCGGCGAGCAGATAAAGTTCCTTTTCGAGCGCCCAGCGGGCGACAACCAGGGCGACGCCCATTCCCGCGGCGATCCATGCCACGCTGCCGGCATAGCGGCGCGCGGCGAGGCGTTCGGTCAGGCTGGTCGCGGTGTCCGCCGGTTCTGCGTCGGCAAAACCGGCCATTTCTTCGGGCGTATATTCGCGTGTGGTCAGCACCGTCCACAGGACCGAGACGAAAAATGCGGCGCCTCCGGCCCAGAAACTGTAGCGCACCGTATCGGGGATTTCGCCCGGCGGCGCGGTGTTGGCGACGCCGAACTGGTCGAGCAGCCAGGGAAAGGCCGATCCCGCCACCGCGCCGGCCCCGATGAAGAAGGTCTGCACCGCATAACCGATGCTGTGCTGGTCACGGCGCAGCATGTCCCCGACAAAGGCGCGGAACGGCTCCATCGATATGTTGATCGCCGCGTCGAGGATCCACAGCATGACGACCGAGAACCATAATATGCGCGATTCGGGCATGACGGCCAACGCCAGCGCGGCGAGGATCGCACCGGCGAGGAAATAGGGGCGCCGACGGCCGAGCCGACCGAGCCAGGTGCGGTCGGACATATGGCCGATGACGGGCTGGACGAGCAGGCCGGTCAGCGGTGCGGCGATCCAGAGCGCGGGCAGCGTTTCCAGTTCGGCACCGAGCGTCTGGAAAATCCGGCTCATATTCGCATTTTGCAGCGCGAAGCCGATCTGGATTCCCAGAAAGCCGAAGCTGATATTCCACAGGCCCCAAAAGCCCTGTCTCGGCTTTTCCATCTCACTCTCCCCGGTGGCCGCTGGTGCGGCTCGCCCGGCGCGACGATGGCCGCGGGGGCAAGGCAGGGCAAGCCGCGCGGCCGCTGCGTATACGAATACGTTGGCCGAAGGGGGGCGGCTAGGGTCCTGACCCTAGACCGCCGTGCTCTGCCGCTTGATCAGCCGCGTCGGCAAGACGCTGCGCTCGACGGGCAGGTTGTCGAGACGCCGCAGCAGCGCATCGACCAGCAATTCGCCCGCGCTTTTCATGTCCTGCATCACCGTTGTCAGCGTCGGCGAGGTCAGGTTGGCGGCCGGAATATCGTCGAAGCCGATGACCGCGACGTCCTGCGGCAGGCGGAGCCCCGCCTCGGTCAGCGCGCGCATTGCACCGATCGCGATCAGGTCGCTCGCCGCGAAAATGGCGTCGAACGGGCGCCCGCTCGCCAGCAGCGCGCGGGCGGCGGCATGGCCCGATTCCTCCGACGAGATTGCGTCGCGCTGCAACGCGGGATCGGGCGACAGACCCGCCCCCTCCATCGCCCGGCACAGCCCGGCGTAGCGGTCCTGGAATTCGGGGGCGTGGTCCGATGCATCGCCAAGAAAGGCGATGGTGCGCCGCCCGATTTCGATCAGGTGCCGGCCCGCCTGCATTCCGGCGCCGACATTGTCCGATCCGACGGTCAGCCCGATGCTGTCGTCCGACACCGATCCCCAGCGGACGAATTTGGTATCCATTTCGACCAGATGTTCGAGTTTCGAGCGATAAAGCTGGTAATCGCCATAGCCGAGCAAGATGATGCCGTCGGATCGGTGGCTGTCCTGATAGGCGACGTGCCAGTCGTTGTGCATCTGCTGAAAGCTGATCAGAAGGTCATAGCCGCGCAGCGCGCACTGGCGCGTGATCGACCCGAGCATCGACAGGAAAAAGGGATTGATCATCGACTGGTCGGGGGTCGGGTCCTCGAAAAACAGCAGCGCCAGCGTATGCGTGCGCTGTGAACGGAGGCTGGAGGCGTTTTTGTCGACGGTGTAGTTGAGTTCGCGCGCGATGCGTTCGATGTTCGCGCGGGTCGCCGCGCTGACCGACTTGCTGCCGCGCAGCGCGCGCGACACCGTGGGTTGGGACACGCCCGCGAGATAGGCGATGTCAAAGCTCGTCGGCTTGGCGGAGGGCTGTCGCCCCATGCTGCTCTCCCGGTCGCGGCGGCCTTATCGCTGGTCGCTGCATGGGGCAGACTAGCGATTGGTCCGGTCGATGCCAAGAATTTGCATGAAGCCGACGCGCGTCGCGATCGGCCGGAAAACGACCGATTTGGAAGGCCGCCGCCCTTTCGCATATTATGCGTATACGTATACCCTATGGTCCCATGGCCCGATTGGTTCCAATTGCAAGGCCGAGATGGGAAAACCCACGCTTCGTTGAGAGGATGCTGCGCGGCACGATTGCCGCCCCCTTTTGCCGTCGCTCGGGTTCGACCGCCCATCGCAGCAGGGGACTTTGAATGACCAGAACCACCAGCCTTCGCCGCGGCGCCAGTGCCATCGCGCTCGGCCTTGCCCTGACCGCTTTCGTGCCCGGCGCCGCCATGGCGCAGGATAGTGAAACCGCGCCCGTCGCCGAGGAAGGCAGCGGCGAGGACGAGATCGTCGTATCGGGTTTCCGCGCCAGCTTGCAGAGCGCGGTGAACGCCAAGAAGAACCGCGACCAGGTGGTCGAATCGATTTCGGCGGAAGATATCGGCAAGCTGCCCGACGCCTCGATCGCGGAGGCGATCGCGCGCCTGCCCGGCCTGACGTCGCAGCGCGTTTCGGGCCGCTCGAACGCCATCTCGATCCGCGGTTTCGCGCCCGACTTTTCGACCACCCTGCTCAACGGGCGCGAGCAGACCTCGACCGGCGACAATCGCGCGGTCGAATATGACCAATATCCGTCCGAAGTCGTCAACCAGGTGCTCGTCTACAAGACGCCGATGGCGTCGATCGTCGGGCAAGGCCTGTCGGGGACCGTCGATCTGCGCACGATCCGGCCGCTCGATTATGGCAAGCGGGTGATCTCGATCGGCGGCCGCGGGACGTGGGCCGACCTGGGCAAGCTGAACGCCGGGTCGAAAAAATACGGCTATCGCATCAACGGCACCTTCGTCGATCAATTCGCGAACGACACGCTGGGGATCGCGCTGTCGGCGAGCTATCTCGACGAACCTTATCAGATCCAGGAATTCAATGCGTGGGGTTATGCCGGTGACGGCACCGCGGCCAACCCGGTCGTGATTGGCGGATCGAAAAGCTATGCGACCTCGACCCAGCTCAAGCGTCTGGGCCTGCAAGGCACGGTCCAGTGGCGCCCGACCCCCAATTTTACCTCGACACTCGATGCCTTTTATTCGGATTTCAGCGACGACCAGATCAAGCGCGGCATCGAACTGCCGCTCGCGTTCGGCGGCGCCGGCGTGATCGTCGATGACATTGATGAAACGGGCGAGTTCGTCTTCGCGCGATCGGGCCGCTTCACGGGCGTCGAGGGCGTGGTGCGCAACGACGTGTTCGAGCGCAAGGCAAAGCTCTACAGCTTTGGCTGGAACAATCGCTGGGAAGGCGATGATGGCTGGAACGCGACGTTCGACATCAGCCTGTCGAAAACCGACCGCAACGAACTGATCGTCGAAAGCAATGCGGGGACGGGCCGCGGTGCGGGCGTCGGGGCGACGGACACCATCGGTTTCACGAGCGACATCAACGGCACCCTCTTCTCGCCCATGCTCAACTATGGCGATTACAACCTGATCCAGCTGACCAGTCCGCTGGGCTGGGGCGGCGACCAGACGTCGGTCGACGGCCGGCGTATTCGCGGCGGGCAGGACGGCTATTACAACAATCGCATCATCAAGGACGAGCTGCGGCAATATCGCGTCGAAATCGAGCGCGAGCTCGAAGGCTTCCTCAAATCGGTGCAGTTCGGTGCCAATTACACCGATCGCAAAAAGAGCCTGACCCCCGACGAAGCATTTCTGGGCCTTGTCGACAACACCGACGGGCTGACGAGCGTGCCGATCCCCGATCAATATCGCCTTGGCACGACGAACCTCTCCTATCTTGGGCTGGGTCCGGTGGTCAGCTATGACCCGCGCGACCTGATCGCGGGCGGCGTTTATCAGCTGGTGCCGAACCCCTATGGCGATGTTGTCGTGAAGGCCTATGATGTCAGCGAAAAGCTGATGACGACCTATTTGCAGGCGAATATCGACCATGAAATGGGGTCGTCGCAGCTGACGGGCAATTTCGGCGTCCAGGCAATCTTCACCGACCAGAATTCGAGCGGCGCCAGCGCGTCCTTCATCGGCACCAACCCCAATGGGTCGCCGAATATCCAGGGAATTCCACGTCGCGAAAGCACCGATTACCTCGACGTGCTGCCCAGCCTGAACCTGTCGCTGCGCACCGCGAGCGACTTCGTCATCCGGGTCGGCGTCGCACGCGAAATCATCCGCCCGCGGCTCGACGACATGCGCGCGACGCTGAGCTATGGCACGACCGTCGGCGATCCGGGCGGCATGGTCTGCCCGACCGGACGGACCTGCGCGGTGGTGCGCGGCGATTCGGGCAATCCCGACCTGCGTCCCTGGCGCGCCAATGCCGCCGACGTGACGCTCGAAAAATATTTCGGATCGTCGGGCTATGTCGCGCTGCAACTCTTCTACAAGGATTTGAAGAGCTACATCTACAACCAGGCGGTGCCGTTCGATTTTTCGAGTTACCCGGTGGCGGAGGCGGGCAATGACGGCAACGGCCTGCCGATCATCGTCAATTACATGGGCACCGCCAATGTTCCCATCAACGGCGAGGGCGGCAAGATTTATGGCGCCGAATTTGCGGGCACGCTGCCGTTCAGCACCTTTACCGCGGCGCTCGACGGCTTTGGTGTGACCGGCGGGGTTTCCTATACCAAGACGAAGATCGAGCCGACGCCGGGCGCACCGGCGGAGGACATCCCCGGCTATTCCAAATGGGTCGCCAACGGCACCGCCTATTTCGAGAAATCGGGATTCAACGCCCGCGTCAGCGCGCGTTATCGGTCGAGCTTCATCGGCGAATTGTCGGGTTTCGGCGGCGTTCGCGTCCGGCGCCGCGCGCGCGCCGAAACGATTGTCGACGCCCAGCTTGGTTACGACTTCCAACCGGGAAGCACGCTCGAAGGCCTGTCGATCTTTGTGCAGGGCCAGAACCTGACCGACGAACCCTTTGTCACCGACGATCCGCGCGATAGCCGCGCGGTGATCGACTATCAGGTTTATGGCCGCCGCTTCCTCGCGGGCGCGTCGTTCAAATTCTGAGTCCTCCCTCGTGGGGCGGCGCGCTTGCCGCCCCACGCTTTTGCTGCTCAACTGGTCGCAGGCTGATCCCATGAACCCTATGCGGTTGATCATCATCGGTGGCGGAACGGCGGGCTGGATGGCCGCGGCCTGCTTGCGTCGCTTCATGCCCGATGGCTGGTCGGTCCAACTGATCGAATCCGACGATATCGGCACGGTGGGCGTCGGCGAGGCGACGATTCCGCAGATCCGCCTGTTCAACGATGCGCTGGGGATCGACGAAGATGAATTCCTGACCGCAACACAGGGCACGATCAAGCTGGGGATCGAATTTGCCGACTGGACGCGGCCGGGGCATCGGTACATGCACGCCTTTGGCGCGATCGGGCGCGGCCTGGGCCTGCTCGAATTCCAGCATTACTGGCTTCGCGCGCGCGACCTGGGTGCAGCGCAAGAGCTTGGTGCCTATTCGCTGAACGAACAGGCCGCGCGCGCGCGGCGGATGCAGCGGGGAAGCCCGCGGACATCCGCCTATCTCCATGACATGCCCTACGCCTTCCATTTCGACGCGGCGCTCTACGCCGCCTATCTGCGCCGCCGTGCCGAGGCGTCGGGGGTCGAACGGATCGAGGGCAAGGTCGCCGGGGTTCGCCGCGACGGCGAGACGGGCGATGTTGCCGGCGTGACGCTCGCCGACGGGCGCGCCGTCGACGGCGATTTCTTCATCGACTGTTCGGGCTTTCGCGGACTGCTGATCGAGGGCGCGCTGGCAACCGGCTATGACGACTGGTCAGGCTGGCTGCTCAACGATCGTGCGGTCGCCGTGCCGTGCGCACATGGCGCGGCGCCGCAACTGCCCTGGACGGGTGCAACTGCCCGCGACGCCGGGTGGCAGTGGCGCATCCCGCTTCAGCACCGGATCGGCAACGGCTATGTCTATTCGTCGGCGCATCTGTCCGACGATGCGGCGATCGACACCCTGCTCGCGCATCTCGACGGCCCTGTGCATGCCGAACCGAACCGGCTGCGCTTTACCAGTGGCAAGCGGCGCCGGATGTGGAACCACAATGTCGTCGCGCTCGGCCTTGCCAGCGGGTTCATGGAACCGCTCGAATCGACGAGCATTCATCTTGTCCAGTCGGGCATCTCGCGGCTGTTGAAAATGCTTCCCGCGGGCGTTGCCGACCCCGCCGTCGCGGCCGAGTTCAACCGGCAGAGCGATTTCGAGTGGGAGCGCATCCGCGATTTCATCATCCTGCATTTCAAGGCGACCGAGCGGCGCGATACCCCCTATTGGCAGGACCGCGCGGCGATGCCGATCCCCGATACGCTGGCCGCAAAGATCGAGCTGTTCCGCGCGCAGGGCCTGATCTTCCGCGAGCATGAGGAATTGTTCACCGAATCCGGCTGGCTCCAGGTGCTGGTCGGACAGGGGATCGAACCGCGCCGATGGCACCCGATCGCCGATGGCATCGGTGACACCGAAATCGCCCAATATATGGCGGGCATCGCACTGATGATCGAGCGCGAGGTCGCCGCGATGCAGGATTATGACGCCTTTCTCGCCGCCACCCGTCCCGCCGCAGGAGTCGCCGCATGATCCGCCGTTTCGCCTCGCTCGCTCTGCTGCTCGCGTCGCTTCCCGCGCAGGCCGACGAGGCGGCGGTGCGCGCGCGGCCGGCGACCGACGAGGTCATCTATTTCGTGTTGCCCGACAGGTTCGAGAATGGCGATCGGTCGAACGACAGGGGCGGGCTGAAGGGCGACCGGCTCGTCACCGGCCATGATCCGGCGGCGAAGGGATTTTACCATGGCGGCGACCTTGCCGGCCTGACCAAGCGCCTCGATTATATCCAGGGGATGGGCGCGACCGCGATCTGGTTTGCGCCCGTGTTCCAGAACAAGCCGGTGCAGGGACCGAAGGGCGACGAGAGCGCCGGTTATCACGGCTATTGGGTCACCGACTTTACGCGCGTCGATCCGCACTTCGGATCGAACGCAGAGTTCAAGGCCTTCGTCGATGCGGCGCACGCGCGCGGGATGAAGGTCTATATGGACATCATCACCAACCACACCGCCGACGTGATCCGGTACAAGGAGGGCGCGGCGGAAGCTTTTCCCTATCGGGCGCTTGCCGATTATCCTTTTTCGCGGCGGGGCGGGGTCGGCGGGGCGCCGATCAATCCGGGCTTTGCTGGCGATCAGGTCGCCGATACGGCGAACTGGCAGAAACTGACCAATCCCGCCTTCGCTTATACCCCTGTGGTCCCGGCGGGGGAGGAAAATGCCAAGACGCCGGCCTGGCTCAACGACCCGATCTATTATCACAATCGGGGCAACAGCAATTGGGTCGGGGAATCCGCGCTTTATGGGGATTTTGCGGGCCTTGACGATCTTGCCACCGAACATCCGCGCGTCGTTGCGGGCTTCATCGACATCTATGGCCGCTGGATCGACGATTTTGGCATCGACGGCTTTCGCATTGATACCGCCAAGCATGTAAACCCCGAATTCTGGCAGGCGTTCGTCCCCGCGATGCAGGCGCGGGCGAAGGCGAGGGGCATTCCCAACTTCCATATCTTCGGCGAAGTCTATGTCGATGCGGTCGATCCCGGCGCGCTCGCCTGGTACACACATGCGGCGGGCCTTCCCGCGGTGCTCGATTTCGGATTCGCGCGCGCGGCGATCGACGCGGTCAGCGGAACGAAGGGGACTGACCAGTTTGCGCGGCTGTTCGATGGCGACCTGCTTTACAAGGGTGGCGCGGCGGCGGCGCTCGGGCTTCCGACCTTCCTTGGCAATCACGACATGGGGCGCTTCGCGATGTTCGTGAAACAGGCCAACCCCGATGCGAGCGAAGCCGAACTGCTCGCGCGCGTGATGCTCGGCCATTCGATGCTGCTGACGCTGCGCGGGGTTCCGACGATCTATTATGGCGACGAACAGGGGTTCGTCTCGGACGGCAACGACCAGCTGGCGCGCGAGGATATGTTCGCGTCCCAGGTCGCACTCTATAACGACAACGACCTGATCGGCACCGACGCGACGACCGCGACCGCCAATTTCGATCCGGCGCATCCGCTGTATCGCCATATTGCCGCGCTGACTGACATCCGGCGCAAAACGCCGGCGCTGACGCGCGGCGCAACGAAGGTCCGGGCCTTTTCCGAAAAGCCGGGACTGCTCGCGGTGTCGCGCTTCGATCCCGACACCGGGCGCGAACTGGTGCTGGCGTTCAACAGCTCCGCGGCGCCGCTGTCGGCGCATATTGCCATCGATATGAAAAGCGCGGGCTTTACCGCGCTTCATGGCGATTGCCCGGCAAGGCCTGCTGCGCCGGGCAGCCTCCATCTTTCCCTCCCCGCCTTTGGCACCGCCATCTGCCAGGCCAGCGAATAAGCGAAAGCACGCGTGATCACGAACAGCCCCCTCGTTCAGGACCAGACCGCAACCGAAACCGCCGCGCCGTGGTGGAAGGGCGCGGCGATCTATCAGGTCTATCCTCGCAGTTTCGCCGATTCAAATGGCGACGGCATCGGCGATCTGGCCGGCATCACGGCGCGGCTGGACCATATCGCGTCGCTTGGCGTCGATGCGATCTGGCTGTCGCCCTTTTACCCGTCGCCGATGGACGATTTCGGATATGACATCGCCGATTATTGCGACGTCGATCCCATTTTCGGCACGCTCGCCGATTTCGATGCGCTGATCGAAAAGGCCCACGCGCTGGGCCTGAAGGTCACGACCGACCTGGTCTTTGCGCACACGTCCGACCAGCATCGCTGGTTCGCCGACAGCCGCGCGGGCAAGCATGGCGACAAGGCCGATTGGTATGTGTGGGCCGATGCGAAACCCGACGGATCGCCGCCGACCAACTGGCAATCGGTGTTCGGCGGCCCGGCGTGGACCTGGGACGCGCGGCGCGGCCAATATTATCTGCACAATTTCCTGACGAGCCAGCCGCAGCTCAATGTCCACAAGCGCGCGGTGCAGGATGCGCTGCTCGACGTCGTGCGGTTCTGGCTCGACCGCGGGGTCGACGGGTTCCGTATCGACGCGATCAATTTTTCGATGCACGATCCCGACTTGCGCGACAATCCGCCCGCGCCGCCGTCGAACAAGCCGCGCACGCGGCCATTCGATTTCCAGCAGAAAATCTATAATCAGTCGCATCCCGACATTCCGCTGTTCCTCGAACGCATCCGCGCGCTGACCGACCAATATCCGGGCCGCTTCACCGTCGCCGAAGTCGGCGGCGACGACGCGCTACGCGAGATGAAAAGCTTCACGGCGGGCGAGGGGCGGCTGAACAGCGCCTATGGCTTCAACTTTCTCTACGCCGACCGCCTGACGCCGAAACTGGTGCGCGAAGCCGCCGATGCGTGGCCTGACACGCCGGGGGTGGGCTGGCCGAGCTGGGCGTTCGAGAATCACGACGCGCCGCGCGCGGTGTCGCGCTGGACCCCGCAAGCTGTAGCGCCCGGCGCCTTCGCGCGGATGAAGATGGCCTTGCTGTGCGCGCTGCGCGGCAGCATCATCCTCTACAATGGCGAAGAACTCGGGCTCGACCAGGTCGACATTCCCTTCGAGCTGGTGAAGGATCCCGAGGCGCTGAAGAACTGGCCGCTGACGCTGTCGCGCGACGGGGCACGGACGCCTTTGCCGTGGGTCGCGGGGGCGGCACATGCCGGTTTTTCCGACACCGCACCATGGCTGCCGCTGGGGGCGGAGCATCCCGCGCTCGCGGTCGACCGGCAGGATGCCGACCCGCGCTCGATGCTTGCGCATACGCGGCGGCTGATTGCGCTGCGCGCGGCGAACCCGGCGCTGCGTCTGGGCGCAAACGCGCGCTGGGTAAGCGAGGGCGAACTGCTCGGTTTCGACCGGGTGGTCGATGGGCAGCATATCCGCTGCCTCTTCAACCTGGGCGCCGCGCCGGTGGCGGTGACCGCGCACACCGCGGGCGCGGCCGTGATGCTGGCGGTGAACGGCGCCGACATGAATGAATTGCCGCCGGCGGGCGCGCTGTGGCTCGATATGAAAGTGATGAAATAATGCGGAATCTGTTGCTCCTCGCCGCCGCTGTGGCCGCCCCCGCCGCGGCGCAGGAGGCGCCGATCACCGCGGCTTCGCCCGACGGTTCGATCATTCTGACCGTCGCGACCGACAATGACCAGCGCCCGACCTGGTCGTTGTCGCGAAAGGGCAAGCTGTTGATCGCGCCGTCGAAGCTCGGCTTCATCCTGGCCGACCGGATCGGGCTTCAGCGCGGCTTTGCGGTCGAGAGCGCCGAACGCGCAAAGAGCGACACGCGGTGGGAACTGCCCTGGGGCGAGCGCCGCTTTGTGCGCGACCAGCACAATGAATTGCTTGTCCGGTTTCGCCAGAATGACAGCTGGGGCGGGCACCGGATGAACGTGCGTTTTCGCCTGTTCGACGACGGTTTCGGTTTTCGTTACGAACTGCCCGAACAGGACGGGCTCAAGACTGCGAAGATCGCGGACGAGATCACCGAATTCGACATCGCGGCAAAAGGCACGGCGTGGTGGATTCCGGGCGGCGAATGGAATCGGTACGAACAGGTGTATCAGGAAACGGCGATCGACGCCATCGCCACGGCGCACACGCCGATCACGATGCGGCTCGACGACGGCACGCATTTGTCGCTCCACGAAGCCGCGCTCGTCGACTATTCGGGCATGTGGCTGAAGCGCGCCGAGGGGCAGAAGTTTCGCGCAACGCTGGCGCCGTCGTCGCGCGGGCCGCGCGTCGTGCGCGACCTGCCGTTCGCGACGCCGTGGCGCACCATCCGCATCGCCGACGATGCCGCCGGCCTGGTCGAAAGCGATCTGGAACTCAACCTCAACGAACCGAACAAGCTGGGCGATGTCAGCTGGTTCAAGCCGATGAAATATGTCGGCATCTGGTGGGGCATGATCCGCGGCGACTGGAGCTGGGCCGAAGGGGCAAAGCATGGCGCCACGACCGAACGCACCAAGGCGACGATCGATTTTGCCGCGAAACATGGCTTTGGCGGCGTGCTGGTCGAGGGGTGGAACAAGGGCTGGAACGGCAACTGGTTCGGCCATGGCGATGCCTATAGCTTCACCGAGGCGACACCCGACTTCGACCTGAAAGCCGTCACCGATTATGCGCGGGCAAAGCGCGTGCAGCTGGTCGGCCACCATGAAACCGGCGGCAATATCGCGGTTTACGAGGCACAGCTTGACGACGCGATGAAGCTTTACGGCGGGCTGGGCGTCGGCACGGTGAAGACGGGCTATGTCGCCGACGCGGGCGGGATCATCGCGCCGGGCGATGCGCCGGGCGAGACGCGCATGGAATGGCACGACGGCCAGCGCCAGGTGCAGCATCATCAAAAGGTCGTCGAGACCGCCGCGAAATATCATGTCGCGGTCAATCCGCACGAGCCGGTCAAGGACACGGGCTTGCGTCGGACCTGGCCGAACTGGGTCGCGCGCGAAGGCGCGCGCGGGATGGAATATAATGCCTGGGGCGCCTTCGCCAACGGACCCGAGCATGAACCGACGCTCGTCTATACACGGATGCTGTCGGGCCCGATGGACTTCACCCCCGGCGTGCTGAGCCTGGAGGGTGCGAACAAGGCGCCGCTCGCGTCGACGCTTGCCAAACAGCTTGGGCTTTACCTTGCCATCTATTCGCCGATCCAGATGGCGGCCGACTTTCCGGAGACGCTGGAGAAATTCCCGCGCGAGCTGGCGTTCATCAAGCAGGTTCCCGCCGACTGGGCCGACAGCAAACTGATCGCGGGCGCGGTCGGCGATTATGCGATTTTCGCGCGCAAGGACCGCGCCAGCGCGGACTGGTATGTTGGCGGGGTCAACGACGCGACGCCGCGAACGCTGACCCTCCGTTTCGATTTCCTCGACGCGGGCAAGACCTATACCGCGACGGTTTACAAGGACGGCGAGGGCGCAACCTATCTGACCGAGGCGCGGCACCGCATCGCTTACGAAACGATCAAGGTGAAGAAGGGCGACAGCTATACGCTGTGGCTCGCCCCGGGCGGCGGGGCGGCGATCAGGCTCGCTGCACCGCGATAATATCGGCATTCAGCCGGGCGCCGACGTTCGACTGGCTCGCCAAAAAAAAGGCCCCCTGCGGCGTGTCGATCACGCCGCAGGGGGCCTTTGTCGTTATTTCAGCTTGAAGCGTACGCCGACGCGGAAGCTGCGGCCGAGCAGGTCCGAATAGGTGCTGTTCGCAGCCAGGCCGGTTTCGGGCAGCAGGATCGGATCGGCGTTGAACAAGTTGCTCACATTGATGAAAAACTCGCCCTGCGTGTCGCCGCTGCCGGAAAATTTCTGCGTCAGGTTCAGGTCGACATAGAATGCGCCATCGATGCTGTTGCTTTCATAGGTCGGCGCATTGACCGTCGAGGTCGGGCAGCCCGTCTGGCACTCGATGCCGTTGGCGACATATTTGCCCGAACTCACGCCGCGGCCGATCGCGGTGATGCCGAAATCTTCGGAATCATAGGACGCGCTGACGCGGTAGATCCATTTCGGCGTGCTCGACTGGCCGCCGTTGACGCCGGTCGTGTCGATCACGACGGTGTTGGGCACGCCGCTGTCGAACCGATTTTCCAGATAGCGGGTGGCAATACCGCGAAGCGTGACGGCGCCGTTGCCGAGCGGCATGCGATAGGACGCATCCATGTCGATGCCGCGGACTTTCTGGCTCGCGGCGTTGAACGGCTGGGTCCGGATGATCAGATACGGACGCGCCGGCTCCTGCGTGCGGGTGGGATCGGTCGTGATCGCGTCACAGAATGCCGCCTCGCCCAGGAAGCACAGGTTGACGATCTGCTGCGCGCTGAAGGTGCTGATCCCGCTGTTCACCTCGATATCGAAATAATCGACCGCGAGGTTGAAGCCCGGCAGGAAGGTCGGCGTAAAGACCGCGCCGACATTCCACTGATCGGCCTTTTCCGGGCCCAGGGCGGTGTTGCCGGTGGCAAAGCCCGAATAGGCGTATCCCGACTGCGCGGGCTGTCCCGCGGGCACGAACGACGGGCTGGTGCCGTTCACAAAGCCGGGGTTGCTGACCGAATCGCTGTTCGCGGTGCCAGCCTGGAACAGGTCGTTCAGATTGGGTGCGCGAATGTCGCGCGACCGGGTGACGCGCAGCCGGATGTCGTCGATCGGCTGCCAGGTCGCGCCCGCTTTCCACGTCGTGACATAGCCCGCGGTCGAATAGTCGGTCGCGCGCACGGCGCCGTTGAATTCAAGGCCGAATCCGAGCGGGATCACGGTTTCCAGATAGGCTTCCTTGACGTCATACGACCCGAAGCTGGGCAGATAATTGCCCACCGACCACAGGTTGCGGGCACCCGTGACATTTCCGTTCGCATCGGTGAGTTGCAGCGGCTGGAACTCTTCGGGGACGAACCCCTTGACCTCTTCCTTGCGATATTCGGCGCCGATCGCGACGCTGACGTCGCCCGCCCAGGTTGCGAACGGGGTGGCCGAGAAGTTGGCGCCGATCACCGTCTGTTCGATCACCTGGTCGCGATAGGGATCGCCCAGCACATAATCGATCGCCGCGGGGTCGGCGACGCCGAGGCCGAGACGGTTGAGCGGCACGCACGCCGAATCATTGTTCAAGGGGTCGGCGTCGACGTTGATCAGGCACTGGATCGACCCGGCGGGAAAGCCGCTCCCCGCGGGTGCAAAGGCGGCGTCGCGGGCCGCGTTGATCCGGGCGATATTCTGGATGTCGCGCAGCTGTTCGCGCAATTCGGCGCGGCTATACTGGCCGAAAATGTCCCAACGCGCGGTCTTGCCGAACGCGTCGAAATCACCCTGGGCGCCGATCAGGTAACGCTGCACCTTGCGCTTGTTGTCGATCCCGCGGCCGGGCAGGTCGGCCGACGTCGTGGCGATCGTGACGCTGGTGATGCCTTGAAGCCGGTCCGCGCCCAGCGCATTGAGCAGGAAGGCGTTGCAGGTGATCGGAACAGGCGTCTGGGTGCAGCCGGTGGCGTTCAGGAGGATGCCGGTTTGCAGGTTGGGGCCGGCGTTGAACCGCACCTTTTGCTGGTTATACGCGCCTTCGGCGAACAGTTCGATGCCGTCGCTGATCTCGAAACTGACGCGGCCGAAAACCCCGTAACGGTCATCTTCCGGGTCGAGGCCGATGCGGCGGCCCGAATCATTGACCTGCCACGACCCGCCCTGGGTCAGCGTCGGCGGGGACGAGCCCGTCGGCGAAGGGAAGGTCAGCGGCCCATAGATGAACTGGTTGATGGCGCCGTTTTCGGTGAAATAAAGCCCCCGCAGCCGGTTGGCGGTGCCGCCCGCCGACCCGGTGATCAGGCTGCCCGGCGCCGAGTTTGCCGCGCCGACCTGGCGACGGATCAGGAACTGCGGTTGCCCGTTCGTCGTGGTGTAGTCGGGGTTGGTAATGCGGACAAAGCCCGTGGCATTCCAGTCGCGGTTGACGTCGAAAATGCCGTCACGATGGGCGACCTCGCCGCTCAGCAGGACATGGCCGCGCCCGTCCGCAAAGGCCATCCCGGCGGCGATATTGGCCGAATAGTTGAAACCGTCGCCTTCCTGGGTGATGCCGCTGTCGGCTTCGACCTTCAGACCTTCATATTTATTGTTGAGGACGAAGTTGACGACGCCCGCGACCGCGTCCGAGCCATAAGCGGCCGAAGCGCCGCCGCTCACCACTTCGACGCTGGAGATCAGCGCCTGCGGGATGGTGTTGATGTCGACCAGCCCGGTGATCGTCGAGCCCACCGAGCGACGCCCGTTGACCAGGATCAGCGTGCGTTCGGCGCCCAGGTTCCGCAGGTTGAGCGCGTTGATCCCCGCCTGTCCGCTGGAGATGTTGAGGCGCGAGTTGGACGGACGGGTCGACCCCGCCAGCGCGGGCAGCGTGTTGACGAAATCGGCGATGTTGTTCGTCGGCGAACCGCCGTCGATTTCGGTTTCGCTCAGCACCGTCAGCGGTGTCGGCGCCTGGAAGCCGTCGCGCGCGACGCGTGAGCCGGTGACGATGATCTGGTCGCCGGGCGCTGCTTCGACATTGTCTGGCGCGACGGTCGCGGTTTCCTGCGCCAGCGCGGGCGCGGCCTGGACCAGCGCGATGGCGCTCATCGCCGCGCCGAAATGGCGCGTGCGGCTCAACGGCAGGCGAAATTGTTCACGAATACGCATTTCATCAGTCCCCTTTTTGTTTCCAAGGGATGAGCCGCACGCCGCCCAAGGCGTGCCCGGCGCAGCGCCGGGTTGGCTTACCCTGTTGTCCCACCTGACCGTTCGGCGGATGCTGGTTCCGCCTTTTTGTTTTTAGTGATATTCGTCGTACCGACCCGGCCATCGCGACGACCGAGACGCGCGGACAGCTGGTTCCGTGACAACGAAGTTACAGGGTGACGACAGCAGGTCAACAGCTAGGCTAATAACCTGAACATATGGATATATAGCTCGAAGTAATGTCGACCGCCGGATGGCATGGGCGGGCGGCGATAGCTTGCAGTTATAGGACGCCGCGTGCTTGTTATGGCCTTGGCGCCCGATCGTGCGATAGGCTCCTGCATTCGCTAACTTCCTTTCAGTCGGAGAGACGCCTTGATCCAGCGCCGTGCGTTCCTGCTGGCTTCCGCCGCGCTTGTCGCGATGCCCGGAAGCCTTCTTGCGAAACCCAGGGTGAAGGGGACGGCCCGCGCCGTGCGGCTGTCCGGCGCGCGCGCAGCGGTCGAGGTGATCGAGGATGAACTGGGCGTGCCGCATGTCCGCGCCGCGTCGCTTCACGATGCGTTTTTCGGGCAGGGTTATCTGGTGGCGCGCGATCGTCTGTTCCAGCTAGACATGGGGCTTCGCCGCGACATGGGGCGGATGGCCGAGGCGTTCGGTCCCCGTTTCGTCGCCGCCGACAAGGCGGCGCGGCTGTTCCTGTATCGCGGCGATGTCGAGGCCGAACTGGCGGCGTTGCCGGCCGACGTGCTGGAATGCGCGCGCGGCTATGTCGCCGGGGTGAACGCCCGGATCGACGAACTGGCGGCCGATCCCGGTCAGCTGCCCCTCGAATATGGGATATTGGGGATCAGCCCGCTGCGCTGGGACATCGCCGATTTCGTCCGCAACCGCGGCATCGGCATGGGCGACGCCGACGACGAGGTGCGTCGGGCACAGCTTCAGGCGCGCGGCCTGCTCGACGCAGACGAGTTGATGGTGCCGCTGCGCCCCGCCTGGTCCTTTACCGTGCCCGATGGGCTCGACTGCGCGGCGGTGAGCGACGCCGACCTGGGCGTGCTCGACCCGGCAAACCGCCCGGCGGCGTTCGACCCCGTTCAGGAGGCGCATCTGGATGCCGAATCGCGTTGGACCGACCGTTTTGCGCTGGGCAGCAATGCGTGGACGATCGCGCCGTCGCGCAGCGCGACGGGGCGGCCGATCCTCGCCAATGATCCGCATCTGGGGATCGGGCGCGCCAACCCGCGCCATATGTGTCATCTGTCGGCGCCGGGGCTCGACGTGATCGGGGCAGGCGCACCGGGGCTGCCCGGTATCATGCAGGGGCACACCGATCGTTTCGCCTTCGGCCGGACGAATTTCCACATCGACCAGACCGACCTGTTCATCCTGCGCACCCGCGACGGCGATCCCGGCCGATATTGGCACAAGGGCGAGTGGAAAGCGTTCGAGACGTTCGAGGACGAGATTTTGGTGAAGGGCGCGCCGACCGAGCGCGTGACGCTGCGTTACGCCGGGGGGCGGCCGATCGTGTCGCAGGATGCGACGCGCAATCGAGCGGTTGCCTTTGCCACGGTCAGCATGATGCCCGGCGCGAACCAGCGGTTCGCGATCATCGCGATCAACCTGTCGAAAGACTGGGCCTCGTTGCGGCAGGCGTGCAAGCTGCACGTGTCGCCGACCAACCTCCATTATGCCGATATCGACGGCAATACCGGCTGGCAGACGATCGGCTTCACCCCGCGGCGCCCCCGGCACGACGGACTGTTCCCGGCGCCCGGCGACGGCGATTTCGACTGGACGGGCATCTTGCCGGTCGAAGACATGCCGCACGTCTATAACCCGCGCGAAGGCTGGTTCGCATCGGCCAACCAGATGAACCTGCCGCCAGCCTATCCATATCGCGAGCGGATCATCAGTTTCAGCTGGAGCGACCCTTTCCGTTACAACCGGATTGCCGAGGTTCTGCGCGCCCAGCCCAAGCACCGGATCGAAGACAGCATCGCACTTCAGCACGATGTGCAGTCGCTTCCGGCGCGCGCTTTGCTGAAACTCCTCCCCGCCAGCCCATCGGTCGGCGCCGCGGCTCAGGCGGCCGCGCTGCTTCGGCGCTGGGATTGCGGGATAGAGGCGGACAGTGCGGCCGCGCTGCTGTATGAAATGGTGATGCTGTCGCTATCGGCGACCTTTTACGACCGGATCGTTCCGGCGGCGGCGCGTGACCTGATCCCGTCTGTCAACCTGTCGGAAATGCTGCGCATCCTGGCATCGCCCGACAAGCGTCTGGGCGACGACCCCGCCGCCGCGCGCGATGCGCTGGTCGACGGCGCGCTGGCCGCTGGGTGGGCGAAAGCCGTCGAACTCGGCGGCCCCGACCCCGCCGCGTGGCGCTGGGGCGACTTGCACCGCGTGACGATCGCGCATTCTTTGTCGGCATCGCACCGCGCCATCGCGGCCGCCTTCCCGAAAATCGAGGGCGGCCGGTCGGGCGGCGACGGCACGACGCCGATGGCGCGCGGTTTCAACGCCAAACGCGGGTTCGACGTGTCGCACGGCGCCAGCTATCTGTTCGTCGCCGACGTCGGGGCGTGGGACAACAGCCGTTTCCTGCTGCTGCCCGGCCAGTCGGCCGACCCGCGCTCGCCGCACTATCGCGACTTCTATCCCTTCTGGCTGGCGGGTGCGATGCAGCCGCTGTGGTTCAGCAAGGCGGCCGTCGACCGACATGCCACGTCGCGGCTGACGCTGACGCCCGTGGCGGGATGAACGAAGTCACTGCCGATCCGTTCGCATCGAGCGAAGTCGAGATGCCCCTCGGCCTTATGCTACCCTGACTGGCGTCTCGACTTCGCTCGGCACAAACGGATATGAAGCCGTTGCCTAAAGCGCTTCGGCGATCGCGACCAGCGCGCGGTCGACCGCCGCGGTGGCCTGTCCGTCGGTGCCGTCGGGCATATCGTTGGCAAGCGCGGAAAAGATCAATGTTTTTCCGCTGCGCGTCGTCAGATACCCCGACAGCGCGCGCGAAGCGTTGAGCGATCCGGTCTTGGCGAACAGCTTGCCCTCCAGGATCGTGCCCTTGAACCGGCTTTGCAACGTCCCGTCGCGGCCCGCGATCGGCAGCGTCGCCCGCCAATCGAGCCCCCACGGCTGGCGCGCGATCCAGTGCAGCAATCCGACGGCGGCGCGAGGGCTGATGCGGTTATAACTCGACATGCCGGACCCGTCGGCGAAGTGATAGCCGGTCTTGGGCAGCCCGGCCTCGGCCATCACCCTGTGCATCACCGCCTGTCCGTCGGCGATCGAGCCGCTGCCCGCGTTCCGGGCAACGCGCCGCAGCATCAGCTCGGTGTGGAGATTCTGGCTTTCCTTGTTGATCCGCACCATATTTTCGGCGAGCGACGACGTCGGCAACTCGGCGAGCATCGCGGGTTCGGCCGGAAGGGCCGCCGGAGCGCCATTGCGATTGTCCGGGTCGTCGGCGGCGGTCAGCGGCCGGTGACGCACGCCGATGTCGCCATCGACGCGGACGCCGCGCGCGCGAAGCAATTCGCCCAGGCGCCACGCCGCATAATGCGCCGGATCGTCGATGCCATAGCGCAGCGTCATCGGCGCGACATCGGCGCCGACGGTGCCGCTCAGGTGCAGGATGCGGCTGTTCGGCATACGAAAGGTCTCGATCTCGTCGGCTTTGCCGGCGACGGTGGCGATGCGGTTATCGACCGTGAAATAGCCGGACCCCTCGATCGTCGGCGCCGCGCCGGCCGATCCCGGCGTCAATTTCAGCACCAGCTCATTGTCGTCGAGTGTCAGCGCCGATGTGCCGGTGCCGTAACGCGACTGGATATTGTTCCAGCTCATCCCCGGACCCCAGCGTTCGTCGGGAAACCAGCTGTCGTCGCCGATGATGTTGCGGACATGCCGCGTGCGGGCCGCGACGGCATCGGCCAGCGTCTGCAAACAGTCGGTCTTGCAGTCGTCGGCGCTCGACAACAGCGCGTCGCCGCGGCCGTGCAACACGACGTCGGTCATACCGTCGCCGCCGGTTTCGAGCCGGACGCCGGTGCCTTTCGCGGTCCGCTGGAGCAGCGGCAGCTCGGCATAGGCGATGGCGGTCGTGAACATCTTGGTATTCGACGCCGGGATGAAGCGCTGATCGGGCGCGATCGACACCAGCACCTCGCCGTCGAGCGTCGTGACGAGCATCCCGAACCGCGAGCCCGCCGGTCCCTCCGCCAGTTTCTGTTCGACCGCCGCCAGCAGCGGTGCAGGCGCCAAGGTCGGGGCCGTCTGGGCGTTGGCCGTGGTCAGCGCGAGCGAAAGTGCGAGCGCAGAGGCAAATGCGAAGCCTTTGATCGATGTCGTCATATTATTCCTGTTCGTCCCAAGCTGTGATGATGCGGTCGCCCACGGCGGGGCGCAGGGCGGCAATGCCGCTGTCGAAATGCCGGGTCGGATGGACCCGATTGGTCAGCAAGGTCCACGCCAGGCCGCGCTCGAAATCGATCCAGAGGCCGGTGCCGGTAAATCCGGTGTGGCCGATCGTTTCCGCCGAACAGGCGTCGCCGCCGTGCCATCCGGCAAAGGCGCGTTCCCAGCCCGCGGTGCGGTGACGCTCGTCTGCGGTGCGTATCTCGGCCAGCATCGCAGGCGACAGCATCGAACCGTCGAGCAGCGCGCGCGCAAAGCCGAGCACACCATCGACGGTGCCGAACATCCCGGCGTGGCCGGGCGCCCCGCCAAGCGCGAAGGCGTTTTCGTCGTGCACCTCGCCCTTCATCACCCGCCCGCGCCAGCTGCAATATTCGGTCGCGACCGCCGGGCCGGGGGGCGGGCCAAATCCCAGCCCCTCGCCAAACGCCCAGTCCGACAGCGGCGCGCCGGTGATGCGCTCGATCGCGATCCCGAGCAGCATGTAATTGATGTCCGAATAGAGCGGCGGTCCATGCCGCCATTCGCGTTGGAGGATAAAGGCGCGGAGCCGCGCCGGATCGCCGCCATAGGTGTAGATCGGCTCGACCGCGGGCAGGAATGTCCGGTGCATCAGGCAGTCGCGGAACGTCAGCCGCCGCTCGGCCGCGCCGGCGACGTCATATTGCCGCAGGTCCGGGATCGCGTCGGTCAGCGGTCGGTCGATGTCGATGCGACCCTGTTCGGCGAGCGTCAGGATCATTGTCGTCGTCGCGATCACCTTGCTGAGCGAGGCGAGGTCGAACCAGTGGTCGCGTGTCAGCGCCTCGCGTTCGGGGACCAGCGCCGCCATCCCGGCGAAGCGCACGGCGCTTTCACCGTCGGCCCGGACCACGCCCAGCATCGCGCCGGGAATCCGGCTGCGCTCCACCGCTTCCAGCGCCGGCGCGAAACCCCGCTCGCAGATCGCATCGACCCTCATGGCGCCGGGCGCCCCTTGACGCGGGTTATGATGGGCAACAGGAAAATGGCTGCGAAGCTGAGTGCCCCCGAAAGCAGGAAAAAGCCGTCGTAACCGATCTGCGTCTGCATCGACCCCGATGCACCCGCGAGCAGGCGGGGCAGCAGGAAGGCGAAACCCGACAGCAGCGCATATTGCGCGCCGGGGTAGGTCGGACTGACCAGCATCGAGAGATAGACGACGAAAACCGCCCCCGCAAAGCCGTTGCCGAACTGGTCCACCGCCACGGACGTATAGAGCACGAAGGACGATGGCTCGCTGTGCCAGAGCCAGACATAGATCCAGTTGCCCGCCGCTGCGGTCACCGCGCCGGTGCCCAGCGTCCAGCCGAGCGACCAGCGCGTCGACAGCCAGCCGCCCAGCGCGACGCCAGCCATGCTGGCCGAAAGCGCGACGACGCCGTCGGCAAAGCCGATCTGCTCCAGACTGTATCCCGCCTCGTTCCACAGCGGATGCGACAGGGTCAGCGTCAGCACGTCGCCCATGCGATAGAGCGAAACAAAGGCGAGGACCGCCAGCACGGCATAGCCATAGCGCCAGAACAGCTCGACATAGGGCGCGGCGAAGCTGGACATGGTCGCCGGGGGACCGGACGGCAGGCGGCGGATGCGCGGCAGGGCGAGCGCCAGCGCCGTAAAGGGCAACAAGGCGATGGCAAGGACGATCGGCGTCACATTGGTCTTCGCCGAAAAACCTGCGCCCTGCACGGCGGAAAGCAAAGCCCAGCCGACCGCTGCGGTGACGAGTGCCGCCGCCAGCAGAATGGCAAGGCTGGCGAGCGATCCGCGCAGCAGCGCGCGCACACGGCCCGGCGCGCCGTCCTGTTCGGGGCGCATCGCGGCGAGGATGGGGAAGGGCGCAAAGGCGGCCACCGCGATGACCAGATAGGCCCAAGTCCAGTCCGCCCATGCTGCGACCAGTATCGCGCCGCTGCCCGCCGCGACCATTGCGCTGCGATAACCCCACAGGTTTGCGGCGACGATCGGTGCCTGTTCGGCCTGCGTCGGGGCGAGTTCGATGCGCCAGCCGTCGGCCGCCACTTCCAATGTCGTCGTCCAGAAGGCGAGCAGGATCGCGAACAGTGCGGTCAGCGGCAGGCTCGCGTCGCTCGACGTGAACGCCATGGCAACCATCGAGGTAAAAATACCGAGCTGCGACAGCATGATCCACCCGCGCCGTCGCCCCCAGAAGCGCGCGAAACCGGGGATGTCATACCGCTCGATCAGCGGCGCCCAGGCAAATTTGAAGGTCGGCAACAGCGCGATCCACGCAAAGAAGCCGATAATCACGATATCGACCCCGTGCCGCGCAAGGCGCAACGTCAGCACGGCGTTGAACATGTAAAAGGGCAGCCCGGCCGAAAAGCCGAGGAGCAGGTAAAGCCCAAGCAGGCGGCGTGCCGACGGCCTGGGGGACGCGTCGCGCCCGCCCGCCAGCGCGTCGGCGGCCATCGTCCCTGCCAGGGCATGGCCCTCGATCGCGGACGCGGTCACGCCATCGCCCCGATCCACGCGCCCCGGCCGGCCATTTCATATTGCAACGGCGCCGCTGCAACGCGGCGAACAAACCCTCTCATCGACCCATGTGCCCCGATCTTGTTGACGCCGACCCCAAGCGTGCAATCCTCTGCAAGGCGGGGCGGCGCGTCAAGCGCGGCGACGATGGCATCGCTCGCCATATAACTTTCAGCTATAGTTCCGCATCGTCTTTGAAGGCGCATCAATGCCGAACTTCTCGCATGATGATGGCGTCCCCCACCTGAGAGGCCTTTCATGATCGCCAGTCCCTATCTTCTCTACCTCGGCCATGTGAACGACGAAGTCGGCATCAAGACGTCGCGCGGCCTGGCGGTGTTCCGGCCCGACGAATGCGTCGGCGAGTTTCGCCACGACGACTGCGCACTGACGCTTGGCCTGCCCCGGATGGGTTTTGCCGAAGCGGTCGCCGCGGGCGCGAAAACGCTGGTGCTGGGCATCGCCAATGCCGGCGGCAAAATGGGCGACGATCTGGTCCGCGATGCGCTGGCCGCGATCGAGGCGGGGCTGGACATTGCGTCCGGGCTGCACAATCGCCTGCGCGACGAACCTGCCTTGGTCGCGGCCGCTGCGCGCCATGGCCGTCAGCTGCACGATGTGCGCGATCCGCGCCCCGACATTCCGATCGGCAATGGCAAGCCGCGCCTCGGCAAGCGGTTGCTGGCGGTCGGGACCGATTGTTCGGTCGGCAAGATGTATGCGACATTGTGCCTCGAAAAGGGAATGCGCGCGCGCGGCATGAAAGCCGATTTTCGCGCGACCGGACAGACCGGGATATTGATCGCGGGCAGCGGCGTGCCGCTCGATGCCGTGATCGCCGATTTCATCTCGGGCGCGATCGAACAGATTTCGCCCGACCGCAACGACGATGGCTGGGACCTGATCGAAGGGCAGGGGTCGCTTTTCCACCCCTCTTTCGCGGGTGTGTCGACCGGCCTGCTACACGGGGCGCAGCCCGATGCATTGTTGCTGTGCCACGATCCCGTGCGCCCGCATATGCGCGGCCTGCCGCATTATCCGATGCCGGGGCTTCAGGAAACGCTGGCCGCCAATTTGCAAGTGGCGCGGCTGACCAGCCCGCAAGTGCAGGCCGTCGGTGTCGCGCTCAACACGTCGAAACTTTCGCCAGAAGAAGGTTTGCGCCTGTGCGCCGAAACGTCCGACCTGCTCGGGCTGCCCTGCACCGACCCCTTTGCTCATGGGGTGGACCCCATCATCGACAGGATCAATACATGCTTCGAACCGTCGTCGCGCGAAGCGACGCTTTCCCTTTAGCGCAACCTTTCCGCATTTCGCGGGGGGTGAAGACGGTGGCCGATGTCATCACCGTCGAGATTGCGGCCGACGGCGCCACCGGGCGCGGCGAGGCCGTGCCCTATCTCCGCTATGATGAAACGATCGCGGGCGCGCTCGACGATATCGCGACGGCGCGCGGCGCGATCGCCGACGGCGCGACCCGCGACGATCTGCTGACGATCATGTCCGCCGGTGCCGCGCGCAACGCGGTCGATTGCGCGTTGTGGGATCTTGAAAGCAAATTGTCGGGGCGCAGTGTCACCGAACGGCTCGGCCGACCCGCCATTGGGCCGACGCCCACTGCGATTACGGTCAGCCTCGACACGGTCCAGGCAATGGCGGCTTCCGCGCGCGCCTTGGCCGATGTCCCGCTGATCAAGATCAAGGTCGATCGTTCCGATCCCGCCGCGCAAATCCGGGCCGTGCGCGATGCGGCGCCGACGCCGCGGATCATCGTCGATCCCAACGAAAGCTGGACGATTGCAGAGGTCGAACGCCTGCAACCCTTGCTGGCCGAACTTCGCATCGACCTGCTCGAACAGCCGCTGCCGGCGGGCGACGACGATGCGCTCGAAGGCTTTGGGTCGCTCGTGCCGATTGCCGCCGATGAATCGGCGCATGTCGCGGGCGACGTTGGCGCGCTTGCCGGCAAATATCAGGTCATCAATATCAAGCTCGACAAGACGGGGGGGCTAACCGGCGCGCTCGCGCTCGCCGATGCCGCCGCGGCGGCGGGGCTGGGCGTGATGACCGGCAGCATGATTTCCTCGTCGCTGTCGATCGCCCCGGCGTTGATCGTCGCGGCGCAGTCGGCCTTCGTCGATCTCGACGGGCCGCTTTGGCTCGCGGCCGACCGCGCGGGCGGGGTCAAAGGTGAGCGCGGCGTCCTGACGCCGCCTGTCGCAGGCTTTTGGGGAACGACGTAGCGTCTTTGCAAATCAAGAAAAACGGGGTGTCGCA
>Ga0155548_130_pt1 | contig 73316 bp, 79 predicted proteins | sample RifCSPhighO2_12_FD_107205 | JGI IMG/M metagenome (GOLD analysis project Ga0155548, IMG submission 107205) | Sphingopyxis sp. RIFCSPHIGHO2_12_FULL_65_19
CGGATCATCGACGAATATGTTCTGCCGCGGCCAGAGCTGTCGGGATTGTATCACCTGTCCGCCGACCCGATCGACAAATACCGGCTGCTGCAACTCGTCGCCGAAGCCTATGGCAAGACGATCCGGATCGACGAGGATTCCGCCCTGATGATCGACCGGTCGCTCGATTCCGGCCGCTTCCGCGCGGCGACGGGTTTTCTGCCCGAGGCCTGGCCCGAACTGGTCCGGCGCATGAATGCATTCGGCTAAGGCGCAAAGGATGAAAGATGTTCAAGGATAAAACCCTGTTGATTACCGGCGGAACGGGGTCGTTCGGCAACGCCGTGCTGCGGCGCTTTCTCGATTCCGATATCAGAGAAATCCGCGTCTTCAGCCGCGACGAGAAGAAGCAGGACGATATGCGCAAGGCCTATGCGCACGAGAAGCTGAAATTCTATCTCGGTGACGTTCGCGACCGCCAATCGGTTACCGACGCGATGCACCATGTGAACTATGTCTTTCACGCGGCAGCGCTGAAACAGGTTCCGTCGTGCGAGTTTCACCCGATGGAAGCGACCAAGACCAACGTTTTCGGCACCGAGAACGTGCTTGAATCGGCTATCGCGGCCGGGGTCGAGCGGGTCATCTGTCTCAGCACTGACAAGGCGGTCTATCCGATCAACGCGATGGGCATTTCGAAAGCGCTGATGGAAAAGGTTGCGACCGCAAAGGCGCGCAAGACGCAGCGGACGATCATCTGCACGACGCGTTACGGCAATGTCATGGCCTCGCGCGGATCGGTGATTCCGTTGTTCGTCGACCAACTGCGCGGCGGCCGTTCATTGACCGTTACCGATCCCGAGATGACGCGGTTCATGATGACGCTCGACGATGCGGTGGACCTGGTGCTCTACGCTTTCTCGAATGGCAGCCCCGGCGACATTTTTGTCCAGAAGGCACCGGCGGCGACGATCGCGACGCTGATCGAGGCATTGAAGCAGTTGTTGAACACGCCCGATGCAGCGGTACAGATCATCGGTACGCGGCATGGCGAGAAGCTGTACGAAGCCCTTCTCAGCCGCGAGGAGCGCGCCGCGTCGCTCGACCTCGGCAATTATTACCGCGTGCCCCCCGACATGCGCGACCTCAATTACGACGCCTATTTCGAGCGAGGCGACGTGCACATCACCGAGGCGACCGAATATAACTCGCACAATACGCACCGTCTCGATGTCGACGAGATGAAGCAGTTGCTTCTGAAGCTGCCCTTCATCCGATCGATAATCGCTGGCGAACAAGCGGTGCTCGACGCATGAGCCGCGAAGGGCTTTTGAAGGTCGTGACCTTCGTCGGGACGCGTCCCGAGATCATCCGGCTGTCGCGAGTGATCCCGCTGCTCGACGCGCGGTGCGATCATGTGCTGGTCCACACGGGCCAGAATTATGATTATGAGCTCAACGAGATATTCTTCACCGACCTGTCGATCCGCAAGCCGGACCATTTTCTGGATGCGGCCGGCGCGTCGAGCGCCGAGACGATCGGCAACGTCATCGCGAAAGCGGATCACCTGCTACGCGAGGTGCGGCCCGAGGCGGTCCTGATCCTGGGCGATACGAACAGCGCGCTGGCCGCGATCGCGGCCAAGCGGCTCCGCATCCCGATCTTTCACATGGAGGCGGGAAACCGCTGTTTCGACCAGCGCGTGCCCGAAGAGATCAACCGCAAGATCGTCGATCACACCTCTGACATCAACCTGACCTACAGCGCCATCGCCCGCGAGAACCTGCTGCGCGAGGGGCTGCCGGCGGATATGGTGATCCGGACGGGCAGCCCGATGATGGAGGTGCTGGAGCATTACAAGAGCCGGATCGAGAGCAGCGATGCGCTCTCGCAGTTCGGCCTCGCACCGCGCGAATATTTCCTCGTCAGCTCGCATCGCGAGGAGAATGTCGATCGCAAGGAGGGTCTTCTTGCCCTTGCCGCGATCATGAGCGACCTTGCCGAGCGGTATGGCTTTCCGGTGATCATGTCGATGCATCCGCGCACGAAGAAACGGATCGACGAATGGGGCGTCAGCTTCCACCCGGCGGTGCAACTCGCCAAGCCCTTCGGCTTCAGCGACTATATTGCGCTTCAGCAGTCGGCCTTGGCAGTTCTGTCGGACAGCGGAACGATCACCGAAGAGTCGGCCATCCTGAACTTTCCCGCTGTGAACCTTCGCGAGACGCATGAACGGCACGAAGGGATGGAAGAAGCGTCGGTGATGATGGCCGGCTTGAACGTCGACCGGGTCCGCCAGGCGTTGGGTGTGCTGGAAACGCAGGCGCGGGGCGACGAGCGCACGCTGCGGCTGCCCGCTGACTATGATGCGCCGAATGTCTCCGAGAAGGTCGTCCGCATCATCCACAGCTACGTCGATTATGTGAACCGCGTCGTGTGGAAGAAATATTGATTGCCGGCCATGCGCGTTGCGATCGTTGCCGATGCCTATCCGCCGCTCCGTTCGTCAGGAGCAGTCCAGCTTCGTGACTTGTCGCGCGAGTTTGCGTGGCAAGGACACGAAACGACCGTACTCGTCGCGAGCCCCGACCTCGATACGCCATACCTGATCGACGAAATCGACGGCGTGACCGTCGCGCGCCTTCGCGCGCCGCCGACGAAAGATACCGGATATGTCCGCCGCATGGCGAACGAGTTCCGGATGCCGTTCGCGATGATGCGCAACCTCAAGAAGTCGCCGCTCGCGGAGCGCGGCTATGACGCGATCATCTGGTACTCCCCGACGATTTTTCTGGGGCCGATCGTCCGCTGGCTGAAACGCCGCAACGGCTGTCCTTCCTATCTGATTATCCGCGATATCTTTCCGCAATGGGCGGCCGACATGGGGTTGATCTCGCGCGGGCCGGCTTTCCACCTGCTCGATGCAGTCGCACATTATCAATATCGGTCGGCGGACGTTGTCGGTGTGCAGACGCCGGGCAATCTCGGATTTTTCGAAGCATTCCGCGCCCGTCATCCTGAACGGCGTTTCGAAGTTCTGCAAAACTGGCTCGGGGAGGCATCAGATCTCGGATGCTCGATTGACATCGGCCGGACCAGCCTCGCCGGGCGGCGCGTCTTCGTTTATGCCGGCAATATGGGCGTTGCGCAGCAGATGGATAAATTGCTCGATCTGGCGATATCCATGCGGAACCGCAACGATGTGGGTTTCCTGTTCGTCGGACGCGGCAGTGAGGCGCAGCGCCTGCGCGGCGCGGCCTCAGCGCAGGAGCTTGCGAACACGCTGTTCCATGATGAGATCGCCCCCGACGAAATTCCGGCGCTTTATCGTCAATGCCATGTCGGGATGATCAGCCTGGACAGCCGTCACAAGACCCACAATATTCCCGGGAAATTCCTGACATATATGCAGGCTGGCTTGCCGGTACTGGCGAGCATCAACGACGGGAACGATCTCAAGGCGCTGGTCGAGGAGAAGGGCGTGGGCCGGGTGTCGGTCGAACCCGATGGCCGGGATCTGCCTGAACTTGCCGTAGCGATGGTCGAACAGGAGGTTCGTGACGGCGGGATGCGACAGCGTTGCACCGGTCTTTCCGACGATCTTTTCTCGGCGCGGGCGGCGGTGGAGCAGATCGTGCGGGCGCTTGGCGGCTGATGGAAGCGATCGACCGGACTTTTCTGGAGACGCTCGGCCGACAGGCGGCCGCCTCGCCGCGGCGGCGACAGCACTTCAACCTGCACACCAGCTATGCCGATCCGTGCCAGCGTCTCGTCAACTATCTCTGGCACGACAGCTATATCCGCCCGCATCGTCATTCGGCCGATCCGAAGCCCGAAACGCTGATCGCGCTTCAGGGGCAAATGGGGTGCATCGATTTCGACGGTAATGGCAATGTCGTGAGCGTCGTGCGCTTCGGGGCGGGAAGCGATTGTGCCGCGATCATCGTCGAACCCGGCGAATGGCATACGGTCGTGGCGCTGACCGAGGCGGCCGCGCTGCTTGAGGTGAAGGCCGGGCCGTTTGACCCGTCGGCCGCCAAGGAGCCTGCGCTCTGGGCGGCCGAGGAAGGCAGCGACGCCGCGAATGTCTATCTGGCGCGGCTGCAGGCGCTGTTCGGATGAAAGACGGCGTCCTCAATCATTCTCATATCCCAGAGGATTCTCCGACTGCCAGCGCTACGACGAGGCGCACATAGCGTCGACATCGAGCGCGGCGCGCCAGTTCAATAATTGCTCCCTTGTCGGTGGCCGCATAGCTGCTTGCGACGTCGCCGGGGCGTCGGGATGCAATCTCATGGGCGATCGGGTGACCACAGGCGCGTTCATAGGCGGCGACAAGCTCTCTGACCGTTATGCCGTGCCCGGTGCCGACGTTGATCGCTTCACAACCTGTCGTGCGCGCCGAATATTTGATCGCCGCTACATGCGCGGCGGCAAGATCAACGGCGTGAATGTAATCGCGCTCGCCGGTACCGTCGCGTGTCATAATCGTCGCCGAAGATCGACAGCCTGGCACGCCGCCCGACCGCGACTTGTGCGACAAAGGGCATGAGGTTGTTCGGGATGTCGTGCGGATCCTCGCCGATCCGCCCCGAGTCATGCGCGCCCACGGGGTTGAAATAGCGCAGCAGCACCGCCGAGGCGCCTTCGGTCGCCAAGGACCAGTCGCGTATCACATCTTCGACCATCGCCTTGGTCCGGCCATAGGGGTTGGTCGGAGCGACAGGGTGCACCTCGTCGAAGGGCAGGTGGCGGGCTTCGCCATAAACCGTCGCCGACGAAGAAAAGACGATGCGGCGGCAGGCGCATGCGTCCATCGCGGCAAGCAGGTTCATCGAACCAGCGACATTGTTCTCATCGTAGCGGAGCGGCTGCTCATTCGATTCTCCGACCGCTTTCAGGCCGCCAAAATGGATCACAGCGTCGCGGGCGAACGCGGCAGCCGCCCGCGTGAGTGCGTCGCGGTCGTCGGCTTCGACGAGCGAAAAGTCCCGGTTGGTTAGTTGGCGCACACGCGCGAGCGCCAAGGGCGAGCTGTTCGAAAAATTGTCGAACACGCATATCTCACGCCCCGCCGCCCGCAACGCGACCAGCGTATGGCTGCCGATATATCCCGCCCCGTCGGTTACAAAAACCTTCATGCCTGTCGCTTCCAGCCTGCATTGCTGCGGCGCGAACGACCCATAGCACGGTGCTTGAAAACAGCGAGTTATCTATTCAACCCGCGCCGGATGTAAGTCGTGGCAATGCGGGTAAAGTCCCGATTGCGTCCGTTCCCGTCCTAACGTACCGCGTCCCGATGTTCACCAATATCCAGGCTCTTCGCGCCTTTGCGGCTCTGAATGTCGTTCTGTATCACGCCATCGGCGCCGGCATGGCCTATGAAATGAGGCCGCTGGTTCTCGCACCGCTCGAGGGGTGGGGGGGCAATGGTGTCGATGTGTTTTTCGTCATCTCGGGTTTCGTCATGATGGTCGCCCAGCAGCAAAATCCCAAGTCGCCCCGTACCTTCTTGCGCGGCCGGATTGCGCGGATCGTTCCCATCTATTGGGTGGCGACGGCGCTGATGGTGCTGCTTTTGCTGGCAATGCCGGCCCAAGCGCGCGAGCAGGGGCTTTCATTTTTGAGGGCTGCGACATCGTTCCTCTTCGTTTCGGGGCCAGTGATGTCCCGCGAACCGCTCGTCTATGTGGGTTGGACACTCGAATATGAGTTTGCATTCTACCTTCTCTTCGCGCTCGGTATCGCGGCGGGAAACCGTTGGAATGCGGTGGTATTCCTCGGCCTGGCAATACTCGCTCCCTTCGTGGGGCTGATCGTTCTGGAATTTGCGCTCGGGATGATTTGCGCAATGATCTGCCACTCGTTCCGGACCGACAGCCGGCTTGCGTGGGTAATCCTCGCTGCCGGTGCGGCGGCGCTTGCGATATCGATCCTGTGGCGACCGCCCCTCGATCGTTTCCTGCTTTGGGGGCTGCCGTCGTCTTTGATCGTATTTGGCGCGGCGAGCGCCCCGCAGATCCGGCGGGGCTTGACGGTGTTCCTCGGCGAAGCGTCCTACAGTATCTATCTGGTCCAGGTCTTCACGATACCGGTGATTTACAAGATTGCCGCCCGCTTTGTTCCCGGTATCAACGGCGACCTTCTCGCGTTGATCGCACTGGCCCTGACGGCTGCGGCAGGTGCGATTACCTATCTTGCCATCGAGCGCCCGCTGGGGCGATTGAGTGCGCCCCGACGACCCAAGCCGCAGGCCGATCCCGAACAGTCACGGGTTGCCGCCGGCGACCGGGCATGACGATTGCGCAGAGGCGTTCGGTCCGCGCTGATCTTGCGGCGTTTCTCGATCCACGGTCGATCGTTCCGGCCGAAGACGCGGCACCTTACGAACGGGGGTATCGCTATGGCGCCGGTCGCGCTGCGTGCGTCGTGCGTCCGGGGGCGATCGATGAGCTTCGCGCGGTTGTCGATTATTGCGTTCGCAATGACGTGCGGTTCGTCGTTCAAGGTGCGAACACGGGGTTGGTCGGCGCAAGCAATCCCGATGATCGCGGCGACCAACTGCTCGTCAACCTCGACCGGCTTGCCGGTGTAGAAGATATCGACCCGCTCGACCGCAGCGCCGTGGTCCTCGCTGGAACGAGGTTGAGCAAGGTCAACGAGGCGGCGCGTGTGCACGGGCTCTGCTTCCCGATCGATCTTGGCGCGGATCCTACAATCGGCGGCATGATAGCGACCAACACCGGTGGGTCGCGGATGCTTCGTTTTGGCGATGTGCGGGATAATCTTCTGGGCCTCGAAGTGGTGCTGGCCGATACAGGTGCGTCGGCGATCTCCAATCTTTCCGGCCTTCGCAAAGATAATAGCGGGCTCGACTGGAAGCATCTGTTCGTCGGCACGGGTGGCACCTTCGGCGTCGTGACCCGTGCCAGAGTCAAGCTCCATACGCTGCCCACCCGGACGACCTCAGCGCTGATCGTTCCGCAAACGCAGGAGGATATTCCCCAGATCGTCTTCCTACTTGAGGCCGGACTCGGCGATCTGCTGCATGCGTGCGAGGGCATGTCGAGAAATGCGATGCGCGCCGCGTTCCGGCATAATTCCTCGCTGCGCAGTCCTTTCGCCGACGATATCCCGCCTTATGCATTGCTCGTGGAAGTCGGCACCAGCCTTCCCGAGGGCATTGTCGCTGACCTCGATGCGGCGCTCGCGGATGTGCTGGCGCCAGCCTTTTCGGACACCGCGCCGCTCATCAAAGATGTGCTCGTGGGGCGGTCAGAAGATTTCTGGGCGATCCGTCATTCGATCAGCGACGGTGTCGCGCGATCGGGATTGGTGATCGCATTCGACATCAGCGTGAAGCGACCGGAGCTGCCGGCTTTCCGCGCCGCGGCAACGCGGATGATTGCTCGCGATTTCCCTATGCTTGATGTATATGACTTCGGACATTGCGGCGACGGCGGCGACCATTTCAATCTGGTCTGGTCCGACCCCGAACGAACGCCGGAGGCTGAACGGCGACCGGTGATCGATGCCGTCCGGCGGCAGCTATACGATCTTGTCGTCCGCGATTTCGGCGGCACCTTCAGCGCCGAGCATGGCGTCGGGCCGAGCAATCAGGAATTTTACGACCGGTATACGCCGGAGGCGCAGCGAATGCTGTCGAGCTTGCTCAAGGAAGGGCTTGATGCTCATGGTTTGATTGGCAATATCAGACTATAAATGTTGAATAAAAAGCGCATGAGTTGATCCACAGAATGTCCGATATCACTGACGCCGAGGCGCGCGCTGCCCTTTATGGAATCACCGACGACCAGAAAATCCAGGCGTTCGGCGCCTATGGCATCGAACTGGATTTCGCGGGCGGCTTCTACCGTAATGGATACCAGATCAAAGCCACGCCGGCTGATATCGACGGCTGGTCGTTCAGCCGCGGCAGCGTGGCAATGATTGATGTCGAAGGCGTGGTTCAGAGTTTTCCGCAGGACGTTCCGCGTATCGTCGCGAATCTTGGGCTGGCGATCGAGCCGGCGGCCCAGAATCTGCTCCTGCGTTCGCAACAGTTCGATCATGTGAAATGGGACAAGATCAACGTCGGCTCCGGCCTCGCGCCGGTCGTCGTTGCCGACGATGCGACCGCGCCCGATGGCACGATGACGGCCGACAGGATATCGCTGAGCCTCGATGGCGGCACGGGCGCGGGCGATAGGTGTCACCTGCAGCAGGATCTGGCTCCGGTTCTGGATCGCTGTTCGTCAAAGGCGTCGATGGCGAGAAGATTGCTTTCCGCCATGTCGCGGGCGCCGGCTATCTGCTCCACACGTTCGACGGCACATGGCAACGGATCGAAGTTGTGGAGACGGCGACGGGCACTGCCCGATTCTTCGAGTTCGGCCTGCGCGGCGGATTCGGCACGTCGGACACGGTGACCTTTCACGCCTGGGGCGGCCAGATCGAGGCCGGCGACGATATCACCAGCTATGTCCCGACCGGCGAATTTTCGGCCACCCGCGACACGGACAGCGCGATTCTTGACGGCCTGGCATTTGGAACCTGTACGGTTCTGATCGACGCGACGCTTATGACGGGCGCGGCAGACAGCGAAAAGGGGCGGCGCGCCTTCGCGGCTCTGTATTCCGGATCGGGCGTCAACGACAATGTCACGATCGTCAACAACGATGCCGGAGGACTCGGGTCCGTCGTGACCGCCGCCGACGCGTTGAGCGGCGGGTCGACGACGACCGCAGTTGCCGCAACGGGAGATCTGCAATCGATCGCGCTCCGGATCGCGGCCGACGATACCCAGATGATACGCAACGGTGTTTTGGGGAACTGGTTGTTCGATGGTCCGATCCCAGCCTCGATGACCAGGCTGCATGTCGGCGGTTCGCTTCTCAGCACGCTCGCCCGGCTCGGCGGCGTGATCCACAAGATCACCATTGTCCCCTTTGCACTGACTGACAGCGAAATGCTCGTCCTGACCGGCGGTGACGCTTATCCCGCGGGAGACGTGACATGGCTGCGCGCCACCAAGGCTGCAGCGTTTTCGCCGCGCGACAGCGCCGAGACGTTCAAACTTGGCGGATATCAATTCATCGCCAATGGATTTCAGCCCGTCGGTGTGGAGGAGGAACAGGCAAGGCATGATCTGTGGCGATCGGTAAACGGCGTCGATTTAGAGCTGGTCAATGATGCGCCCGAATATGACAAGTTTAGCAAGGTCGTCGCGCTCGACGGCGTGATCTATGCTTGGCGCGCCAAAATGTTCAAGAGCGTCGACGGCGGCGCATCGTTCACCCAGATCATGGCGACATTGCCGTGGGGTGTTTCTGCCTTCGACAATCCCGCTCTGGTCCACGAGGGCAAGCTGTTGTTCTTTCACGGCACGGGCAACGATCCCGTCGAGGGAACCGAGGGCGTGTGGCAGTTCGATCCGGTCGCGGTCGAATGGACGCTGATTTGCCCCGCCCCCTGGGGAGCGCGCAGCGTCGCGGTGATAGCGCAGTTTAACGGAGACCTTTATCTCTGTGGCGGACAACGCAATGTCGCCAACATCCCGGCCGAGGTTACCTATCCCAACAAGACTACGCTCAATGATATTTGGAAATCGACGGATGGCGGGGAAACATGGATTCAGACTGTGGCCGAACTGCCGTTGGCGCCCCGCATGTGGCCGGCGTTCATCGCCTATGCCGGCAGGCTCTATCTGATGGGCGGATATGACAATATCGGTCCGGCAAATCGCAACTATGCGGACACATGGGGCAGCGAGGATGGTGCAAGCTGGTCGCGTCTTTATGCAACGCGCGACTATCTCCAGCGCCACGCTCCCATAGCTTATGTCGTTAACGCTGAACTGTTTCTCACCTCGGGCAATGCAAATGCCGCAGCGCCGGGCAGCGTGCTGAATGACATCTGGAAAATGGGGTTGTGAGTAAGACCGTATGTCCGCTGAGCGACTGAGGGCGACCCTACGCTTACACTGTGGTGGCGAGGGCGGCGCAGGTGCCGAGCCTTCGCTATCGCGGAGAAGGTGTCATGGTCGAGCAGAGAGAGGCATTTGTAGGCATTGACGTTGCAAAGCTGCGCAACGCTGTAGCCGTCGCCGACGGCGGACGCATGGGCGAAGTGAGGTATCTGGGCGAGTTCGATGCCGACGAGGCGAGCATGCGTCGCTTGGTGAAACGGCTTGCCGCGAAGCACGAAAGTATCACCTTTTGCTATGAGGCAGGGCCGACGGGATACGGACTTCCATCGTCTGATCAAGTCGATGGGTCTGGAATGCACGGTCGTTGCACCCTCGCTCATTCCACGGCGCCCAGGCGGTCAGGTGAAGACCAACCCGGGATGAGATCGGACTGGCTCGGCTGTTGCGCGCGGGCGAGCTTACTGCGGTATGGGTGCCGGACGAAAGCCATGAAGCTATGCGCGATCTGGTTCGCGGCCGCTCGGCAGATGTCGAGACGCAGCGCGTCCATCGCCAGCACATCACGTCGTTCATGCTTAAGCATGGCAGGGTTTTTCCGCGGAAGAAGGCTTGGTCGATGCGATATCTGCGATGGCTGCAGGAGCAGAGGTTCGACCATCCGGCGCACCAGATCGCCCTACAGGAGATGGTCGATGCACTGCGGCTGGCCAGCGAGCGAATCAAACGCATCGAAGCGGCGATCGAGGAATTCCTGCCAGGCTGGTCCCTCGAGCCCCTCGTGCGCAGTCTGCAGGCCCTGCGTGCTGTCGATCTGATCGTCGCCGTCACCTTCGCCGCGGAGGTCGGCGACGTGACGCGCTTCGAGAATCCGAGGCAGCTCATGAGCTATCTGGGCCTTGTGCCAAGCGAACGATCAACGGCCGCATCCGTGCGGCGCGAGGCCGGCAACAGTCGTGTTCGGCACATGCTAGTCGAAAGCGCATGGACCTACCGCCATCCACCGCGCATTGGCGTGAAGAAGCTCTACATCCATGAGCGGGTCTCGCCTGTAGTGCGCGAGATCGCCTGGAAAGCACAATCTCGCCTTACAGCCCGATATCGGCGGCTGGCGGCAACCGGCAAGCGAACGACGGTCGTTTGCACCGCGATCGCACGCGAGCTTGCCGGCTTCATGTGGTCGGTCGGACGCGTCGTGCAGCCAGTCTGATCGACCCATCCCACTCGCGCACAGGCGGGGGCAGGATCACGGCAGGAGAATGCCCGACAGACGCTTTGTGGCCGGCTATTAGCCGACGCCTGTAGTAAGACAGGGGCAGCCCCAGACGCACAATCGGTAATGCGGTATCCAACCCGCGCATCAGAGCTTGATCACCGACGTCCTTCAGGTCCTGCCTCCACCTGCGTGCGATTATCCAAATGGCTCCGGCCGGACCGGTCGCCGGCGCACGCCCGAAACGTTGACAGCGGACATCAGAGCGTAGGGTCGCCCTCAGTCGCTCAGCGGACATACGGTCTTACGATTGTGACGTAATTCGAAGCCCCGCTAGCGCGCCGCCGCATCGTGGCGCGTGCGGCCCGGCGGCAGATCGCCGGTCATTGATCGCGGCAGTTTTCCGGATGGGCGGGTCGGCTACCATGCCTCGGTGACGACGCGCGCGACATGCTCGGCGTCTTTGGAAATATTGTAATTCGCGTTCTGGATGCCAGCGAACTGACTGGGGGAAATGACGACTTCCTTCACGGCGCCACCGGTGGTTCGAAGATCGACACCATAAGGGAAGTTTTCGGCGTAGTTCCCCCCGATCCGAACATTTGATGCGGGGCCATTGGTCCGGATTCCCGATCCTCCCGATGCCTTGCCGGACACGAGGCTGTTGTCGCTGATCGCGACATCGTGACCCTGAAAAAGGATGCCGTCGGCTCGACCGTCCGACCCGCTGTCAAAATTGTTCGCCACGATCTTGATATGGTCGCCCGTGCTCGAAATGAAGGTGCCGCCTATGTTCGTTCCGGCGTTGCCGATGATCGTGACGTTGTTGCCGTCGTTCATCATACCCGCGCCGGTTTCCGCTCTTACAACCCGATTGAGTATGTTGGACGAGATGGTGACCCAGTCGCAATTGTTGAGGATACCGGCGTAGTGGCATTCTTCTACTATGTTGCCCGAGATTTGGCCGAAGCGCTGTTCGACCGTCGATGACCGGTTCTTCTCGGTCGTTGCGATGCCGACCGCATGTGCGTTGAAGGCACGGGAGGGAACCTTCCCGTCGGTGATCATGTTCCCCGATATGGAAAAGCGGCTGCTGTTCTGGACCTTGATGCCCGCGTAGGTGAAATAGCGTATCGTCGCGCCCGTTATGATGATGTTTTCGGCGCCGTTATAAATATCGATGGCGCCGGTCACATTCCCGGCGCCGACATTGGTCGAGCACCCGATCAGAACCGGATTGCTGATGTTGATCGTCTTGAACCGAACCCCATCCACTGCCGAAGCCGTGATGAATATCCCGGTGGGATTGAGATGCAGCCTTTCGGGGTCGAGACTGGCTCCCCGGAAATAGCCGCCGTTGATGCAGATGGTTTGATCCCGGGTGTCATTGGCGGCGATGCAGGTGATGTAGTAGGTCACGCGTTCTTTCCCGCTCGACAGGCCGTTGTGCGGAGCGCCTTCGGTAAAGGAACAACTCATATCGGTCGAAAGCGAGGCGCCTGAAACAAAGAGCGCGGAGGTGAACGAACGCCGGAAGATCACGCCATTGAGCGTCAGCGTTCCGCCGACCTGTTGCAGCGAGATGTTGTCGGAGTAAGGGAGCGTTTGCGCCGCATTTTTCCAGTCATAGTCCAGGGTGATGCCTTCGATGCGGTTGTCCCCGGTCAGATTCAGCAGCACACCCTTGGTGCCGGCCTTTTTCTTGAGGGTGCCGAGGCCATAAAGATGGATGTTCCGGCCGTTCGCGCTGCTGACGATATAGACTCCGCGCGGAAGAAAAATCGCGTCGGCGCCGCTGGCCAGCGCCTTGCGGATAGCGAGAGTATCGTCGGCGACACCGTCGCCGACCGCGCCGAAATCTTGCACGCTCACTGTTTCGCGCGCCTTGTCCTGAAGGGTGCGAACCGCGACGTCGGCGCCGGCTTGCGTGAAGCGGATGGAGTTGGCGTTGTCCGGCTTCGCAAAGGGGATTTGCGATGCTTCGACTATCGGCGTTGCATTTGATCTTGCTGGCTGCGCGCCGGTGTGAGCCTTGGCGTCGTGATCGACCAAGGGCGCCGTAGCGGCGCCAATTATCAGGGCAAAAGATTCGCGACGGTCGATCATGATACGCTTGGATTCCCGATGCCAGCCAAACTTCGATGAAGTCTCTTCATAGCACCGAGGCCGGGCGCGGCCAGTTGGCTTTTGCGATTTCGAACCAAATAAGGTGCGGTCTATCCCTTGGTGGCGGAGTCCGTTTGCGTGGAGGCCGGCCCGAACTGTCATCTGGACACCCGCAAGAACGGTGATTTTGTGGGCCTGATTGGCCGGATTTCGGGCGCACCTATCCCGTGGCTGCGCGCTGCTCGTGGAAGATCAGGCGGTCGAAATTGTAGACCAGGTTGGCCATCTTCAGTTTGGCTTGCGCCCTGGCAAGGCCGATGGTGCGGATGAATAACCCGTAGCGGTTTTTCTGGTGCGCAAAGACGTGCTCAACCCTGGCCCGCACGGCTGGCTTTGCAGCATTGGCGCGCGCCGTGCGCTCGGGCATCGGTTTGCCCTTCGGCTTCCTGCGATGGATGCGGCTTGTGAGCATATGGCGCGCAAGCCAGGCCTCGTTCTTCTGGCTGCGATAGGCGCTGTCGGCCCAGACATCACCGGCGGTGTTGCTGGTGTCGATTACCCGGCGCAGCTGACGCCCGTCGCTGTCTGCAGCCGAGGTGACGCTGGCTTTACGGATAAAGCCGAAGTGCCGGTCGATGCTGATGTGCGACTTGTAACCGAACACCGGCGTGGCGATCTGCGGCAGCGGTGTCCCGTCGGGACGGTAGCGGATCTTGCCGCCGATCTTGATCGTCCAGCGCGCATCAACATCCTTCTGGCGCGCCTTGTCGGGCTTGCCACGCCAGATCTGCTTTGCCGACTTGCCCGCCTTGATAGCGGCCTCTTCTCCCTCGGTATTGCGTTGTTTGGGCGCGGGCACCAATGTCACATCGACGATCTGGCCGCCCATTGCGAGGTACCCGGCCTCGCGCAGTTGCTCCTCGAGGGCCTGCATCAGCGCCTCGAGTGTGCCGCTCTCGGTGAGCCGGTTGCGATAGTGACGGATGATGTTCTCATCCGGCATCGAGCCACCGAGATCGAAACCGAAAAAGCGCATCCAGCTCAAGCGGTCGCGGAACATGAACTCCATGCGCGCATCCGACAGATTATGCTGCGCCTGGACGACCAGCACCTTGAACATCGCGACCGGATCAAACGGCGGCCGACCGCCCTTTGCGCCGTCGCTGTAGCCCAGACCGCGGGTCAGTAACGGTCGGAAATGCTCGAAATCCACCGTGTCAGCCCAAACCTCGAGCGGATCGCCGTCCTCGCTCAACCGATCCAGGTGCTCCGCCAGCGAAAACAGGCTGCGTGGCTGCATCGAAACCCTCCTTCCAATGCAGCCCAAAAATCACAATCCGCTCGTCAAAGCGAGGGGTTATTGCGGGTGTCCAGCTGGCCCTCGAAGTCGCGGACGGCAGTCTTATATAAGGGATCGGTGATTGAACGCGCGTTACGGGACATGCAGGATACACGCTCCCGCCCGCTGCGGCATCCTGCGCAAAGGGAGCTCGGCGGACGCCTTGTGTCAGGACGCGATATCGACGGCTGATCCGGTCGGCGTTGCATCGCGATCAGCGTCCCCCAATAGGCAGGATGGTGATCGTGGCGGATTCGCAGGACTTGCATTCATGACGTCGAGGGTAACATAATGCCGCATGGACTTTGCTTTCGACAATAGTTTCCATGACGACATGGAGGGCTTTTATGCCCCCGCCGAAGCGGCAAAGGCTTCGGCGCCCAAGCTGCTGGCTTTCAATCACGCTTTAGCGGAGCACCTCGGGCTCAATTCGGGCGACTTCGATGAGGATGCGGTAGCGAAGCTCCTGTCGGGACAGGTGCTTCCCGAGGGCGCCGACCCGCTCGCGCTCGCTTACGCCGGTCACCAGTTCGGTCATTTTTCGCCGCAGCTCGGCGATGGCCGTGCGCTGTTGCTGGGTGAAATCGTCGCGCCCGATGGCGCGCGCTTCGATATTCAGCTCAAAGGGTCGGGACCCACCGCCTTTGCGCGCAACGGGGACGGACGCGCCGCAATCGGCCCCGTACTGCGCGAATTCCTTGTTTCCGAAGCGATGGCGGCTATGGGCGTGCCGACGACGCGCGCGCTCGCGGCCGTCGCGACGGGTGACCGCGTGCAGCGCGAGCGGGCGCATCCCGGTGCGGTGCTGACGCGCGTCGCAAGCAGTCATATCCGTGTCGGCAGCTTTCAGTTCTTTGCCGCTCATTATGGCGCGGACCATGTGGCACAGCTCGCGACCTATAGCATTCGTCGCCATTTTCCCGATCTGGTCGATGCCGAAAACCCGCCGCTGGCGTTGCTCGACAGGGTCATCGCCCTGCAATGCGAACTGATCGCCCATTGGCTTGGCGTCGGGTTCGTTCATGGTGTGATGAACACCGACAATGTCGCGATCAGCGGCGAAACGATCGACTATGGGCCGTGCGCTTTCATGGACCGCTTTTCGGCCAATGCGGTGTTCAGTTCGATCGACGCGAATGGGCGCTACGCTTTTGGCCGGCAGCCGCAGATCATGCACTGGAACATGGCGCGCTTCGCCGAAGCGCTGCTGCCGGCGATCCACCGCGTTTCGCCCGACGATGTCGAGGCCGCGAAGGCGGTCGTCGACGCGATTCCCGCCCGATTCCGGGCGATCTGGCATGCGAGGGTGCGCATAAAATTGGGCCTCGTGAACGGCGCGGGCGACGATAGCGAATTAATCGACACGCTCTTCGACGAGCTCGAAAAGCATGACGTCGACTATACCACCTTCTTCCGCGCGCTCGCGATGCTGCTGCGCGGCGACGGAACGATGCTCGAAGTCCTGTTGCCGGCCCCCGACGCGATGGCGCCTTGGATCGCCGAATGGTGGGGGCGGATCGCGCAGGATGGGGCGGGGCCGATCGAGCTTGCCGCGGCGATGGACGGCGTCAACCCACTCTACATCCCGCGCAATCACCAGGTCGAAGCCGCGCTCGCGGCCGCCGAGGAGGGCGATCTAGTGGCGTGGCTCCGGCTTCTCGAGGTCGTCAGGAATCCATTCGGCGAGCGCCCCGAATGGTCCGAATATGCGCTGCCGGCACCGGCGGATTCCGCTCCCTATACAACCTTCTGCGGAACCTGAGCTCCTCGATGCCCGTCCGTTGCGATGCGGCGCGGATGGAGTTGAGCGATCGGGACGCGCCTGTTAGGAGCGGCGCTTGCCTGACTGAGGAACAGATATCGTGCCGCACGCCCCAGTGAAGATTACAATTGTCGGTACCGGCTATGTCGGGATTTCGAACGCCGTGCTGCTCGCACAGCATAACCGCGTCGTTGCGCTCGATATCGACAGCCGCAAGGTCGATCAGATCAACGCCGGTATTTCGCCGATCGCCGATCCCGAGATCGAGGCGTATCTGGGGGAGCGCGAACTCGACCTCGTCGCGACGACTGATCGCGACGCCGCCTATGACGGCGCTGATTTCGTCGTCGTGGCGACGCCGACCGACTATGATCCCGAGACCAATTATTTCAACACCGGGTCGGTGGAATCGGTGATCGCCGACGCGCTGAAGCTGGCGCCGGGGGCTCTCGTCATCGTCAAATCGACCGTCCCGGTCGGCTTCACCGAACGGATGCGCGCTCAGCACGGCACCGACGCCATCGTGTTCTCGCCCGAGTTTCTGCGCGAAGGGCGCGCGCTTTACGACAATCTTTATCCCTCGCGGATCATCGTTGGTGACACGCACCCCCGCGCCGCAGAATTCGCGCGCCTGCTGCTCGATGGATCGCTGAAGCCCGATGCGGAGATTTTGCAGACGGGCAATACTGAGGCCGAGGCCATCAAGCTTTTCGCCAACACCTATCTTGCGATGCGCGTCGCTTTCTTCAACGAACTCGACACCTATGCCGCGATGCACGGTGTTGATTCTCGCCAGGTGATCGAGGGTGTGTGCCTCGATCCCCGGATCGGGCAGTTCTACAACAATCCATCCTTCGGTTATGGCGGTTACTGCCTGCCCAAGGACACCAAGCAGATGCTGGCGAACTACAAGGAAGTGCCGCAGAATCTGATTCAGGCGATCGTGTCGTCCAACACGACGCGCAAGGATTTCATCGCGTCGGAAGTCATCCGGCGCAATCCACGCGTCGTCGGCATCCACCGCCTTGCGATGAAGGCGGGTTCGGACAATTTTCGCGCCAGCAGCATCCTGGGCGTGATGAAGCGCGTGAAGGCGAAAGGGATCGAGGTGATCGTCTATGAACCGCTGGTCGAGGAAGAACGCCTGTTCAATTCGCGCGTCATTCGTGACCTCGACGCGTTCAAGGCCGAATCCGATGTCATCATCGCGAACCGCGTGACCGACGATCTCGCCGACGTGGCCGACAAGGTTTACAGCCGCGACCTGTTCGGCGCCGATTCCTGATCATCTCCCCCGACGCAGTTCGCCGTATCGCCGGGAACTGTCCCATTGTCGAAGAGTTAGGCTGTCAGATGGGGAGAAACGGGTTGCACAGCCATATCGCGCAAGCCACAAGCGTGAATCGGTGGCGAGCAGATGCAAAATTCTGAAATTTCCTGTATTTCTTCATCGTGTCGGTCGCCGCGGATGCGACCGCTGCTGATTGGTGCGGCGTCTTTGCTTTGCCTGGCGTGGGCGGGCGCCGCGGCGGCGCAGCAAGCCAAGCCGCCGCAGGTTGTTCCGACTTTAGAGAAGCCTGCGAACGGCGAAATCGCGATACCGTCGCCGCCACCGCCAGATGTGACCCTGCCCGAGGTCGAGCCTATCATCAGCGATGAAGAGTTCGAGAAGGCGATCCCCTCGATCGGGGTCGAGGACGACCCGGAACTTGATCGGCCGCTGGAATCGATCGCTGACTTTGAGAAGCGCGAGGCAGCCGAAGCGGCGACGCGTGCGCAGGCGGCCGGCGCAACCGCGGAAACACCGCTGCCGGAGGTCGATGACGTGCGGGTGCCCGCCTTGGCGGACGGCGATGCCGTCGAGGTGATCGGCGACGCGCCGATCAGCGACACCGAACTCGCGGCACCGCTGCCGCCGCTCGAAAATTTCGATGTGGAGCTGGTCCAGTTTGCCGAGGCCGAGGATGATAGGGATAATGTCAGCGTCGCCTATCTGGTGAAGGTCAACGGGCTTGATTCCGCCGATGACAGCACTGACGTTGATCTCGCAGACCTCTTCGGTGATCTGTCGGCCCTTTATGATGGTGACGGCAAGGCGGACAATGCGGCGATGGTCCGCGCGCGCCTCTCGGCCGATGGCGAGTTGATGCAGCGCATCCTCTCATCGGAAGGCTATTATGATGCCGTGGTCGATACGCGGATCGACCTTGGCCCGCGCGAGGAAGGACAGCCGCGCCAGCGCGGAGCGCCCGTCACCGCGATCATCGATGTGACGCCCGGCAAGCGCTACACGCTCTCCGACATCATCGTCGATGCGGCGCCGACTATCCCGCCAACGCTGATTGCCGACAATTTTCCGCTCAGCGTGGGCGAACCGATCGTCGCGCAGCGTATTCAGGGTGCCGAAGCCGCGATCGCGCTCAAGCTGCCGCAGGAAGGCTATCCTTTCGCCAAGGTCGGACAGCGTGACATTCTGCTCGATAGTGCCACCGGCGATGGCGTCTATACGCTGCCTGTCGATATCGGCAAAAGGTCGCGTTTCGGCGGCATCGAGACGACCGGCGATCTGGCGTTCGATGCCGAGCATGTCGGGGTTCTGGCGCGATTCAAGCGCGGCGACCTGTACGACAGCCGCCAGGTCGACGACCTGCGGCAGGCGCTGGTTGCAACGGGCCTGTTCTCGACCGTGGCGGCGGAACCGCAGCCGACGGGCGAAAGCGCGGGCGACGACACCGAATATGTCACGATGCTGGTGACCCAGCAGGCGGGTCCGCCGCGGACGATTGCCGCGAGTGCGGGTTATGGCACCGGCGAAGGGATAAGGCTGGAAGGCAGCTGGACGCACCGCAACTTCCTGCCGCCCGAGGGAGCTTTGACGTTCCGCGGCGTGGTCGGGACCAGGGAACAGGGTATTGGCGCGACGCTGCGCCGGTCGAACGCCGGGCAGCGCGACCGCACGCTGGAACTCGTCACCGAAGTCACCCGCAACGACTATAATGCGTTCGAGGCGATTACTGGCCGCGTCGCGGCGCGGGTCAGCTATGACTCGACGCCGATCTGGCAGAAGAAATTCACTTATGCCTATGGCGTCGAACTGCTCGCGTCGCGCGAAGATGATTATGATTTCGCGGCCGGCGAGCGCAAATATGATTTCTACACGATCCTTGGGCTGACGGGGCAGGTCGGGATGGACCGCACCGACAGCCTGCTCGATCCGACGAAGGGGTTTCGGATTACGTCGCTGATCCAGCCCGAAGGGTCGCTTGCCGGACGATTTTCCCCCTATGCGCGGCTGCGGACCGACATCAGCGGCTATTATCCGGTGACCGACAGCATCGTGCTGGCGGGGCGCGTCCGGGTCGGGTCGATCCTGGGGGCGGCGCGCGAACGATTGGCGCCATCGCGGCGTTTCTACGCCGGCGGCGGCGGTTCGGTGCGCGGTTTCGGTTATCAGGAACTTGGGCCGAAAGACCCCAATGACGATCCGATCGGCGGTCGCAGCGTCAACGAGATGGCAGTCGAGGCGCGCTATCGGTTCGGCAATTTCGGCGTCGTCGGCTTTGTCGATGCGGGACAGGTCTATCGTTCGTCGGCACCGACATTCCAGAACCTGCGTTTCGGCGCGGGGATCGGCGCGCGCTATTACACGAATTTCGGACCGATGCGGTTCGATGTCGCGACCCCGATCGGCCGCAAGCCGGGCGAAGCGCGGGTCAGCGTCTATGTTTCGATCGGGCAGGCCTTCTGATGGTTGCGGACGACACCCCGGCTACCGAAGCGACCGCGCCGGTCCGGACGCGGTCCTGGCCGCTCGCCATCCTGCGCGGCGTTGGGATGGCCTTGCTCGGCTTGGTTCTGCTCGCCGCGCTGTTCCTCGTCGGGCTCAACAGCGACGCCGGGCGCCGCTTCGTCGTTACCCAGATCGAGAAATATGAATTTGAAAATGGGATGAAGGTCGGCATCGGTCGGCTCGACGGGTCGCTCTATGGCCGGATGATCATCCGCGATTTCACGTTGTCGGACCCCAAGGGGGTGTTCCTCGCCTCGCCCGAAGTCCAGATCGACTGGCGGCCGATCCGCTACCTTGCCAATCATGTCGACGTCCGTTCGGCCACTGCCGCGACGATGACGATGCGGAAACTGCCCGAATTCAAGGTTGTCCCCGATACCGGCGAGCCGTTGCTGCCCGACCTCGATATCGACGTCGGCGCCTTGCGCATCGATCGCTTTATCTTCGAGGCGCCCGTCGCGGGCGAACGGCAGGAGGCACGGATCGCGGGCACGATCGCGATTGCCGACCGCCGTGCGCAGGTCACCGCCAACGCCGAAACCGTCGGCGCCAACGCAAAGGGCGACACGCTCAAGCTGCTGCTGGACGCGGTGCCGGAAGCGAACCGGCTGGCGGTCACGCTCGACGTGAATGCACCGCAGGGCGGCGTGCTCGCCGCCATGGGCGGATTCCAGGAGCCGCTGACCGCAAGGCTCGAAGGGCGCGGCGACTGGAAAGCCTGGAATGGCAATCTCACCGCCAACCTCGGCGCTGCGCCGCTGGCGCGCGTCGCGCTGACCGGCCGCGACGGCACCTTCACGGCCAAGGGAAGCGCCCAGGCTTCACGGCTTCTGACCGGGCCGATGGCCGAAATGTTGGGCACCGAGACCGCCATCGATCTCACCGCCCGACTGGACGAGCGCAAGGCGGCGATCGACGGGCGGCTGTCGTCCGATGCGGCACAGCTTGGGATCAGCGGCGGGGTCGATCTCGGTGCCAGTCGCTACGACGGGTTGCAGCTTGCGGCCAACATATTGCGCCCCGGCGCCATCGCCCCCGCTTTGCGCGCCAATGGCCTGCGTGCGTCCGCGACGCTCGACGGTGCGTTCGATTTGCCGACGGTCGAATATCGGGCGAATGCCAACAGCCTCGCGGTCAACGACATCGTCGTCGAGGGGCTGAGCCTTGCGGGTAAGGCCCGCGTCGATGCCGACCAGATCGTCATTCCGGTCGCGGGCCGCGCAGCGCGCATTCGCGGGCTCGACACGGTGGCGGGCGGGACGCTGGTGCAGGTGCGGCTCGATGGCGACCTGGCTTACAGCAACGGCCGCGTCCTCAGTGACAATCTGCGCCTGCGCTCGCCGCGCATTGACGCCAAGGCCATCCTGATCGCCGACCTGAACAAGGGGCTTTACACGGGCGCGATCGACGGACGCATCAACGATTACCGCATCGAAAGCGTCGGCATCTTCGATATCGACACCGATGCCGACCTGAAAACCGCACCGCGGGGGGGATTTGAAATCGTCGGCCGCGTCCGGGCGCGTTCGACAAGACTGTTCAATTCGGGCGTGCGCGATTTCCTCGGCGGCAATGCGACCGCGTCGAGCGACGTGCGCTATGGCACCGACGGCATCGTGCGCTTTTCCGGGCTGCGGCTGTCGGCGCCGCGTCTGCGCGTCACGGGCGGGCAGGGCAGCTATGCGCCGAACGGGCAGATCCGGCTGACCGCGCGCGCGAACTCGACCGACTATGGTCCCGTCGGGGTCCAGCTTGCCGGGACGATCAGCGATCCGCGCGCGGTGGTGACGGCTTCGCGGCCGGGGCTCGGCATCGGGCTCGCCAACCTCGTCGCGCGGATCAACGGCGCGCCGAACGGCTATCGCCTCGCCGCGACCGGCGATACCGATTATGGCCCATTGTCCGCCGATGTCGTGCTGCTGACTGCGGCGGGCCCGCTCACGATCGACGTCGAGCGCGGGGACCTGTCTGGCATCGGTTTCAATGGCCGGTTGGTGCAGAGCAAGGCCGGGCCGTTCGAGGGACAGCTCAACGCGTCGGGGCAGGGGCTTGGCGGCCTTGTCCGGCTGACCGCTGCGGGACAACATCAGGCCGCCGCGATCAACGTCCGCGCCAATGACGTCGTGTTGCCCGGACCCGCGCAACTCGCGGTGGGATCGGCAATCGTCGACGCCGACGTCATTCTTTACGACACGCCGCACGTCATCGCCGATATCCAGATCGCCGAAACGCGGATCCGCGAATATGACATCGCGGTCGCGCGCGTGAAGATCGATTATCGCGGCGGCACGGGCAAGGCGCAGGCCCTCGTCGAAGGGACCAGCGGCGTGCCTTTCCGCATCGCGGCCAATGCCGACCTGAAACCCGACCTCTGGCGCGCCACGGTGCGGGGCCGCGCGACGGGCATCAATTTCCGCACGACCTCGCCGGCGCGCATCGTCCCCGGCGCCGACGGCTATGAACTGCTGCCGACCAACGTCAGCCTCGGCCGCGGCAGCAGCGCGCGCATTGCCGGGCGCTTCGGCGACGGCATCATGGTGCAGAGCCGGCTCGATCGCGTGAACATGGCGATCCTCAACGCCGTCTATCCCGACATGGGGCTGGGCGGCCGTGCATCGGGAAGCCTCGATTTTGAACAAGCCAATGCCGACAGTTTCCCCCGCGCCGATGCCCGGTTGACCATCACCGGCTTCACGCGCACGACGGCTGCGTCGGTCAGCCAGCCGGTCGATGTCAATTTCGCCGGCAAGCTGCTCGCCGACGGGGGCGAAGCGCGCGCGGTAATGCGTCGGCGCGGCAGCGTGATCGGGCGGATGCAGGCGTCGCTGCGACCGCTGGGGCCCGTTGCGGGCGGTTGGACCGAACGGCTCATGGCGGCGCCGCTGGGCGGCGGCATTCGCTACAATGGGCCCGCCGATACGCTTTATTCCTTCTTCGGCCCCGCCGACCAGCATGTGTCGGGACCGATTGCGGTCGCGGCCGATTTCAGTTGCAGCGTCGCCGACCCCTGTTTGCAGGGCGTCGTGCGCGGCAAGGACATGGTCTATGAAAATCAGACCTATGGCACGCGGCTCACCAACATGGCGGTGGCAGGGCGCTTCACCGGCAATCGGTTGGAGGTTGACCAGCTGAGCGCGAAGGCCGGCGATGGCACCGTTCAGGCAAAGGGCTATATCAGCCTTGCCGCCGCCGACGGCTATCCGATGAACATCGCCGCGACGCTCGACAATGCGCGGCTCGCCCGGAGCGAAAATATCGCAGCGCGGGCAACCGGCAACCTGACGCTGGAAAAGGTCGCGGGCCAGACCGCCTTGCTGTCGGGCAGCCTGCGCCTGCCCGAAACACGCTACAAGATCGTGCGCGAGGGTGCTGCACAAGTCCCGGTGCTCACGGGTGTGCGGCGCAAGGCTCCGGCGGGTCGTCCCCGCGTCAGCGGCGACGGCCTTGCCGCGGTCGGCGGCAGCCTGTTCGACCTCATCCGCCTCGACATCGCGCTTAAGGCACCCGACGAAATCTATGTCAGCGGCATGGGGCTCGAATCCGAATGGAAGGCCGATATCGTCCTGCGCGGCACCACCGAAGCGCCGCGCGTGACGGGCGAGATCGAGCTGGTGCGCGGCACGCTCGGCTTCGCGGGCCGCTCGTTCGAGCTTCAGGAGGGCAGGGTAACTTTCCCGACGGGCGATGCGTTCGATCCGGCGATCCGCCTGCTCGCAAGCGATACGATCGAAACGGTGACGGTCAGCGTCAGCGTAACCGGCCGCGCGAGCAACCCACAGGTTGCCTTCTCCAGTGTTCCCGGCCTGCCGCAGGACGAGATCGTCTCGCGCATCCTGTTCGGCGATTCGATCACGACGCTGTCGCCGCTGCAAGCGGTCCAGCTCGCATCGTCGCTCAACACGCTCAGCGGCAGCGGCGGGGGGCTGAGCCCGCTCGGCGCGCTCCAGTCGGCGACCGGCATCGACCGGCTGCGCGTCCTTGGCCCCGACGATACGGTAGGTCGCGGCGCGGCGCTTGCCGCCGGACAATATATCACCAAGGATATCTATATCGAGGTGATCACCGACGCGCGCGGCTATACCGCAACGCAGCTTGAGATCAGCCTGACACCGGCGCTGTCGCTGCTCAGCCAGGCGGGCGGTTCGGGACAATCGAACCTCAGCATCCGCTATCGCAAGGATTATTGATGCGCGCTGGCGCTTTTCTCCTCCCGCTGCTGCTGCTCGCTGCGTGCAAAGAAGAACCGCGCTTCGAGGAACGCTATGACAAGGCGGCTGAGGAGATTGAGGCGCGGGCGAAAGCGATGGATGCCGACATCGCCGAATCCGAAAAAGCCGCCGCCGCGTCGGGCTTGTCAGACCCTGCCGGGCCGTCTAATGCGCCGGGGTCATCTGGGGAGTAGCCAGCCGTCCTTCGGGACGGGCCACCGTGTCAACATACTCGGCCGAGAGGTCGTGGTGCGGTGGAAGCGGGGAACCGCTTGGGCGAGACCAATGGCATCGACCTTCGTCCGGGCCGGGCGGCGGGTTTGATGTCATTTGGAATCGCGAAGTCGCTCGGCCCCGGAGTAAGTCATGGAAGCCCTGTTCACCTCGACCGCCGTCGTCGCGCTCGCCGAAATCGGCGACAAGACGCAGCTGCTCGCGATCCTGCTCGCGACGCGTTTCAATCGGCCGGTGCCGATCATCCTCGGCATATTGGTCGCGACGCTTGCCAATCATGCGCTCGCCGCGCTGCTTGGCGCCTCGGCGGCGGCGTTCCTCGACAGCCCTGCCTTTCGCTACGCGATTGCCCTGTCCTTCGTCGCGATGGCGGTGTGGACGCTGGTTCCCGACAAATTCGACGACGATGAAGCCCCCAAGCCACGCTTCGGCGCCTTCCTGACGACGCTCGTCGCCTTTTTCCTTGTCGAGATGGGCGACAAGACGCAGGTCGCGACGATCGCGCTCGGCGCCCAATATCAGAATGTCGTCGCGGTCACCGCGGGCACGACGCTGGGCATGATGATCGCCAATGTGCCCGCGATCTTCCTCGGCCAGCAGCTGCTGAAGCGCGTCGACCTTGCCAAGGTCCGCATGGTTGCTGCGGGTCTGTTCCTCGTGATCGGCCTGTGGGTGCTGGCGCAGACCGCGGGCTGGCTGGCCTAGTCAGCGTTGCGCGTCGCGAGCAGGCGCTCGAAATTCCAGCTCGACGCGCACATGGCGTCGAGGTCGCGCTCCGCTTGCCAGCCCAGTTCGCGCGCAGCGCGTTCGGGGCTGGCAAAGCAGCTTGCGACATCGCCGTCGCGGCGCGGCGCGATGCGATAGGGGATGGGCACGCCGTTCACGCGTTCGAACGCCTCGACCATGTCGAGCACCGAATAGCCCGTTCCCGTGCCGAGGTTCCAGGTCGACAGCGGCTGGTCGGCCTTGGCGATCGCATCGAGCGCGGCGACGTGGCCGCCTGCGAGGTCGACGACATGGATATAGTCGCGCACGCCGGTGCCGTCGGGGGTGTCGTAATCATCGCCGAACACCGACAATTCGGCGAGCCGCCCAGCTGCGACGCGGCTGATGAAGGGCATCAGGTTGTTCGGGATGCCGTTCGGATTCTCGCCGATCAGCCCGCTGTCATGCGCGCCGACCGGGTTGAAATAGCGCAGGATCGCGATGCGCCATTCGGGATCGGCAGCGGCGACGTCGGTCAGCATCTCCTCGATCATCAACTTGGTGCGGCCATAGGGGTTGGTCGCCGAGGTCGGGTGATTCTCATCGAGCGGCAGATATTGAGGCTGGCCATAGACCGTCGCGCTTGACGAAAAGACCAGCGTCTTGGTGCCGCAATCGCGCAACGCTTCGAGCAGCGACAGCGTCCCGCGGACGTTATTGTCATAATATTTGATCGGCTCGGCGACCGATTCGCCGACCGCCTTCAGCCCCGCGAAATGAATGACGGCCTCGATCCCATGCTCGCGCATAGCCCGGCGCAAGGCGTCGCCGTCGCGGATATCGCCCTCCACCAGCGGCACCGCGGTCCCGGTGATCGCTTCGAGGCGGTCCATGACCGATGCATCGCTATTCGACAGATTGTCGAAACAAACCACATCGTGTTTCTCGGAGATCAGTGCGGTCGCGACATGGCTGCCAATATATCCTGCTCCACCTGTCAGTAGAATCTTCATCCGTCGACCTGCCTTCATTTCCGTTCAGCAACCGGATAGCCGGGATGCTTCGACCATTCCTCAACATACCAGTTCACGAACGCCGGAACGCCGACTGACATTGGCGTCGTTGGCGCGAAGCCGAGGTCGCGGTTGATGTCGTCGATGTCGGCAAAAGTCTGGTAAACATCGCCGTCCTGCATAGGCATCAGGTTGAGCTCAGCCTTGCGATCGCACGCTCCCTCGATCGCGCGGATCAGGTCTGTGAGCTGCTCGGGGCGGTTGTTGCCAATGTTGTAAATTCGGTGCGGGGTTGCGAAGCCTCCCGGTTTTTGTTGGCCATCGTCGGCGGGCGGACGATCGAGCGCGAGGATGATGCCGTTCACGATATCGTCGATGAAGGTGAAATCCCGCAGCATGTCGCCGTGGTTGTAAACGTCGATCGCCTTTCCTTGCAGAACCGCTTCGGTGAACTTCCACACCGCCATGTCCGGCCGTCCCCACGGCCCATATACGGTGAAAAAGCGCAGGCCGGTCTGGGGAATGCGGAACAGATGCGCATAGGTCTCGCTCATCAACTCGTCGGCGCGCTTCGTGGCCGCATAAAGCGAGATAGGCGAATCGGCGCGGTCGGCGACACGAAATGGCGTATCGGACCGCATCCCGTACACCGACGATGACGAGGCATATACTAGATGCGAAATGGCGCGGTGGCGCGCCAGTTCGAGAATGTTGAGATGGCCCGAGATGTTCGAGTGGATATAGGCCGCAGGATTTTCGAGCGAATAGCGTACGCCGGGTTGGGCGCCGAGGTGAACAACCCGATCGACCTCCTTGCCGAACAGGCTGGCCGTGAGTGCGCTTGCGTCGCCAAAGTCGATGTTCAGAAAGCTGTAGGCTGTTCCGTGCTTTGCCTCGAGACGCGCGACGCGCGCGCGCTTGAGGTCGAGCGAATAATAGGGCGTGAAATTGTCGATTCCAACGACCTGTTCGCCGCGATTGAGCAAGGCCTCCGCGACGTGCATACCGATAAAGCCAGCTGCACCAGTGATGAGCGTCGTCAACCTTCGTCTCCGATTATTCTGCCGCCGTGGTCGTACCCCGTACGACCTTGTCTGCAACACGGCCGAAACCGGCCTGTCGATTCCGCTTTAGCCTCGCAATGGTAAACGCCTCGGCAAGAGAAATAAAACAATGCCGTAGAACTTCGAAATGCGGCGCGGAATCGGGACGACGCCGACATTCCGGGGCACTGCACGGCTGCCGCGGAACCTGCCTCCAGCTCGTTCGTGACAAACGCTATTCGGCGCCATGGAGCGTGGCGGCCATGCAGTTGCGTCCGAGCCACGATGGCCATGGAGGTCTGGCGCAGGATTTGGTGGTGAGCCCTGCTGGGTTCGAACCAGCGACCTACTGATTAAAAGTCAGTGATGATCCGTTGCAGCGTTTCGCATCCTGTCGCACCGATCGCTAAAAATCCCCTGAAAAGTGGCGTTATCGGTCGATGGCCGTTAGATCTCGTTGCATCCTGTTCTACTTACTTGTATTCAGCTTACTTACCAGCGCACTTACTCACAGGTGAGATATGGCAACGCCAATACCAAAGGGAATTAGCAAGCGCACCGTGGATGCCGCCGAGCCGCGTCAAGCCGCATGGTTCCTATGGGACGACGGGAAGGGGGCAATCGCCGGTTTTGGCCTGCGCGTCAGTCCAGGCGGCGCGAAGGCATATATTCTGCAATACCGCATGGCCGGTGCGAAAGCTGATCGCCGGTACACGATCGGGCGGCATGGGCCGTGGACGCCCGACAAGGCCCGCGAGAGGGCGGCCGAGCTGCGGCGGCTTGTCGATACCGGCGTCGACCCGTTCGAGGCCGACGAGGCCGCGCACAAGGGCAGGGAGCGCGAACGGGTTGCCAACCTCGAGCGGGCATTCGATGTCGTCGCGGATCAATGGCTCAAATCATACAAGAGCGACCGCCATGGCAAGACCCGGCGCCAGTCGAGCGTGAACATCGCAACGACCGTCGTCCGGCACCTCAAGGCCAAATTCGGCTCGCGCCGGATCGACGAACTCGGGCGCGCGGATATCATTGCGGCGATCGACGCCATCGCCCCCGAAAAGGTCGCCATGCGCTCAAGCGTCTTTTCCTATGGGCGCATCCTATGGAAATGGGCATTTGCCCGCGAACTGGTCGACGTCATCCCCTTCGCGGCCCTGACTGCGCCAGCGAAGCCCGCGAGCCGCGACGTCATCCTGTCCGATGCCGCACTGGCGATCGTCTGGCGCGCCAGCCGCAAGATCGAATATCCGTTCGGCCCGGCGTTTCGGCTCTTGCTGCTCACCGGGCAGCGCCGCAGTGAAGTTTTCGGGATGAAGTGGGAGGAACTCGACAAGAAGGCCGCGACGTGGACAATCCCGGCCGACCGCGCGAAGAACAATCAGGCCCATGTCGTGCCGCTCACTGATATCGCCGTCTCCGAACTCACCGCCATGCTGACTAAGCCCGGTGAAAAGGCGCCGACCGAATGGTCGAAGCGCGGGCTCGTTTTCACGACGAACAACACGACCGCGGCAAGCGGGATATCGAAAGCCAAGCTGCGCCTCGACGCGGCGGCGAATGAAATTGCGGGTGAGGGCGGGGCGAAGGTTGCAAGCTGGCGCCTGCACGATCTGCGCCGCACTGTCGCGACCGGGTTGCAAAAGCTCGGCGTTCGGCTCGAAGTGACGGAAGCGGTCCTGAACCATATCAGCGGCAGCAAGGCCGGGATCGTCGGCATCTACCAGCGGCATGATTGGGCCGACGAAAAGCGAGCGGCGCTGGATCTGTGGGCGTCGCATGTTGCCGGGTTGATCGCGCCTAAGGCTGTTGTGGCGGAGACGGCTTAAAAGTGGGGTGCTGACCGCATCGTTGCCTGATTGCAATAGCCGAGCAGATGACTTGGAAGTAACTTCTGTCGGCGACACGTCGGCGACACGGCTCATCGCGTGCCGACATAAACTCATTCATCGCCGTGACACGCGAACGAATGTATCAAAGAGGGCATGGTCGCTTCGCACTAATCTTGCATTGCGACGCAACATGCATCACATACGATTCGTTAGCGATCATCTGCTATTGCTGACACAGAGAAGGGAATGACCATGACCAACAACAACAAAGGGCATTTTTATGTCGGTGAGTTGCCGGACGGTCGCTTTGTGGCGGCCGCGACGGCCTCGCCCTATTTCTGCTTTCGCGCTGACAGTGAAGATGAGGTTCTTGCCAAAGTGAAACGCGGCCTCGCGTTCTTCGGCGAAACCCAAGGCCTTGGAAAAGGCGGCATCAACATCAAGGCGGTAACCCAGTCCGTGACGACGCTGCGCGCCCCGCGCAAGGTGTCGATCCAGGAACTTATGGCTGCCTGATCGATGAGCAGCTGCTACGTCCGGTTGGACGACGTTCCGGACGAGAAGCTTGAATTTTTAGGCTATATCCTCGTCGAAGAGGATGAATACACCAAGGTGTACTATCATCTTGGCGACTATGTCATAGTCGACAAGTCGGATCCGTTCATGTTCATCCATGATCACAATGATACGGCGCTGCTAGGATCCGAAGCAATCTCGCTTCCGACCCACGACTAGCTCGAATTGGCCGGCGGGCGGGTAGTCTCAAGCTCCCGCCCTATGGTCGTGGCGTCTCAATTCGTCCGACCGACCAGCCGAGTCCCCCATAGCAAAGAGGGCGCCGAGTCGAAACCCGACGCCCCCATTTGGTGCTATTCCCGCTCAACTCACCCGGTATCGATAGGGCTCGATCCCCGCTGGGGCGGGCAGAACGATGACGCTTTGATCCTCGCCGTCGTAAGTCGGCCGCATGTTGCGATGATCCATTTCGCCGGGTTCGCTTAGCGGACAGCCGGGGCCGAGGCCGCGAATCCGATCGCACGTCGGGTCGCAATCGTCCTCACCGCCGCTGTGGTCGGTTTCGTCGCCGTTCGGCTCGACGTCCGGGTCGCCGTCCAGATCGTCAAGACACTCGATTGCGCGCTCGACCAGCCGCGCCAGCAATGCGCGGGGCAGGGACGGGATGGCAGACAGCACAAGGTCGAGCGGGGCCTGCTCGGGCCGTGCGAGGGCGTGGCGGGCGCTCACTTGCCATTCTCCCGCCGACGCATGGCCCTGCGGACGCGCTGAGCGCCCTTGAGCCACCGCGAGGCCAGAACCTGCCCCTCGTCGATCGCTGCGCGCCGTGCGGGCGCCATGCGGCGAAGCTGGGTCCAGATCATCCTCATGACGCCACCGCCTTTGCAGCATGGTCGCGAATAGACTGGCTGACCCCGGCGGCCAAGATGCCGTTTTCAGCGTCGTGAAACTGCCGGTCGACCGCCGCGTGATTTTCGCGCGCCGTCGTGAGCAGCATCCAGCAATGATAGAACTCGCGCTCGCGCGCCTCGCCGGGTTCCATTTCATAAATCGCCTCGTTCAGTTTTTCGGCAATCGTTTCCATCAGCGCCCCGAGCCTTTCGTTGGCGCACTGGGCATCGCTGAACAGGTCGAGCGGGCTTTTCACGGGGCTCATGGTTCGACCCCCGTCAACAGTCGCGCGTCGTCGACAATGAAGTCGAGCAGATCGGCCACGTCCTCATATTCGTGCATGTCCTCGCCGCGGAATATCTCGATTTTCTCGGCAAGGTCGTGAAACGAGGCGGCGGGGCATTTCACGACCGCTAACCCGGCGTCCGTCATTGCGCTGACGAGCGGGGCGTATGAGCCTTCATATGCGCGCTGGTCATCGTCCGACGCACCTTGCGCCGGTTCGCAGGCTTCCTTGTGGCGCGCGAACGCGGTTTTGGCTTCATGGAACGCGGCGAGCTTCATTGCGAAGGGAGAGGCGGTCATGCCGCACCGCCCATCGCGCGAAGCGAGCGCAGCGCGGCAAGGATGAGCCGCACATCCCAATCGAACCGGGTTTCGTCCGTCAGAAACCAGTCGAGATCCATGATGTTGATTGCGGCCTCGGCGTCGCGATCCTGCTCCATGTGGGCGAGCGCGGTCCAAAGCTGGATCGCGGCACCCTGCGGGCTGGTTGCCGTCGCATCACAGATCAGGATTTCGGCTGCATCCATGACGTCAAGCTGCGCCTGCTCTTCCGGCGTATATTCGACTTTCGGGCAATCGGAGAACGGGAGCGTCGCATAGATCGCGCAGGCAACCGAGCGGCGGCCCCAGGCGGCGAGAATTGCCACGTCGTCTTTCGCGGGCGCAATTGTGCTGATAGGTGCATTCATAGTCGTTTCCCTCTCTTGCAGGGTTTGCGATAGGGTCGATGCTCGGGTGCCAGCCCGATCGTCGGCCCGCCTTAGTTTCCATAAGGCTCACAATATGTGACAGCAATAATAGATTGCGTCAATGATATTTCGTCATTAATGCTCACATATTATGACACCATCGCAATGCAAAATGGCAAGAGCGGGCCTCGGTTGGAGTGCCGCCGACCTTGGGGCAAAGGCGGGATTAGCTCGCGAAACAGTCACACGGTACGAGAGCGGGTCAACGATCGCGCCATCGACGATTAAGGCCATGCGGGGCGCGCTCGAAGCGGCCGGCGCTGACTTTTTGCAGATATCGGATAAGGTTGGCGTGGCGGTGCCAGGCGCGTTTCAGCAATGAATGATACCAAACCTCAATCTCGGGCGTCGTTGACCGCTGCAATAAATGACCTTTTGCGCGAAGATTTTGACGGCGTTCCGGCAGCCGAAAACCTCGCGAGGGCCTTGGACAAAATCGTAAATTCCGGCTCGCTTCCTGTTCGCGAGGCGATCTTGCTGGATGCCATCGCCCGAGCACTGGAAGGAGAAACGCTCGATGGTTGGCGCCTCGCCTTGAAAGGCAAAAAGGGGCCGAAGCGGAACAAGCAAGAAGGGATGAAGCGAGAGGAAATTGGCAAGGTTTTTGCCGAAAACGTGGCGGGTGGCGGGTGGGAACACGCCATCGAAGCTGCGCGCGAGGCCAAACACAAGTCCCCGAAGGAAGCCTATGAACGCGAGCAGGATCGGCTTCGGATATTCATGCGTGCTCGCATCCCTCATGAGCAACGCCTTGAGCAACTACGCCCGCTTTGCCGACCGGCGACTCCGAAAGAATAGTGCTTTTTTCCGAGTGCTATATGTTCGCATCACCCGATAAATCGTAATATTTGGTTCTCCGTCGAAATAACGGAGACACCCCCGATGCAAGATTTTCTGACAGTGAAAGAGGCGGCCGCGCATGTCGGCCTGAGCGTTCACACGCTCAACGCCTATCGCATTTCCGGCAATGGCCCGCCCTATTTCAAACTCGGCGGCAAACACGTTCGGTATGATCGCGCCCAGCTCGAAGCATGGGCTCGCAGCGACCAGCGCCAGTCGACGAGTGAGGCTGCGTAATGCGGCTCCCCGAACGAAAACGCCCGCGCAAGGCGGGCGTCGATCTTTGCTTGGCGGCTCAGGATCGGAAACCCCAATACCTCAATCTGCCCAAGGGCGCAAGGAAGGCAGCCTGCGCAATGCGCCCTGAGGCTGGTCGACGGTGGCACCCATGAGCGCGACCCATTTCACCCCCGCGGTCGACATCATCAAGGCCGGCGGCGGTATGCTGCGCATTAGCTCGGGCATTGCAGCCGGCACGCCCGCGATCATGCTTGAGGTTTTCGCCAAGGCCGGGAAAGCCGACACCTCGAAGGGCAAAATCGCCATTTCCACTGAAATGCTCAGCGGTGTCTTGATCGCCATGGCAGAAGCGGCATGTCGGGCGACGTCCGAGGCCGAAGGCAATGCCAAGCCGACCGGCTGGGCCGTCGTCAATTCCGATATCGCCGAAGCTCTAAACGGCCGAGGGCAGCGGGAGCGAGCCGATGGGTGAGGTTGTCCAGTTTTCGCGCGAACCGCGCGCGCCGTATTTTCTGCTGGCGTGGGATCAGGCGGTCAACAACTGCCGGCTGGATTACGTCCATCGTGGAGGTCTGCGCGAATACGTCGGCTCCGGCAAAGATTATTTCAGCGTGCGGGACGCGTCGCGCCAATGTGCCCACGAAGCTGGTCTGCCGCTTGTCGATCAGATCGATCCTGTTCTCGGGATGAGGTGCGGACGATGAGCGAGAATATGGAAGCCGACGGCGGCGCCGAGGCCATCGCCGCGAAATTTGCACCGCTTCGTCGGACGGCCGAGAAGGTTGACGCCACGCGGGAAAAGAAAACTAGCGGCGGGGGTCGCAAAGAGAAAAACACGGAGGTTTCGGAAGATCGAATTGCAGCCGCGTTCACCAGGAAATTTGGCGATCACCTCCGTTATGACCACAGCGTCGGGAAATGGTTCGAATGGACCACGACATATTGGAGCCGGAACGAAACGCGGCTGGCGTTCCACTATGCCCGCAAGATGGCCGTTGAAATCAGTGACGGCGATCCGAGCTTTAGCCGGAGCAGCGTAGCCAACGGTGTCGAAGCCTTTGCTCGAGCCGACCCTACCCATGCTGTGACTGCCGATATTTGGGACCACGATCCCTATTACCTTGGCACGCCCGGCGGGACCGTTGACCTAAAGAGCGGGAGAATCTTTCCAGCCCGTCCTGCCGACATGATTACGAAGCAGACCGGCGTGGTCCCGGAAGCTGGCGCGCCGGCTAAATGGCTGGCGTTCCTCGACCAGGCAACCGGACACGATCAGACTTTGGTCCGCTTTCTCCAACAGGTAGCGGGATATTGTCTGACCGGTGTGACGAAGGAACACGCGCTGTTCTTCATCTATGGACCGGGCGGCAACGGCAAAAGTGTCTTTCTCAACATCTTGAATCACGTCCTGGGGGACTACGCCACGACGGCGGCCATGGAGACGTTTACGGCCAGCAAGAACGATCGTCACCCGACCGATCTTGCCATGCTCACCGGCGCTCGGCTGGTCTCGGCCAGTGAAACAGAGGAAGGCCGAGCTTGGGCCGAAAGCCGCATCAAGCAGATAACCGGTGGCGACAGGATCAGCGCCCGGTTCATGCGCCGCGACTTTTTCGAATTCGTCCCTCAGTTCAAGTTGGTCATTGTCGGCAACCACGCCCCGGTTCTTGCCAATGTCGACGAGGCTGCCCGTCGCCGCTTCAACATCATACCGTTCACGCACGTCCCGAAACATAAAGACCCGGACCTTGAAGAAAAACTGAAGGACGAGGCAGGGCGCATCCTAACCTGGGCGATCGAAGGCTGCAAAGATTGGCAAGCCAACGGCTTGGTTCGCCCGGATATCGTGACCGCCGCGACGAAAGACTATTTCGACGACCAGGACATGTTCGGCCAATGGATCGAAGAGAGGTGCGATCGGGGTTCCGCAAAATGGGAGATGCCAACGCCGCTTTACAACGATTGGGCCGAGTTCGCCCGATCAGCCGGCGAGGATCCCGGCAGTCAGCGCGGCATGAGCAGCAAACTGAATCGCGCTGGATTTCGCCGGAAGAAAAGCAACGGCATCCGCGCATATCATGGGCTCGCGCTCAAACCCAGATCGGCTCCGCACCATGATTAAGGGTCGCAAGGGGCACATAGGGCGCTTTTTCCCTGTTATCGCTCCACGCGCGCGCGTCTGTGACCGTCTTGGCCAATTCACGACCCTAAGCGACCCTTGCGACCCTGACCGGACGCAAACCCCAAAAGGAGCGAAAAACCTCTTGAGCGGCCCCGCACGCCTCGCGCGCGCGAGCGATCGCGGCGATCTGGCACGACCCGCTGATTTATATTCAGCGGCACGGCACGGCAAGAGTGGCGGAAATCTGTGCATTTCGCGGGATTCTCTATGCCCGATCGTCGGTGAGGCATGGGAAAGTAAGTTGTGCGGCGGATTTGGCGACGGCGGTAACGGTGTGCGGGAGCCGTTGGCAGATGTTGCCGCATGGCAAAGAAACCCGCCCTCACCAAAGCCGCAGCCAAGCGCGAGCAGGACAAGGCGCGCGCCAAGCAGCGGTTCCTCAATGTCCTGCGCGTTTCGTGCAATGTCGCGGGCGCCTGTCGATCCGCGAAGATCGGTCGCCGCACCGCCTATGACTGGCGCGCAGCAGACGAGGAATTCGCACTGGCGTGGAAAGACGCCGAGGAAGAGGCCGCCGACGCCCTCGAGCAGGTGGCGTGGAAGCGCGCGACCGAAGGCCAGAGCGATCGGCTTATGGAGATACTTCTCAAGGGCCATCGCCCCGAACGCTACGTCGAAAAATTCAAAGGCGAACTGACCGGTGCAATCACAATCAAAATCGAGGGCGCCGCAGCCGACCTTTGAGCTGACTGAAAAGCAGGCTGAGCTTGTCGGGGCTGCGACCAGCAGCGCCCGCCATATCCTCGCTTATGGCGGCTCGCGTTCAGGCAAGACCTTCGGCTTCTGCTTTTGCATTGCCAACCGCGGGCTTATGGCGCCGGGCAGTCGCCACCTGATTGCCCGTCACCACAACATCGACGTGCGCCAGTCGATCATGCTCGACACCTGGCCCAAGATGATGCGCATGGCGTTCCCCGGCGTGCCGTATGAGGTCAACAAGTCCGATCAGTATATCGTGATGCCCAATGGCGCCGAGATATGGTTTGGCGGCCTCGACGACAAAGAGCGCGTCGACAAGATTCTCGGCAAGGAATTTGCCACCGCCTATGTCAACGAGGCTTCGCAGGTTGCTTATGAGACCATCACGACGCTGCGCACCCGCCTGTCGCAAGCCTGCCTCAAGGCCGACGGTCGGCCGCTTGCCCTCAAGGCCTATTACGACCTCAACCCGGTCGGCCGCGGGCATTGGACATACAAGGAATTCGTCGAGGGCGTGCGGCCGGAGAACGGTATGCCGATCGAGGCGGGGAGCAGGGCGTTCGTCGTGCTCAACCCGACCGACAACCCCTATCTGCCCGCCGAGTATCTCGCCGAACTCGACGGCCTTCCCGACAAGCAGCGCCAGCGATTCCGCGACGGCAAATATCTCAGCGAAGTGCCGGGCGCACTATGGTCATCGTCCGACCGAATTGCCGACGACGGGCAAAATATGCCCGGTATCGATAGCCTGCGTCGTGGCGCGCCCCCTGCGTTGAAACGCGTCGTCATCGGCGTGGACCCGTCGGGCTCCGATGGCACCGGCGGTGACTGTCAGGGCATTGTCGTCGTCGGGCTGGGCAATGACGGGCACGGCTACGTGCTCGCCGATCGGTCGTGCCGCCTGTCGCCCGATGGCTGGGCGCGCATGGTGGCCCGCGCTGCCGAAGAATTCGGGGCCGATCGCGTCGTGGCCGAGCGTAACTATGGCGGGGCCATGGTCGAGGCCGTGCTGCGCAGCGCCGCCCGTAAACTGCCCGTCCGCATGGTCACGGCCTCGCGAGGCAAGGTGCTGCGCGCCGAGCCGATCGCGGCGCTGTATGAGCAGGGCAAAGTCCATCACGTCGGCACGTTCTCCGAACTCGAAGAACAGATGACGATGACGACAACGACCGGTTATCGGGGCTCAGGATCGCCGGATCGGCTCGACGCGCTTGTGTGGGCGTTGACCGAGACCATGGCCGTGAAGCAGCCGTATAATTTGGCAGCCCTCATTGGGGAGGGTGATTGCCTTTGACGGCGGTAAGGATGCGCCACCGGCTGCGCAATTCCTCGCCGCATGGCCTCCGCATCGAAACTCGCTTACGCTGACCACTGGCGCCAGATCGAGGCCAACCTGCCACCCGAGGAACGATCGCGAACAAAGGACCGCCGCGGGCGCCTTCGCCCTTATCGGCTATGCCCCGCCGACTTTCGCGAGACCTATATCCTGATCGGCTGGGAACATATCTGCGATCACTATCACGCCCATTGGTCGACGGTGGCGCGGTGGATCGACGAGACGGGCAGATCGCAGCTCAGGGCCGACCGCGCGGCCTATGTGCGCGAGCATGGCCTGACCATGTTGCACCCGGTGAAATAGCCGCCTCGTTCCTGAGCAGGGAACCGCAAAGTCGGTCAGATCGGCGCAAGCGATGGCGCTGTGGAAAGCAAAGCCTCGCGGTGGCCCCTGAAACGGCCCCCAAATGTCGGCGCCTATGGGGTGAAAGACACCATCTGATAATCTGGTAAGACCGCGTTAGCGTTGGTCACCATCGCGCCCTCTTGTTTGAGCACCAGCCAGATTTGACCATCCTGCTCGATGACATTCGTCGAGACCGTCAGGCCGGGAATTGCAAATTGGGGCTCGTGGAACCAGTCGGCGGTGGCTTGGGCTATAACCGGGCTCTCAAACGGCCTGCGCTGGATCAATATTCCCATTTGCTCCCCTCCCTGAAATTCAGTCGCGGACGAAGCCATAGCACAACTCTAACGGCGGTAAATCATCCCCGGCGCGGTGGCATTGTTTCACCAACTGGCAAGCCTGCCAGCCGCGTCCGCCTCCGCCTAGCTGAGGCCAAGGAGCTCAGGCATCATGCAGATGACCTTTCACGATCGCGCACCGCTCGAAAAGGTGCGCCGCTTGGCAGATGGCCGCATCGCCGCCGTCGCCAAATTCGCCCGAAGCGGTGTCCAGCAATATACCGGCGCCGAATTGGGCCGCCCCGATCTCGCGACCGTCAACGTCTATCGGCCCGAAAGCGAAGTTTTCGACGAGGCCGCGATGGCGAGTTTCGCGCACAAGGCCATCACGCTCGGCCATCCCGCCGGTGGGGTCACGATCGACAACTGGAAACAGCACGGCGTCGGCTGGACCGAGGGCAAGGTTGCCCGCGATGGCGATTATGTCGAAATCCCTTTGATGCTCGCCGATGCTGCGGCGATCCGTGCCTATGACAGCGGCGAGGCCCGCGAACTCAGCGGCGGCTATGCCTGCGAACTCGTTTGGGGTGACGGCATCGCGCCGGATGGAACGCCGTTTCAGGCAACCCAGCGCAAGATTCGCGGCGACCATATCGCCCAGGTTCCCAAGGGCCGCGCAGGGGAAAAAGCCCGCATCGGAGACAGCGCAATGACGAACGACATCGACCAAATCAACCTTGAGGTCGCGCAGATGCGCGCATCGCACACCCGAAAATTCGCTTTCATGGGCGACCGCGCGCCGCCGTTCAATGAGGACAGTGCGCGCCTGATTGCTGCCAGCAAGGTGCAAAATTACAACGCGCAGGTTGCCGATGCTGCCCGCGAATATGCCCTCACCGGCGTGGCTGCAATGCCTGCCACCGGTTTGACCGCTGACGCGGCGCAGCGCGGCAATGACACCAATGCCGCGATGCGCAACCTCGCGCGCTCCAACGCCTACAGCTGAGGAATTCGACATGGCTAAAACTCTCAACGAGCGCCTCACCAGCGCGCGGTCGACGGATCGCGTCAACATCACTGACCTCGAAGCCCTGATTGCCGAGGCCACCGCCGAGCGCGACCGGCAGACCGGCGCCGCCGAGCATCACGCCGCCGAGGCGGTCAACCTGGCGCTGAGCGACGATGACCGCGAGGAAGCCGACCGGCTGGCGCAACATTGTCGGCGCACCGCCAAGGCCTACACGACGGCGATCGACGAATTGCAGGCGAAGCTCGAAGCCAAGCGCAATTCGGAGCATCGAAGGGCGCAAGAGGAAGCAAAGGCGGCGCTTATCGCCAGCCGTGACGAACTCGCGGCCCGCCTCGCCGAACGCATCCCCGCCATTTTCGACGAACTCACCGGCCTGCTCGCCGAGATCGAGGAAATGGACGCGCGGGGCGGGACGACATTGGAAAGCGCCGAGGCGATCGCCCGCGGTGTCCCCGCGAACTTTTATATCGGCCCTTCGCCTGTGACGCGGCTGGTCAATATGAAGATCCCGGAATTTGGCGGGCACGGCCTTGCATGGCCCCCTAACAAGCTCGCGGCGGGATTTGTGCGTATGGAGGAAGCCTCGCGCCGACAATGGGCTGCCTATCAGGAATCCAAGGCCACCGAGCATGGCCGATGGAAACGCTACATGGTCGTGGGACCGACGAACGGCTCGCGGACCATGATTGAGACGCGGCGCGGCTATACGCCCATGGGCAAAGGCGATGTGCGGGAAGCCGTGATGACCGTCGAGGGCGTCAAGGATGCCCAGGCGAACGGCTGCACCGTGACGCCCCTCAAAGACAATGAGGTCGTCGGCCTGCCGTCGGATCGGGTCATCGTCGCATGACATTGCAGTCGTCCCTTTTTGCGGGCGGACGCACGGCTGACGATGCGTCTTTTCATGGGGGCGTGTCGTCGGTCGACCAAGGCGAGGGGGCAGGACTCCTTGGCTGTCCCCTCGTCAACCCTATCGGTGCTACCCCTGCGCCGGTCACCGGGCGGGCCGGCCCCCCTCAAATCCTCGAAGCCCGCCCGGTGCCATCCATCGCCGAAACGCACCTTGGAAAACTGCCATGCTGAGCTTTCACGGCCTGATCTGGGTCACGCGCGGCGAGGAAAAGCCGCTCGCGGGCAAGTGGCGCGCCAAGGGCAAGAAATACCGCACCGGCGCCTACACGCTCGCCATCCTGCGCGGCGAGCATCCCGACGAGCCGGAAATGGCCGTGTTCGATCATCTGACGATCGAGCGCATCGCCGATGGAGCCGAAATCACCCTCGCGCTCACCGCCGAGCAAATCGCCGCCGCTCAGGGTCCGGCGCGGCCCGAAATCGAGCATCTCGTCTATCGCCTTCGCCACCACGGCGCCGAAGTCTATTCCGGCCTGTTCTCGGTCCATCCGCGTTCGAGCCAAGTCGAGGCGCCGCGCAAGTTGGGAGACGGGTAATTTCCAAAGTCCTCAAAATCGTCGGTGCAATTGCGTCGGTCGTCGCGATGATCCCCGGCCCTTGGCAGCTTCCCGCCGCAGCAATCGCGGTGGGCGCTGGTATCGGCTCAACCCTGCTGGCGAAACGTCCCAAGGCGCCGAAAATGCCGGTTGGGTCGGTTGAACGCCTGAACGTCTCGATAGACCCCCGAACGCCACGCAAAGCCGTTTTCGGCGTCACCGCGGGCCGGACCTCGATCCGATGACCGCCATGAATGCCTTTGCCCGCGAAGGCGGCGCCTATCTGATCGCCGATACCGCCGGTTATCACAGCGACGGCACTGTCCTGGGCTTTGCCGAAAAGGTCGTCACCGACGCCCGCCTCGCGATGATGATCGGCATTTGCGGGCGCGCCGCTCGCGAGGTTGAGGACCGCATAGAGGCATGGCTTGCCGACCAGCCCGACCAAACTACCGCCTTCGCGCGATTGTCCGCCTTCCTATGCCAGCTCGTCGACGAGGCCGAAGAAGAGGACGACGGCGAGGCTGGCGACCTGCCCGACGGCATCCGCCTCACCCTCGCATGGTGGGATGCAGACGCGCAGGAAGGGCGCTGCGGAATCATGGCGTCGACGCCCGACTTGGCGGGCGGTGCCGAGACCTTCGCGCTGCGGCCCGTCCGGACCCTGTTCATGCCCGCGCTGGAAGGCTCAGACCTTTGGCCCGGCCATTCGTTCGACCCGGAAGCCGACGCGCTGGCCCTCGCGGAACATCAACGCCGCTGCGACCACGGTGATGGCCGCGCGCGGGTCGGTGGGCAGATGATCCTCTATCGCGTGGCGGCCGACGGCATCACGTCGCGCGAATTGAGCCGGTGGGCCGACCTGATCGGCCGTCCGATCATGGTGATGACGTGATGGGCGGCTGGTCCGGCCGCGGATCGCTCGAAAAGCGGTTGAAGGCGATCACATCGCCGCGAGCGAAGAGGCTTTTGGGCGCTGCGCTGCGCGAGGCTGGCGAGACGATCGCCGTGCACGCTCAACATCTCATCACGTCCGGCTCATCCAGCGGGCAATCCGGCGGCAAGCACCAGCACGTCGTCAGCGCCCCGAACACCCCGCCCAATAACGAATTCGGTGACTTGGCAGAGGGGATCGAGGTTTTGCAGCCGTCCGACGAGGAAGTCGTCGTCCAGGCCAACGCGGCGCATAGTGCCCCTCTCGAATGGGGCACAAGCAAAATGGAGGCGCGCCCGTATTTTCGGCCCGCGCGCGACGCGAAGAAGAAAGAGGCCCGCAAGAAATTCGCGGAGGCCGTTGATCACATCGTAAGAGGAGGCGCAGGTTAATGCCCGAAGTTGATCCCCTGGTGCTGCGCTTGATAGCAGACACCCGAGCCGCGCGGGAAGAGATGCGCCGATTCCAGCGCGAATCCGGTCAGGGGCTGGACCGCGTTGGCCGTGACGTGACGCGCCTCGAAAACCAGATCAGGCGATCATCGGGCGCGATCGGGGCGAGCCTCCGAGGCCTTGCCGCTACATTCGCAACGCTGTTCACCGGACGCGAACTTGTCGCGGCGATCGACAGCTTCACCCGGTTGCAAAATAGCCTCAAGGTCGCGGGGCTTGAGGGTGAGAAATTGCAGCGCGTGCAAAGCCAGCTGCTCGATTTGTCGTCGCGTTATGGCGTCGGCATCGAAGGCCTTGCGAACCTCTATGGCAAGGCCGCCGACGCGGGCCGCAGTTTCGGAGCCAGTGAAGGCGAAATTCTCCAGCTTACCGAAGCGACCAGCCAGGCGCTTAAGATCACCGGAACCAGCGCAGCGCAAGCGCAGGGCGCCATTCTGGGCCTCTCCCAAGCCCTCGCATCCGGCACCGTCCGCGCCGAAGAATATTCGCAAATCAACGAAGGCGGCTTGCGTCCGCTGCTCCAAGCGGCGGCCGGGGCCGAGCGGTTCGGTGGCGATATCAACAAATTGCGGGCCGCGATGCTGGACGGCAAAGTTACCTCGCAGGAATTCTTCGCGGGCATCATCGCCGGGAGCGCCGAACTGGACGCGAAAGCCGCGAAAGCCACGCTCACCCTCGCCGGTGCCTTTGAGGCACTCAGCAGCCGCTTCACCGTGTATATCGGGCAGAGCGCGGAAGCGAACGGCGCAACGGCTGCGCTGGCTGGCGCAATGCAGTTGCTCGCCGAGAATCTGGATATCATCATCCCGGCGCTCGCCACGATCGCAGCCGTCATGGGCGGAACCATGGTCGCGAACGCCATCGCGGGCTCGCGGGCATTCTTTGCCCTCACGGCGGCCATGGGCGGTGCTGCTACAGCGGCCGAAGCGGCGACTTTTGCCTTCGGCGGGCTCGGTGCTGCCCTGGCTGGCCCCGTCGGCGTCGCGGCGGCGATAACGGCGGTGGGCGCGGGCCTGATCTATCTCGCGTCGCAATCCGAGAATACCGGCTTGTCGATCGATGACCTGCGGGAGGCCAATGAGCAAAACGCCGCCGAACTCGACGGCATGATCTCGAAGCTGAAGGCCGCGGGCGTGCAGACGGACGAGCTTGCGGCCGCGGCGGCTCGGGCGAAGGGCTCGGTTGATGACCTTTCGGATTCCTATCGGAACGCCCTGATCGAGGCCCGCAAATTCAACAAGGAAACCGCTGGCGGAAAGATCCAGCAATACAATGACGATATCAGGGCATCGCAGGATCGTCAGGCCGTTCTCACCGAATATATTCGTGCGCAGCGGGCCGCCAACCCGGGTGCGATCCGCGAGGGCCGAAAATCTCCGCAACTCGTCCAAGCCGAACAGAAACTGGCGGGCGAACGCCAGTTTGAGGCGGGACTGCGGGTCCGCGTCGACGTTCAGGCGGCGGCATTTCAGGCGGGCGTTGACCTTGACGGCGGGGGCAAGCGCACCGCCACCGCGACCGGCGACAAACCGAAAGGCACCCGCACCTCCCGCACCCGAGCCGCCGAAGATCCGCTCGACGCGCAGTTTCGCAACGAACAGGAACTGCGCCAGCTTCAGCTCGAAGAACTGCGCGCCAAGGAACAGGTCGCCACGTCTGCCAAGGAGAGGGCATCGTTTGCCCGCGATGCCCTCGACCTCGAAGCGACCATGCGCCGCAAGGATATCGATGAGGCTCAGCGCAAGGGGCAACTGCTCGAAGGCGAAGCGAACGCTCGCCGCAAGATTATCGACAACCTCTATGGCGCCGCCGACGAAATCACGGTGCAGGGCCGCGAGACCGCCTATCAGCTTGCCATCTCGCGGGAGGAGCAGGAACGGCTTGCCCGCCAGCAAAACGACGCCATGCGCGACGAACTGGATGCGCTCGGCGCCGAAGCTGGTATCACCGACGTCCGGAAAAACCGCGTCGCGATTGAACGCCGAATGCTGGAAATTCAGCAGCAAATCGAACGGTCGTTGCTCGACGAAGCGATAGCCCGCGGCGACGTGCTAGACGCGGCTCAGGCTCGCGGCGCGCTGGCCCGCAAGCAAACCGCCGAGCGGATTGACTTCGATCGCGGCCAGGCGGGGGCGCTCGGGCAGTATATTGATGATCTGCGAAAGCAGGGCCTTAACCTGGACGATCAATTCGAGGGCATCGCCGCGAACGGCCTGCGCTCACTCAATGACGGGCTCGCAGATGCCATCGCGAACAGCAAAAACCTGGGCGACGTTTTCAAGAATGTCGCGCAATCGATCATCGCGGACCTCATCCGCATCGCAATCCAACAGACCATCGTAAATGCGCTTATGAATGTCGCGGGAAGCATCTTCGGCGGCGGCTTCACCGGCGACGGCGCGCCGGGCAATGCAGGCGGGATGGACCTGCGAGGCTTCCGCGCGGGCGGTGGGCCTGTCGCGGCCGGGAGCCTCTATCGCATCAATGAGACTGCTACCCCCGGCAATCCCGAATATTTCCGGCCTTGGACGAATGGCGAGGTCATCCCGCTTGGGCAGGTGAACAAAATGGCGGCGCGCGGCGGGGCGCAGGGTAACGGCATCGCAACGGTGCGTGTCGAACTGAGCGGCGATCTCGACGCGCGTATCGTCAATGTCTCTGGCCCCGTCGCAGTCGAGGTCGTAAGCCAAGCGGCCCGCCCGCTTATCGACGCGGCGGCGAACGAGACCATGCGGCGCGCCAATCGACCGCGGATGCCGGGAGCAGGACGCTAAACAGGGACAATGGATATGATAATTTCACACACCAGTGACGAATTTGCCGCCACATCGCGCGCGTTCGCGATCTTGGTCGGCGCGCTCCACGCAAAAGGAATTATCGACGGGCGAGCCATCGCCGGGTGCATTCGTATCGGCGCAGTCGAAACGGGCGGCGTTGTAGCGGATCTCATGGGGATCATGGCTACCGGCGTGACGAATACCGTTGAGAGGTGGGAGAAGGATGGGCCGGTCAAACTGGCCGTCGTGGACGGTGAGAGGGATTGAGCGCATCCGCCGTCTGCGATAGCCATGCGACAAAGGGGAGCCAAGATGGCCGCTGCAACGAAATCCTGCCCGCTATGCGGCACCGACGCGCCGCTCGATACCGAACGATGCCAGTGTGGCTATATGTTCGCGTCGGCCAACGGCGGCGGCGATCCTGTCGAATGGACGCCGGGAATGAGCGCCGCGACCAGCTCGCCGGCCGATAGCTGGCGCATGTCGGGATGGGCGTTCGCCTTGGTCGGCCTCATCGCCCTCACGCTGAGCCTGTTCATGGGGACCACCGTCGAAAGCGGCGGGCCATTTGGCGGCGGGGAAGTCGTCAACCTCGACCTGCAATTCCACAAGGGGCTGGCGATCGGCGGCAGCCTGTTCGCGATCGGGCTCGGCGTCTTTTGTCTCGGCGTCGGTTCGATTCTCGAAGCGATCACCCGGAAGGGATAGTTTCACCGATCTTTCACGATCAGCCGTTATTCGCCGCACAACCCCGCCGCTCAGCGACCCAAGCGGCGGGGCCACCATGCACCAAAAAGCCCGCGCCAGTGGAACGCGGGCTTTCCGGCATATCTCAATGCAAGCCCCTCCGCCCTCCAGGGAATCGCGGGTCGAAGTGTTGATGATGATACGCCGTTGGAGTTGCTCGTCAATAAACCATCGGGCGGGGCCGCTCTAGATCGGGACGCTCACCGAATCATTGCGAACAATATGAGAACATCGCTAGCGTCGGGCGATGGAACTCGATCGCGTCTCTGGCTGGCTGCAAAACGTCGTTACCGCGAAGCTGACATGCCGCGGATGCGAGCGCGTGACCACGATAGGCCTCGACAAGCTGCTAGAAATGAGCGCGGGCAATGATAGTTTCACCTGGTGGCGCGAGCGGTTCAAATGTCAGCGGTGCGGTGCGAAGAATCCTTATCTCGCCGTCGTGCCGACGCACTTGACGCCGATGCGGTATAGCCCGCACCCTTGGGCGGTGCCGGGGAGCGACGGTGTATCGAAGCTCGTACGATCCTGACCATATACTTATTTCGGCCAAATTTGCTCCGTTAGGGGAGGGCCGAAACTCGCGAAAAATGGCTGATTTTGTAGTGGTGAGCCCTGCTGGGTTCGAACCAGCGACCTACTGATTAAAAGTTGCGCATAGCCCGGTAATCTGAGGCTAATCATGGTCATCAGGCGGCTCGCAAGCACGTAAAACCGCGACATTCACAGCACTCAGCGTCATTCGGCGGCGGCTAGAGATAGCGGCCTTTCGGTGTCTGACGCGGTGCTTGCAAGGAGAATGTCGCATGGCCGTAATCAATCTCACTGAGGCTCGCATCCGCGAGCTACCCCTCGGATCGGGCATCCATCGGGATACCCAGGTCCGTGGCCTGATGGTGATTTGCCACAAGACCACGAAGTCATATGCCTGCCAAGGAGACGTGCGGCGGAACGGCCGCCATGTCCGCACAGTGCGCGTGAAGATCGACCGGGTGGATAGGATCGGGCTGCGCGATGCCCGCAACCGCGCGAAGGCTCTTATGTCGCAGATACAGTCGGGGATCGACCCGACGGACGGGCCCGATGAGACCGGCATCACATTGGAGCGGGCATTGGAAGCTCATCTGACCGAGAAACCGCACAGGCCGCGGACCGAGGAAGGTTATCGCTATCACCTCGACCACTACTTGAAAGCGTGGCGGAAGAAGGCCGTGGCCGACATTTCTCGGCAGATGGTCCGTGACCTGTTCGGCGAACTGAAACGGAAGCACGGCGAGACAACGGGTGCGTCGGTGATGCGGACGCTGCGGGCAGTGGTGAACACGGCCATGCGAATCGACGAAACACTCACCGGCAATCCGGTCGCGGCACTGCATGTCCCCTCGACGAAGCGTCGGAGGGTTGCTCCGCTCGACCTAACCGCGTGGTGGAGTGATGTGCTGCAGCTCAGTCCTGTGCGCCGTGATCTCCACATTTCCATGCTGCTTACCGGCGCTCGGCGTTCGTCCATACTGCAGGTGCGCCGTGACGACGTGGACGCGAAGAAGGCCGTTCTGACTTTGACCCACATGAAAACCAGCGACGAACCGCTTCAGCTTCCGATGGGCGCCCGGCTGGCGACAATTCTCGCGCACCGGATGCGAACCGACGAGCCGTTGGCCAGCGACTGGCTCTGGCCGTCGGTGACCAGCCGCAGCGGCCACATCGAGGAACCGAAGGAGAAGGGTCTTCCGAGCCCGCATGAATATCGCCACCATGCCCGCACGCTCTATATCGCCGCTGGCGTGCCCTACGCCGAAAGCGCGCTGCTGCTCGGCCAAAAGCTACCAGGCGCGAGCGGTGGATATGTCCATGCCCAGCACTTGGTCGAGCAACTGCGGGTCCATGCGCAGGCCCTGGAGGACATGGTATTCGGCGCCGCGCAGTTCACCCGCGACGGCGAAGAGGATGCCGTGTCGATTGACTTGGGCAGCCCCCAATTGGCCCTGCCTGCCCCTGAATGATGGGATAGCCGCCGTGGTCGAGCCGCTATCAAAATTGGGTAAGTCCCAAACTGGAGGCCGGGCGGATCGCTCGGCCTTCCTTCTTTCAGGAGCACCCTTTTGACCGCCATCACCATCGACGAAATCCGCGAGGTCATCCGTGCGGAACTCGGCAAGCCGAGCACCCCGTGGATGGACAGCGATCAGGCCGCAGCGTACCTTGGCGCCACCGCCGGTACGCTCAAGAACTGGCGAGCAACGGGGAAGGGGCCGAAGTATCATATCGTTCAGGACCGCCTCGTCCGTTACCACCGTGAAGATCTGGACGCTTTCGTTCGCGCATGATCGCTGCGGCTGACTGGCGCGCCGCCAACATTTTGCTGGTCTCAATCTCGCGTTGATGCGGGCTATCTATCGATAGCGCAACGACCAGGATGTAATCGAATGCTCGAAGATTTCATGACGCCCGGCGAAACAGCCGCCCGACTTTCAACTACCGAAGGGACGTTGAGATGGATGCGCTGCAAGGGCAAGGGGCCGCCTTTCCTAAAAAAGGGGCGTTTCGTGCTCTATCGCCGCGATGACGTCGATGAGTACGCAATAGGAAAAGAGAGGGGCGCGGCCGAAAATCTCGACACGCGCCCCTAGTGTGGCCGGAATGGGATTGGCCAACTGCGAGACAGACAAAAGCACCATGAGCTATTAGGAACATTGAATGTCTGACGAGAATATCGATACCGCCGGGGCTCCCCCCAAACAGCCAGCATTCCTCCAGAATGCTGAGTTCATCGAACTCAACGGCAAGCGCCCAGTCGACCGCAAATGGACCACTGACCGAAGTGTACGTTTCGATGCTGACGAGGCGGCACAGCGCTTGGCGGAGAACCGCAATGTGGGAGTCGTTCTCGGCGACCTTGATCTCGTCGTGGATGTGGATCCGCGAAACGGCGGCGATGACTCGTGGGAGCGTCTTCAGCGTGACTTCGCTATCAATGCCTCGGATTTCTCCACGGTGCGCACCGGCTCTGGCGGTCAGCACATCTATATGCGCCTGCCTAATGGCGCTGGTCGACTGAAGGGCAATCTGGAGCGGGATGGATACCCTGGCATCGACCTAAAATTCGTCGGCGGCCAAGTGGTCGCGCCGGGTTCCATCCATCCAGAGACGCGAAAGCCATATTCTGTCCTGTGCGATATTGATCCGCTGGACAGTCAGCCTCTCGTCCCGCAGTCGCTACTCGATCTCGCAGCTAGGCCAGCTGGGGTGCCGAACATTGCAGCCGCGGGTAGCTGGTCGCCAGAGAGGCTGGCTTATGTCCTTTCGCACTTGGACGTCGAAGACTTCCGCGAGCACGCACGTTGGCTCGAACTAATGATGTCGTGCCACGACGCGACAGAGGGCGGTGGCTGCGATGAGTTCGTTGAATGGTCTATCGGCGATCCCGCTTATGCCGGGCATGGCCAGATTATCGGTCGTCGTTGGGACAGCCTAGACACCGCGAAATCGGGTCGCATCACAGAGCGCACGCTAATCAAGTTCTTGGTGGACGCCAATGTCGCCCATCTTGTGGCACCGGACCAAGCCGCGGCGTTGGAAGACTTCGACGACATTGATCCACTTGAAGAGCCGGTATTACCGGGTGCAATCACTACCGCGAATGCCAAGGTTCAGGCGAAGTTACATCACCAGTCAAAGCTTCCGAAGACGGAAGCGGAATTGAATGCGATGGGGTATATTGCCACCGACGCTGACGGCGGCTTTCGTGTCTTTCGGCGGATCTGGGACTTCGAACTCAACCGGGACTTCTGGCAGGTCCAGAAGAAGCAGGACTTCATCGACAGCGTTGCGGGCCACTCCGTCCCTGGCCTCACCCCGCAGGGAAAGGAGACTACCGTGCCGGTCGGCTCCTCGTGGCTCCGTTGGCCTCGACGGAACCGAGCCACCAAGGTCGTGTTCGATCCCGCCCGACGCATTCCTGCGAGCGCCCTGACGCTTAACCTATGGACGGGCTGGTCAGTACAGCCACGCAAGGGAGACTGGTCCCTGATGCAGGAACTGCTCCTCGAAGGGCTCTGTGACGGTAACCGTGAATTGTTCGAGTACGTCCTCGACTGGTCGGCTTTCATGATCCAGAACCCCGACAAGCCAGCCGAGGTCGCCGTGTTCTTCGTCGGCGGCAAAGGCACGGGCAAGGGGTCCTACTGTCGCGCGCTGACCACTCTCGCCGGACGCCACGGCATGCACGTCAGCGACGCTCAGCATCTCAGCGGACACTTCAATGCCCACCTTCGGGACTGCGTGTTCCTGTTTGTCGATGAGGCGATCTGGGCGGGCGACAAGAAGACCGAAGGCACACTCAAGCGGGTGATCACCGAGCCGACGATCACCGTCGAAGGCAAGGGTAAGGACGTCGTGGTCGCCAAGAACTATCTGCACGTCATGGGGGCGTCGAACAGCCCTTGGGTATGGCCGGCATCCGAGGATGAGCGCCGTCTCGTCATCAGCCGCGTCAGCAACCGGTTCCAAGGCAAGAAGGCCTTCTTCGACAAGCTATACCGACAGATGGACGATGAGGGCGGGCTGGAAGCCATGCTGCACGACCTTCAGGCGCGGGACATCTCTAAGTTTCATCCACGGCGGTATCTGCCCAAGACCGAGGAGCTCGATCGTCAGATTGCGTTCACCAGACCACGCGTCGTCCAGGAACTCGCAGACCTCCATGCCAACGGCCAGCTGCCTTTCACCACCGGCCGGGAACTGATCGGCATGTACGACGACATCTTGGACCTGCCCGTCGTTAGGCGGTCGATCGACCAGATCGGGAAGGCGCCAGTGACCGACCAAATTGAGCGGTGGTTGCGAGATGACCTCGGGGCTACGTCGCACGAGCGAACGACCACGCAGAAGAAGAAGCCGTACTTGGGCATCTACAAGCGACCGACCGAGAAGCTCTGGTCGCTCGCCGATCATGATCGGTACGCTGCGATGTCTCCCGCGGCTCGGGCTGACGCGTTTCTGGAGCAGAAGCACCCCGAGGGCTGACGGCGCGGCCTGTGGGCAGGATTAGGTCGGACCGATCTTGGTCTATGAAGACAGGGCGATGGCCCCTGTCTTCCGTCCGTCTTGGCCTAAGGACTTAAACCGTAAGGAAAAAAGCCGCGCCAAGACAGAAAGACAACGAATACTGACCTCTCCCGGTTCGCATAGAGAACGGCGAGGCAGTGACGCCGAGCAACCGCGCCGTCTGCCGACGCCATGCTCCGACCTTGCATTCGCTACACAACTCAAAAGTGCTGTCTTGTATGTCTTTCTGTCTTTTGTGTCGTAAAATAATAATAAAAATAAGCCTTTAGGAGAAGACAGGGGTAAAGACAGGGCGAATACAGGGGGTATCACGGAGGCGCCTGGACTGTCGGGCGGAAAGCCCGCGAGATGCGCTGCCTCGCATTCCGTCCGATCCGAAAACGCGCCCGCGCGCGCGTAGCGGCTGGCCCACTGAGTAGCGATCAGCGGGCGTGGAAGGGTAAAATTACGTGCTATCAATGATTTGATTTCGGAGGGTCGTTCCAAGCACCGGACCAGACAACGTTCCGGCTTCAATCTTCATCGTCGTCCTCGCCTGCGGAATCGATCTGGGTCCGTAGATCGTCGATGCTGATTTCTCTCCAATTGGGTACAGCTTCGGCAATCTTCATGGGCGCAATGCCTTCTAGGCTCTCTTGCGAAATCACGACATAGCCGCCTCGGTTGAGCGGAAGAATGACCGCTACTCCCTCCATCCATTCCGCGATGTTGCGGATCAGAGCAGTCTTGATGACGTCGCGACCGGAGATGATCTGCAACGACTTTCGGCTAAGGCGAAAGCGAGCCTTGCCAGACTCCTTCAGCATCAGCATTAGCAGGTAAGCGATGTGTTCGTATGTGCGCATTGGAAACTCCTTTTTATCCTAAATTGGGATATGTAGTATCCTAAAATGGGTGTCAACGATTTTCGTTGGCGGAGCGTTGGTATCGCCCGCATCAATTCCCACGGCATTCGTCGGGCATGGCTGGATCACCCCGCAAGCGCGCACGGCGCATGGGCATCGACCCTCTCGACGAGCCGGCGCCCGGCTCGTCGGTGGCGCCAGCGCGTACAAGGCTCGAAGGTTTCGAACCCCACAACAAGGTTCGGCTGTCGGACGCCAACCGCCAGCGCGTCATGGCGGCGCTGCTTAATGGTTATCCGAAGGCTGCGATCGCCAACGCGCTGTCAATCAGCGCGAAGACTCTCGATCGGCTCATCTACGACGACGATGAGCTTCTGGATCAGGTCGAGGCGCAGCGGGCCTTTGAAGAGGCAGAGCTCCGGGACATCCTGATGGAGCTTGCCCGCAAGGGCGACACCGTCGCGGCGATCTTCCTGGCCAAGGCGCGGCATGGCTGGCGCGATCGCGATGATGCGAAGCTGAGCGTGGACACCGGCGGGGGCGGTGTGCTCGTCGTGCCAGGCACCATGCCGTTGGAACAGTGGACTGCTGCCGCTGCGCTCCAGCAGGCTAAGTATCGCGAGCGCCCCGACGCGCCCTTGGACGAACGCGAAATGAGGACCCACCCGACCACGGCGGATGGCCTAATTATCGAGAGGACGCTGCCGGGTGATCTGCCTGGCTAAGCTGCTCGAGGTCGGGTGGAGGTGGAGATAGCCATCGCCGCGGCTACACTAACTCCCAGCGCCCAGATAGTTTCGAAGAAAAGGGCGGTGATCGACATTAGTTTTGACTTACGACGCTTAGTTGCACAGGCTTTGGACTTCAACTTCATCAGCTTTTTGTTCATAGGTATCTCCTTTATTTGCTCACCGATGTATCGGATCACGGTCAGAGGGACGCTAAGAACTAGTGCAGCCGTGGGATTCGAACCCACCCCAACCCCCGAAGCTGGTTGACGCGCCCAAGATAGCGACCGCCGCGGCCGCTCGCAAGCCTTGGGTGCAGGTTTGAGACAGCTACCCGGCCACCCTCACGATGTGTTTCATGAACGAAGCGGTGAGCTCAAAGATGAACTCGACCTCCTCCTCTGGCAGGTTATCGTCGTGCTTCACGTACTCATTCTGGTATTTGCCGTAGAGGTCCAAAAGCTTCTGGAACATGTTCGTGAACTGAGCCGAGGCGCCGCGCTCCTTGAGCTTGGCCCCTATGAGCGGGACTTGGTTCTCAAGCGATTTTGTATTCTCCAGTACTGACTTAAGCAGCAGTTCCAGACCTAGCCGCAGGTCGTCGAGCAGGTTGCGCTGGAAGATGCCCGCATCATATTTAAGTTTCGCCTGCTCCAGCTTCTCCAGCGACTTCGGGTAGCCGTGCAGCCAATGGCGGGTCTCCTCAATCAGCGGTACGTCGAGTTCCTTTACCTCCTTGTTCAGGCGCAAACTACCGAACCGGGTGAACAGCTCTGCCCGTAACTTCTTTCTCTCGCCGCCGGATGAGGATCCAACCGTGAAGGAGTGGTGCTCGCAGAGTTCCTCTATGATCTGGAACTGCTGCGGTGGCGAAAACGCTTGCAAGCTTTCGATTAGCGCTGTTCTCTTATTCGGCGCCTCGAAAGGATAGGTCGGGTGTGGCACACGCACGTGCCACATGTCGCCATAGCTGTTGATTGCGCGCACGATCTGGGGGCCGGTGAGTCCGGAGTTCGTGTCCGCGAGTAGCGCTGCAGCCTTGTCGAGGAAGGTGATGGGAATGTCTTCTAGGAACATCTCACCCCCTTAGCCTAACAGCAACGATGTTGGATAGTGATCCGCCCGTCTGATCGGTCATCAGCGGGCACGATGTCCTGAAGGGATTTGAAAGCAGCGACTTGGCAATATGCAGGGCAGCCTAGCACCGAAGCAGGCACAGCGACGTCGTTCAGTTTTCCCGCCGCCACCTTTCCCACTTCAAATCCGCGGACTCGATCCGATTAATGATGGTCTGTGGTGAGACGCCCAGGGCCTCCGCGGCGGCGCGGATGCCGCGGTGTCTCTCGCCATCAATCACCACCGCCGTCGCGTTTGTGTATTTGGTGATCGTGTCGTCGGCGTATCGGCTGCGCAGAGCGAACCCGATTTGGTCGGGTTTTAGGCTGTAGCCGCGATCAAGGTATCTTAGCATCTCGCGGACCACGTCGATTGTAACAGGTTGACCGGCAGCTACGAGCGCATCGGCGTACCTTCGGGTGATCCGGGTGCGGTTCATCCACGGCCCCGACCCTGATGGAATCTGGTCATGGCCGCGGTATCTAAAACCCCGCTGTTTTCTCAGCCAATCCGGGTAGCGGTCGTTCTCCTCGCTCATTGGACACTTTTGACCATGACTGATGCCCAGTCGTCAAGTAGTTGTAGCGCACCGGATGTTTGCCCTTATTGGAGTTGGTCGTCCGCTTCTGGACTGTTTAACAGAAAAGGTACGACCAAATGAGCAAGTCTGATGACAATACGCCCTTTATCCGCGGCTCTATCCCGAAAAATGAGCACGAAATCGTCCTCACCGTAAGCAACGAGTGCTTTGTTGAGGGGCGCAAGTTCAAGGACCGATACCTCTCGGATCACCCGATGCGCGACGAATACACCGAGACTGAGCTGAACCTCCTCGGAGCGGCGTTCCTGCGGGTTGCCGGCGCCTTGCCGATCTTCTCCTACGACCTGATCCGATGGACGACCGAGACGTGCATGTTCGATGGCCGCTCGGCGGTGCGGGAGTACGCCGAACGCGTCATCGGGATGGAGTATGTCGAGACGAACGTCGACCGCGGCCCTGGCCGCAAATGGAGCCCGATGACGGCTTCGCCATCGGATACAGCTAAGCTCTCTTACGCGTCCTACAGCGATCTTGATGCGCTCAAGGTGGCGGAGGAGATCGTGCAGCTTGTCAACGCGCAGGGGCGCCGCGGCGATGGGCTGCTGCCTATGGCTGCCTGACCGTAGATCAGCAGGCTTACGCTGAATAATCGCGCAAATCCATCGACATGTCCGTCGCGGTGTTCTGTGAGCACCGCGGCGGACACCGAACTAGGCCGTTCGAGCTCAATGTTGGTCCCAATCGCGACTTGGCAAGCGCATCCCATAATCGTGTTTCGCTCGAGGCAACTGCGTCTCGGCCATGCCCGCGATGGCGGGCATCACTTGGGCTGAGCCCGGGCATGGTCGGATCATGAAGCCCCTGGCGAGACGCGAGGACCTTCAAGGAGAAGAACATGCCCGCACCCAAGGCCACGCTCGGCGCGCAATGGCTGAGCCCGACCGACATAAGATCCACCATCACCCGCATCCATGCGGGCCGCACGGCGCACTCCAATCTGCTCCGCAACCTGTCCGGTCGCGTCGAACGCCACGGCGAGCAGGTCGCAAGCTCTCTTCGTACGCTTGACGCGAAGGATCGCCCCTCCGTGGTCGCGAAGTCGATCAGCGGCTTCCGCGGCGAGCTCGTCCGTGAGAGCGCTGACCAGCGGATCGCTCACACCCGTGAGTTGGCCGGGCTTGCCGGGAAGCTGACTGCGGCCTCCGTTCACTACCGCAGTCCGGTCCAGATGCTCATGCGCGAGACCCTTGGATCAGAACGGCGCAGCAGGATCATGCAGCAGACCGCGGCGTCTGGCCCGGTTGAGCTCGCCAGCTTGGCGGAGTTCGCGGCGGCCACCAAGGACAAGGAGCTCGCGGCGGCGCTGTGCAGTCGCATCGCCGACCTGCCACGCTCTGATCGTCCGTTCTCGGCCGCCGAACTGGCCGACGTGCTCATCGGTGACCTGCACCGGGAGATGAGCCAGGCGCTCGTCGAGGCCGAGCGGCGCGTACTCGAAGCGCTCAATGAAGACGCCGAGTTCGAGACAGGCAAGCCGAACCCCCAGCGCGCACTGCAGATCGCAATGCTCCGCAAGCGCGAGCAGGAAATCGGGGCCTATACCGACGATGAGGAAGACGCCGAGCAGCCCGCCGAAGCGGCCTGATCCGCGCGCCATAAAACCGTAGCACCAACCAAAAAAGGAATTTCACATGGCCGTATATGCCTTCTTTCCCTCCGCCGAAAACCTCCGCCGTCCTGACGGCATCGGCTTCATCATAGCCGAGGGCGCAGACGTCGCGGCCGCCCGCACCGTTGCTCAAGCATTGGCCGGTGGTCCGTCGATCGAGAAATTCACCGCCGTTGTCGTCGGCGCGGGCATGGATGCTGTCGCCGTGCAGGGACTTCCCGTCGGTGCACCGAACCGCTCCACCTGGCCGAAACTGACGCGCGGCGGCAACTTCCTCAATCCGGCGACGTGACGTGGCGCGCAATCCAGTATTGTCCTCGATCCGCAAGCTCGCCGGGTATCAGGCTATCAGCCTGAACGAAGCATTCCGGCTGCTGATTGCAGGCAGGGGAGACCCCGACCTTATGCCTATGCGGGCGAGGAAAGGGCTGTGTAGCATCTTGCGCGGCTTCGGCTACCGGGAGACATTTATGATCAAGTCGGGATCGGATGAAGGGCAACTCATGTGGGTCAGGAACCCATGGCCGATCGACGTGGCCTCGGTCCGCAGCGGCAAGACGGAAACCTACGAAAGGTTCTGACGCAGAAGGCTCCGAGATTTCAGTCTCGGGGCCTTCTGATATTCAATCAGCAGGACGCCGCCCCGTAGGTCGCGGTTTTCCAAGGTTTCCAGAGTAGGATGGCGCGAAAGCACCGTGACGCGCACTGTAATGTGACCGACGAGCTGACCTAAGCGCCGAGATGGGCGAGGGCGTTCACTTCCGCCTGGATGCGTTCGAGAGACACGGTAAGTTCGCGCGCGCGGGGTATGCGCACCTCGTTGAGCAGGCGGAAGGCCACGCGCTCGTCGATCACGTCCACGATCTCCGTCGAGGCGCGTCGGTCTCCAATCCAATAGACCTGCATTACCGTTACCGTGCCTGTGAAGCGCTCACCTGAAGATGTCGGACCATCGAGTGCATAGCTGAGCGCGGAAATTCTTGCCCGATCGAGCGCGTTGAACTCTTCGATGACGGGCTGCCGTTCGATACCGCGCGAACCCGGCTCACGATCTCGATGGACTTCATACCTCGCGACCGGCCCCTTATCGCCTCTCGCTAAGCCTGCGGACGTTCCCGATGCTTTCATGCTGACTTCCTTTCGACTGCATTGCGGAACAAAGCGCTGTGGAAGCCGATAAGCGAACCCGCACTATGGCGCAGCGGTCCCCGAAAACATGGCCATGGCCAGATCTCTGATATTGTCGAAACGAGTAAACTCTCCACGCGGCAGTCGCCGAAGTCCGCTCCGAACCTTTTTTATGCCATCTGCGTCACCGCGGGAATGTCGCACCGACCGATCCCCGAGCGGCGGCAGCGGCTGTCCGACCGATCCGCCGAACCAAAGGAATGGGCCGAGGTTCAGCGTAGCCGGATCGACGAACATCCAGACAACGCAGCCGCCGGGCTTTTGGGCCAGTGCGAGTTGGACATCTACGTGCGCGCGGCTGCCACCGGCGGTGGTGGCCTTGAGTTGGATGTGGCGCATCGCGTCCCCGACCTGGACGACGATGTCGTACCCAAACGCATCATATTCCGGCCGCAGCACCTCGAACGGTTGACCCACGTCGAGCAGGAGATGACGTGAGAGCTCGGCCAAAAAGATATGCTCGATCACCTTCTCGCGCAGCACCGAGTGCTCAGGGGCCCAAACGTCGAACATGGCGCGACACTGCCGCGCCAATCTCGCCTGTCAACTGAATAGGGACTATAGTCCCTAGAGAATATCGCGTGGCACGGCTCCAGTCTGGACGATGGACTGGAACAAGATTGTCGGCGCAAATGTGAAGAGGTTGCGGATCGAGCGGAAGCTTACGCAGGAGCAACTCGCGCACGACGCCGAAATCGACCTGACTTACATGGGTGGCATAGAGCGCGGACGCCGCAATCCGTCGCTGTCGGTCATTGCGCGATTGGCGGACGCGCTCGGCGTACATCCCGCCGACCTGCTCAGCTACAGCTGAGGCAGGCGGCGCGACCTGTCTCTCAAGCGGTTGGGAAATAAGCGTTTGCTAAAGCAGTGGCCAGCGTTGCGGCCAGAACGGGCGGCACAGCGTTCCCCACTTGGGTGAACTGCCGCGCTGTTGGCCCGAGGAAGACGTAGTCGTCAGGAAACGTTTGCAGGCGAGCACATTCCCTAACGCTTAATGTTCTGGGTATTTCGGGATGCAAGTGAGAGCGGCCACCGCCGTTCGTTCCACCTGCGATCACCGTCTTAGATGGAAGCGTGGGATCTAATCGATCAACTCGACCAAGTTGGTCACGCTGACCATAGTCGAGTTTCATGTATCGCTCGATCGATCCGGCCTTATGTGTGCGGGTCTCGTGGTTTGGCAATCCGTTCGGCAGCTTGCTGAGAACGCTAGCGCAGCCAACGTGAGGTTTTTTGGGCGGCACAACGAGCTTACCGTTAGTCCGCGATCCTACGACGAAGAGGCGCTCTCTATATTGCGGAACTCCATAGTCAGCCGCGTTCAGCACCGTCGGCTCGTTTACGGCGTATCCTTCCTGCCTGAGCAGCTCAATGGCCGCGGACAGCTGTTCTCCGCCATCAAGATCGCGCAGCCCAGGTACATTCTCAACGACGAAGACTTTCGGCCTAAATCGGATCACGAGTTGGACGTAATCGAAAAGAAGATTGCCATTCTTTTCATGAGCAAAGCCGACGCGCTTAAAATTCTCTCCTGATCGCGAAAATCGTTGATTCGCCGCAATGCTAAACGGCTGACACGGCGAGCCACCGACGAAAATACCTTCGAATGGTGTGTCGATCAGGGGGGTAAGCGCTTCTACTACCTCGACAAATTGAGAGACATCTCCACTTCCGAATGGGGGCCCGAATACCTTCCACTTCGGCCGGTTCTTTCGGAGGGTTCGGCAGAAAATCTCGTTGTGCTCGAATGCAGCGATGGTTTCGAAACCGATCTGCTCAAACCCTAGATCCATTCCCCCACAACCGGTGAAAAAGCTGACCACAGGGACGCCCTTAACGAGCTTCTTAAAATCGCCAAGTTTTGTAGGAGCTCCACCCGTCCAACGCTTTTCATGCGCTCGCTGGTAAATGAGGTCGTCGTAGCTCAGGCCAGCGACCGCCAGTGCCGCGGCCAAATCGTCGTCGGAACTTACCATTTGAGAGATCAGTTTTTGCTGCTCAGCGTATTCATCGGTTGTTACAGGTAATTTTAGCTGCGCAGCCGTCATGTGGTGTTCCTCAGATTCTTGGCTTGGTCATATACCGCACGAGCTTCTGCAGCGTCGACAAAATCCTTCTTGCCCTGCGCCTTCAACCACTTCGTATAAAAGCGATGGACGGCGCGATGGCAGGTAGGACAGATGGCAACTAGGTCACCCAAAACGGTCCCGCTTTTATCCGATCTCGTACCGGAACAAAGGGGTAACACATGGTGGATGTCAAGTACACGGTCAGCCCATGGAAATTCCGATTTTGTGTCACGGGCGCAGAAATCGCAGGTCGTGGTCGGGTTCTTCTCGAAGTAGGCATTTCGGATCGCCGAGTTGCGTTCGAGCACGATGTGCGTCCGCTCAACACGGGTGCCCTCGGAAAACCCCGCTTCGACCGTTTCATCAAGCACCGTTTTGGAGAAATCAATTTCGAAATCGCTGACGGCGCTTTCGAACAGGCCAGCTATGCGCAAAATCTCTCGCTCGCTGCCGTTTTCTTGCTTCCCCCGGATCGCTTGCAGGCTTTCAAAGACGTCGATGGCGTCGTCCTTGTCGAGGGAGACCGTGACTTCCGTCGATGTCGCACTCAGATACGAAATCTGTCCAATCACCTGAATGCTTTCTCGCGCCTGCCGGTGATCTCCTGAGGTCCATGATTTTTTGGCGATCTCTATGAAAGCCGTTTGGTCCTCTTCACCGTCGAAATTGCTCCTTTGATAGGCCCCAACAATTTCGCGGATGCCGACGACCGGACTGCCCAAAACCGACCGAGTGAGCAGGAATTTCAACGCAAATAGAAGTGGGAAGCGCGGTGTCTCCGTTGGCTTCCATTCTTGAAAGGATGGCGCGGGATCAGTGAACGATTGGGCTAGAAAATGGAAATAGTCATCCGAGGTGACTTGGCCGTCTTTGGCGAGTGCTTGAGCGATTGGCGTAGGGACCGCGTTGTCCCCAATCTTGGCGACAAGCATTGCCGTACGGAACACCCGAGAGTAGTTGCGCCACGGCGGATAGGCGGTGGACGCAGGAAGAAATGGCAACCCTGTCGCTGACACAAGAGGACCGCGACTTGCAGATTTCAGGTCATCTGCGACTGCAAATTTTGCAATTTTTCGCAGTTCGTCGAACTGGAAGTATTCAATCCTGCCTTGGTCAAACCGCCACATTGTCACCCCCGTATTTCGGAAGGGGATAGCAATCGCGAGAGCGGCAATCCAGCGGGAAGAGTTTGAACGACCTAAACAGCTAGCGCAAGTTTCTGCCCGCGTCGTCAGCGTTTGAAGTGCCAGAAATTTCCCTCTACGAGTTGTTCTGGAGTTTCGACGGGGAGGAATACAGTGCCGACTAAGGCGTACCACAGGTTTTTGAACCGGATAGCTTATTACAACACCGACATCGAGCTGTGCGAACTCTTAGTAGGCAGGTTTTTTCAGACACCCCATTCCGACGAAAATCTTGCAGTGGCTTTGGGGTCAACCGCGGATATCCATCCAAGTCTTTCGCGCCGCGTTAATTCGCGCAATTCTAAAAACATATGTGGAAATCACCTGAAATCTACTTTGTATGCCGCCTTCATAAAGGATCTTTTCGAAGATTTTTCGGCATTTATTTCGGATACGATGACTAAAGCTGCTCTTGCGGGCATTGACCCTGCCCGGTTTGTGGGCGAGATTCGTCTGGATCTCCATGCCGCTGATATTCTTGCAACTGGGAACTGGGACGCGGCGGTCCGCCTTGTGTCAGACGCGATATTCCGTAAACTCGAGAATGAGCGAAACACGAAGGAGCTCTTGCGAAAGGCAAGCGCGCGGCTCGGTTTAGCGCTTGACCAGAACGTCTTGAACGGGGCCATGCCATATCTTGATGCTCGCCATATTCTCGTGCATCGCGACGGGCGCGTTGATGACCTATATGTCGCAGACTATCCTCAAATTCAGGTGCGAGAAGGAAAAATTGCGACGAATTATCAGTTCGTTGGGGACGCTCGGCGGGCGGTGGATGCGCTGGCTCGTCATATTGACGAGCGCGTGATCGCAGCGAACTTGGTAAGAAACCAGGATATGAGTGGACGGCGCCAATAGCCGCGCTCGCTTAAACCAGACCGTCCCAGGACATATCAGCAATCTGAAACTGCTCGAATAGTCGGTTTCTATTCGGTTCTTATAGTTCAAGCTCCAGCGGTTTCTCAAAAATCCGCATAAAAAATACATCAAAATCAATGCATTAGTGGTGAGCCCTGCTGGGTTCGAACCAGCGACCTACTGATTAAAAGTCAGTTGCTCTACCGACTGAGCTAAGGGCCCATCCGGCGCCGGCGAAGCGGCGCGCGAAAGTGAGCCGTCGCCCTAGTGCGCCGATGCGCCCCGGTCAACTGGCTTCGGACGCGTCAGGCGCGCGGCGAGTTGGCGGACGCTGCGGCCGGTCAGCGGGTGCAGCCAGTCGGCGACGATCGTGCGCAGCGGGCCGAGCACGAACGCGCGCTGTTCGATTGCGGGATGCGGGATGGTCAGCGTGCCGTCGGACCACGCCCCGCCCGACCACAGCAGGATGTCGAGGTCCAGGGTGCGGGCACCCCAACGCTGGCCGGTGCGGCGGCCGAAGCTGGCTTCGATTGCTTGCAGCCGTTCGAGCATTTCGGGCGGGCTGAGCGGCGAGGCGACGAGCGCGACGGCGTTCGCATAGCGGCGGCGCGACGGGCCGATCGGGTCGCTGGCGATGATCGGGCTGGCGTCGACCGCCTCGATATCGTCGCTTTCGAGCGCGGCGAGCGCCGCCAGCAGCACCGCGCGCGGGTCGCCGAACCGCACATGGCGCCGATTCGACCCAAGGCCGATGGCATAAAGGGGGAGCGGCGTTGCGTTACTCATACCCTCGCGCCTATCGCAGAAGCGTGGAAATTGACAGCCCGTTGCCCGGCACCGAGCCACCGCGCGATTGTCCGCGATGCCCGCGGCTTGCCGCGCTGCGCGGCGAATGCCGGGCCGAGCATCCCGACTGGTGGAACGCGCCGGTCTATGCGTTTGGCGATCCGGGCGCCTGGCTGGCCTTTGCCGGACTGGCGCCCGGCAAACATGGTGCGAACCGGACGGGGCGGCCGTTCACCGGCGACTATGCGGGCGACCTCTTGTTCGCGACGCTTGCCGAATTCGGTTTGAGTCGGGGGCATTATGATGCCCGCGTGGACGACGGGCTGACGCTCGACGGCGCGATTATCGTCAACAGCGTCAAATGCCTGCCGCCGCAGAACAAGCCGACGCCGGCGGAAATCGCGAACTGTCGGCCCTTCTTCGAGGAGCAGATGGACGCGTTGCCAAAGCTGCGCGTCATCATCGCGCTCGGCCGGATCGCCCATGACGCGGCGCTCCGCGCCTTTGGCGAGAGGCTGGCTGCACATCCTTTCGCGCATGGTGCGGTGCATGTGCTGCCCGGCGGGCGGTACCTCGTCGATAGCTATCATTGCTCGCGCTACAACACGAACACGGGGCGACTGACGGCGGCGATGTTTGCCGATGTCTTTCGCACCGCACTGGCGTTGAACGGTCAGACGAGCGGACCGAATTCCTCGACCAGCCCGCGATAGAGCGCGCGTTTGAACGGGACGATCAGTTTTTCGATCTCCCCCAGCTCGGCCCATTTCCACGCGCGGAATTCCTGGTGCGCGGTGTGGATGTTCACGTCGCCGTCCTCGCCCATGAAGCGCATCAGGAACCAGTGCTGGCGCTGGCCGCGATATTTGCCGCCCCACATCTTTCCGATCAGATGGTCGGGCAAATCATAGAAATATTCCTCGCGGCTGCGCGCGATAATCTCGACCAGCCCGCCATGCACCCCGGTTTCCTCACCGAGTTCGCGGATCGCCGCTTCTTCGGCATCCTCGCCATCGTCGATCCCGCCCTGCGGCATCTGCCACGCTTCGCTCGTCGTATCGAGCCGTTGACCGACAAAGACGCGGCCGTCGCGATTGGCGAGCATCACGCCCGCGCAGGGGCGGTAGGGAAGTTTGCTGTGGTCGATCATGCCGCCCCGTTAGCTTCGGCGACGATCGCCTTCAATACCGTCAATGCGCCGCGGATATCTTCCCGTGCGCTCGGGATGCCCTGCGCGAGGTTGATATAGCCGTGGATCGTGCCCTTCGCCTCGCGATAGGTGGTGGGGACACCGGCCTCGACAAGCTTGGCGGCATAGGCGCGGCCCTGATCGCGCAGCGGGTCGAGGCCCGCCGTGATGAGCAGCGTCGGCGGCAGCCCCTCGGCAGGAAAATCGAGCGGCGCGGCGCGATAATCGGCGGGGTCGGCGGCATAATGATTGCCGAACCAGGTCATGCTGCCCTGCGTCAGCAAATGACCTTCGCCGAAATCGCGGTAGCTTTGCCAGTCGTCGTGGGTGGTGACCGCGGGATAGATCGGGTGGATTGCGATCACCGGCTTTGATGCGGGATTGTCTCGCAGCGTCAGCGCGGTCGCGATGGTCAGGTTGCCGCCCGCGCTTTCGCCCGACAGCACCAGGCCGGTGCAGGGAATATTGTCGGCAACCCAGCGCGTCGCGGCTTCGCAATCGATGGGGGCGGCGGGGAAGGGGTGTTCGGGCGCCAGGCGATAGTCGACCGCGATCACGGGCATGTCGAGCAGGCGCGCAGCCTCGGCGCAATAGGCATCGTGCGTGTCGAGATCGCCGATCACCCAGCCGCCGCCATGATAAAAAATCATGACCGGCCCGGCCTCGCGGTCCGGGCGATTGTCATAGAGGCGAATCCCGATATCGCCCGCCGGGCCGGGGATCGTCCGGTCCTCGACCGCGGCAATCTCACCGCGCGGGGCGTCGGCGAGCTGGCCCATCACCCGGAACATTTCGCGTGCCGCTTCGGGCGGCAGCTCCTCCATCTTGGGGCCTTCCTGGGCATTGAGGAAGGTGAGAAAGGCCGCCACATCGGGGCGCGCATGTTGGGTGGTGCTGTCGGTCATCCAGTCTCTCCCTGATCGATATTTTCGCCATGCTATTCGGCATCGGCGAGGCAAATTCAATCGCAAATCGAAACCGACCTGTCGCCCGCCCTTTGCAGCGCACAACTTTTTCTCAATTGCGGCTTGGCGCGCACGGGCCTAGGCCGATGTCACAGGTTCGCAAGATTCAAAGGCAGATACAGAAAATGGCGACAGCGGCAGTGGACCAGGCCGACCAGCGGCAGTCCCCCCTTTCGGATGCAGTGGTGGTTCGATTTGCCGGCGACAGCGGCGACGGGATGCAACTCACCGGCGGTCAATTCACCCTCTCTTCGGCGCTGGCGGGTAATGACTTTGCGACTTTCCCCGATTTCCCCGCCGAAATCCGCGCGCCGCAGGGCACATTGTTCGGCGTTTCGGCCTTCCAGATCAATTTCGGATCGTCGGCGATCGACACCGCGGGCGACGCGCCCGACGTGCTCGTCGCGATGAATCCCGCGGCGCTCAAGACCAATGTGCCGTCGCTCAAGCAGGGCGGCCTGATCATCGCCGACGAGGGCGAGTTTAACGACCGCAACCTTGCCAAGGCGAAATATGAAGCAAACCCGCTTGAGGACGGCAGCCTTGCGAAATGGCAACTGCTCAAGCTCAATATCAGCCAGCTCACCATGGACGCGGTCAAACCGTTCGGGCTCGGCAACAAGGAAGCCTTGCGCTGCAAGAATATGTGGACGCTGGGGCTTTCGCTCTGGATGTTCGACCGCGATCGCCAGCCGCTGATCGACTGGCTGAACGCGAAGTTCGCGAAAGACCCAAATCTTGCGGCGGCGAACGTGGCGGCGCTCAATGCAGGCCACGCCTATGGCGAAACGGCCGAGCTTGCCGGGCCGCTCAAGCAGCATCATGTCGATCCGGCGCCGGTTGCGCCCGGTCTGTACCGCACGCTGACCGGCGCCGAGGGCATCGCGCTCGGCCTCGTCGCGGGCGCCCAACTCGCCAAGCTGCCGATGTTCTTCGGCGGCTATCCGATCACTCCGGCTTCGGCGATCCTGCACCATCTGTCGCGGCTCAAGGAATATGACGTCACGACCTTTCAGGCCGAGGACGAAATCGCCGCTATCTGTTCGGCAATCGGCGCTAGCTATGCGGGGTCGCTTGGTGTCACCAGCTCGTCGGGCCCGGGCATTGCGCTGAAGGGCGAGGCGATGGGCCTCGCGATCATGACCGAACTGCCGCTGGTGATCGTCAATTCGCAGCGCGGTGGTCCGTCGACCGGCTTGCCGACGAAAACCGAGCAATCGGACCTGTATCAGGCAGTCTATGGCCGCAACGGCGATGCGCCGATGCCGGTGATCGCGGCGCGATCGCCGGGCGACGCGTTTGAATGCGCGATCGAGGCGGTGCGCATCGCGGTGCAATATATGACGCCGGTGATGCTGCTGACCGACGGTTACATCGCCAACGCCGCGGAACCATGGGCGGTGCCCGATCTGACGACGTACGACGCATTCCCCGTCGAATTCCTGACCGCGGTGCCGGAAGGCGGCTTCAAGCCCTATGGCCGCGACGAAAATCTCAAGCGCCCGTGGGTGAAACCGGGGACGCCGGGCCTGCTTCACCGGATCGGCGGGATCGAGAAAGAACTCGACACCGGCCACATCAACTATGCGCCCGACAACCATCAGGCGATGACCGACATCCGCAAGGACAAGATCGACGGCATCAAGGTCCCCGACCAGGTCGTCGAACTCGGCGCCGAGGGGGGCAAGCTCGCGGTCGTCGGCTGGGGCTCGACCTTTGGTCCGATCCACCAGGCGGTGCGCCGCAAGCGCGCCGAAGGCGCCGATGTCAGCCATGTCCACATCCGCCACATCTGGCCGATGCCCGCCAATCTGGGCGAGCTTTTAAAAAGCTATGACAAGGTGATCGTGCCCGAAATGAACACGGGCCAGCTCAAGACCGTGCTGCGCGACCAATATCTGGTCGATGCCAAGCCGGTGAACAAGGTGTCGGGCCAGCCCTTCACCATCGCCGAAATCGAGGCCGCCATCGAAGGAGCACTCGCGTGAACGAGATGACCACTATCGCGCGCACCACCACGCTCAAGGATTGGGAAACCGATCAGGAAGTCCGCTGGTGCCCCGGCTGCGGCGACTATGCGATCCTGAAGGCGGTGCAGCGCACCATGCCAGAAATCGGCACCGCGCCCGAAAATACCGTGTTTATCAGCGGTATCGGCTGCTCGTCGCGATTTCCCTATTATATGGAAACCTATGGCTTCCACACGATCCACGGCCGTGCGCCGGCGTTCGCGACGGGGCTGAAGCTTGCCAATCCGAACCTCGACGTGTGGATCGTCACCGGCGACGGCGACGGGCTTTCGATCGGCGGCAATCACACCATGCACCTGATCCGCCGCAATCTCGATTGCCAGATCATGCTGTTCAACAACGAGATCTATGGCCTTACAAAAGGGCAATATTCTCCGACGAGCCGCGTCGGGACGACGAGCCCCTCGACCCCTTATGGCTCGGTCGACCGTCCGGCGCAGCCCGCGGCCTTTGCGCTCGGCGCAGGCGCACGTTTCGTCGCACGCGGTTTTGATGTGTCGAAGGAGCTGCCGAACGTGTTGAAAGCCGCTCACGCGCACAAGGGCGCGGCTTTTATCGAGATTTTCCAGAACTGTATCGTCTACAATAAAGACGTATTCGAGGATTTTGCGGCACCCAAAGGCGCCGAGGATCGCCAGCTCTGGCTCAAGCAGGGCGAGCCGATGCTCTATGCCAAGGGCACCAAGGGGATCGCGCTCGACGTTGATGCTCTTAACCTCAAGACCGTCGATGTCGTGGATGGCGACTGGCAGGCCGCGGGGGTGATCGTGCATGACGTCACCAACCGCAGCGTCGCGCATATGCTCGTCGAAATGCGCTTCGGCGAATTTCCGATGGCGCTCGGCGTGCTCTACGACGATCCGCGCCCGACTTTCGAGGCCGATGTCGTCCGCCAGAACAAGGCGGCGGCCGAGGGCAAAAAGGCCGATTTGCAAGGGTTGCTGAAAAAAGGGCAGACTTGGACAGTGGCCGAGGGCGGGCCCGAACTCTGATTCTCCGCCGCCATGGATAATCTGACGCACAGCCTTGTCGGCGCGGTTCTTGGGCAGATGGGGCTTAAGACAAAGACCGGGCTTGCAATGCCGACGCTGATCATCGCGGCAAACCTGCCCGATATCGATGCGGGCTGCGCGATCTACGGCACCGAATCGCTGTCGATGCGGCGCGGGATCACGCATGGTCCGATTGCGCTGGTGCTGCTGCCGATCCTGCTGTGGGCGCTGATGATCGGGTTCGACCGCTGGCAGGAACGGCGCGGGAAACGTCCGGTCACGCGGCTCCCAATTCACAAGGGCTGGTTGCTCGCGCTCGCCTATATCGGTTGCTTCAGCCATCCGGCGCTCGATTGGCTCAACAATTATGGCATTCGGTTGCTCGAACCGTTCAGCCACCGCTGGTTCTATGGCGACAGCATTTTCATCATCGACCTGTGGATATGGATCGCGCTGGGGCTGTCGATCGGGGTGTCGCTGCGCCGCCAACGGCGCGGCACGGCGCACTGGCGGCGGCCGGCGTGGGTCGGGTTTGTGGGCATCTCTGCCTATATTTTTGTCAATGGTGCGATCACCGGCGCCGCAGAGGGCAGGGTGGCGGAAGCGCTTCGCAAGGCCGGGCACGCCGACGCGCTGGTCGTCGCGAGTCCGCCCCCGCTCGCCTTCTGGAAACGCGACGTCTTTTGGCGGACCGCCGATCGCTATGGCACTGCAAGCTTCGTTCCTGGGGGCGGCGGCGAGGTCGATACGGTGGGGATGCCGACGGCTATGGATGATCCGCGTCTGACGACCTGGGTCAAGGCCGACCCCGCGGCGCGTGCCTTTCTGTTCTGGTCGCGGATGCCCGTTGCGCAGAAGGATGGCGATGCGATCCTGCTGCGCGATCAGCGTTTCATGCATCCCTTGGCGCAGGACCGTTTCCAGGTCCGGCTGACCGCGCCCGACACCGCCAGCCGTCCCCAATAATCGGGCGCATCCGTCCCCGCATGTGACGTCATGGCGCCGCGCTGCAACCGATTGTCAGGCGCCCGACTTTGGGGCAGGAAGGGGTTATGAACACGCATGTCAGCCCGCGTCGCGGCAAGGAACTGCTCCGCGCCGACCGCGCCTATCGCGCGGGCGGGGGGCTGGCGCGGCTGATTGCGCTGGCGCCGGCAGGGCTGTTCCACCGGATGCTCGACCGCATCGATTCGGGCTTGGCGCTCGGCACGATCGAGGGGCATCTGCCTGACGGCAGCGTGCGGCTGATGGGTGGGCGCGGCAAGGGGCCGGTTGCGGTCGTGCATCTTCACAGCTGGACCGCGCTCGCCCGGCTGGCGATTTCGGGATCGGTGGGATGGTATCGCGCGTGGGATGCACGCGAATGGTCGTCGCCCGACCCGGTGCCGCTGTTCGACCTGTTCATGCGCAACGGCGAGGCGCTGGGCAACGCGGCGCGCGCGCGCGGACCGTGGCGCTGGTTGAACAAGGCGATCCACGCGTTCCACCGCAATGACCGCCGGGGCGCCAAGCGCAACATCCATGCTCACTATGATTTGGGGAATGATTTCTATCGCTTATGGCTTGACTCGGGCATGAATTATTCGAGCGCGCTGTTTACCGACCCCGGTCAGTCGCTGGAGGAGGCGCAGGCGGCGAAGGTCGACGCAATTCTTGACCGGCTCGACCTGCGTTCGGGAAGCCGTCTGCTCGAAATTGGCTGCGGTTGGGGGGCGCTCGCCGAGCGGGCGGTCGAACGTCACGACGTACTCTACACCGGGATCACCCTGTCGCCGGCACAGGCGGACGTGGCCGACGCGCGGCTGAGCGCGGTCGACCTGTCGGGGCGTTCGCGGATCGAAATCTGCGATTATCGCGATGCGCAGGGTCCCTATGACGCGATTGCAAGTGTGGAGATGGTCGAAGCGGTGGGCGAGGCCTATTGGCCCGCCTATCTCGACGCAATCAGCCGATTGCTCCGCCCCGGAGGCAAGGCGGCGATCCAGTATATTATGATCAACGATGCGCTGTTTGAACGCTATGCCGCGAGCAGCGATTTCATCCAGGCCTATATCTTTCCCGGCGGCTGCCTGATTTCGGAAAGCCGTTTTCGTGCGCTCGCCGAGGCACGCGGGTTGGCGTGGCGCGATGTGCAGCGGTTCGGCGGCGATTATGCGGAAACGCTGCGTCAGTGGCGCGAACGCTTTGATGCGGTGGTCACCGCTGACCAACTGCCGTCGGGATTCGACGACCGATTTATCCGGCTGTGGCGTTATTATCTGCAATATTGCGAAGGCGGCTTTCGCGGCGGCGGCATCGACGTCGCGCAAGTTACGCTGGAAAAGACAGCCTGAAAACAGGGGAGAGACACATGCGACGATATTTGGCAGCGGCGTCCCTATGGGCCGCCGTCGCGGCTTGCAGCGCGCCCGCGACCACAAAGACCACCGACACGATGCCAAAGGATATGAATGTGCTGTTCTGGACCCAGGATCAACGCGATGCCGCCTTTCGCACGATTGAAACGATGCCAAAGGTCGTGTTCAACACGGTCGAAGCGGGCGATGCCGTTTATCCGTTGCCGCAAGGCGCGCCTCTCGATCTGGGCGTCGACGTCGATGCCCATATGGCGAAACAGCGTAATGCGGGCTTGATCATTGTGCAAGACGGCAAGGTCAGGCTCGAAAAATATGCGCTGGGCTATGGCGCCGCAGGGCGTTGGACCAGCTTTTCGGTCGCGAAAAGCTTCACCTCCACGCTGGTGGGGGCTGCGGTAAAGGACGGCTATATCAAAAGCCTCGATGACAAGGTGACGGTCTATATCCCCGGTCTCAGGGGTTCGGCTTATGACGATGTGTCGGTGCGGCAGCTGCTGACGATGACGTCGGGGGTCAAATGGAACGAGGATTATACCGATCCGAAATCCGACGTCGCCCTGTTCAACCTGCAAAAGCCGGTGGCCGGGGAAGACGTGACTGTCAGCTATATGAAAACCTTATCACGCGATGTTCCTGCTGGATCGAAGTGGCTCTACAGCACCGGCGAAACGAATCTGATCGGGGTTCTGGTGTCCAGCGCGACGGGAAAAACGCTGTCGACCTATCTGTCGGAAAAGATCTGGAAGCCGTTCGGAATGGAACAGGACGCGGTCTGGATGCTCGGTGCCACCGGGCATGAAATCAGCGGTTGCTGCATATCGGCCAGCCTGAAGGACTATGCCCGGTTGGGGCAGTTCGTGCTGGACGGCGGCATCGCGGGCGGCGTCAAGGTGGTCCCGGACGACTGGTTCGCCTCCGCGACCGTCAAACAGGCTGACATTGGGGTGCCCGGCCGTGGCTATGGCTATCAATGGTGGACGAACGACGACGGCAGCTTCGCCGCACAGGGCATTTTCGGACAGGGCATCTTCATCGACCCCAAACGCAAGCTGGTGATCGCGTCGAACGGAAACTGGCCGACCGCAACCGATCCCGAAGGTGTCGGCGCGGCGCGCGAGGCTTTTTACAAGCGCGTGCAGGCTGCGGTGGACAAGGAAGCCGCCAACTAAGCTTCGTCACCCCCGGCGAAGGCCGGGGTTCTCTGGCTGGGGTCTCTCCGTCGAGATCCCGGCCTCCGCCGGGATAACAAAATCAGATTAGTCGGTGACGACGCTCGCTGCGCGCTGGGCCATCCACACCGCTGCGATCGGGACGGCGACGCCCAGCACCATGATCCACCATGTGTCGGAAAAATCGACCGCGGTATAAAGGGCGGCGCCGATCACCGCACCGGTGACCACCCAGCCGGCGCCCGTCCCGGCAGAAATCCGCATCGCGAGCCAGCTCCCCGCAAAAGTGCCGATGAACCAGCCGACGACCAGGGCGATCGTCGATCCGATCGGGATCAGTATTTCACCCGTTGTCGTATCATATTCGGAGGGCGAGATTTCGCTGCCTGCATATTGGGCGATCCAGATCAGCCCGAATGCGACGACGATGCCGATCACTGCGGCGATTGCCGCCCGCAAAATATCCCTGGTCATTCCCGCGCCCTCGCAAACCCTGTTATGCGAGCGTCTTAGCGCAGGAAAGCAAGGATGGCTTCAAGCTTTTTCCATGACCTTTGGCAGCGCGTGGAAGGCGGTGCTGTCGAAACCGTCGACCATCATCCGGGCGACAAATTCGCCGACGTCGGCCGGGTTCTTGATGCTTTGCGGATCTTCGCCCGGATAGGCGCGCGCGCGCATCTGGGTGCGGGTGCCACCGGGGTCGAGGATCGCGGTGCGCACGGTCGATATATTGCGCATTTCGGCGCCATAGCTGGTAACGAGCGTTTCAAACGCCGCCTTCGATGCCGCATAGGCGCCCCAATAAGCGCGCGGTTCGCGCGCGACGCTGCTCGACAGCGCGATCAGGCGGCCGTTGGCAGCGCGGCGTAGCAGCGGGTCGAAATTGGCGATCAGCGCCTGCTGCGCGATCAGGTTCAGTGTCAGCAGCTTGTTGAATTCCTTGCCGTCGATCGCGGCAACCGGCGTCAGCGTGCCGAGCATCGCGGCGTTGAGCACGAGCATGTCGAGTTGCTGCCAGCGTTCGGCCATCGCGCTCGCCAGGCGGGCGATGCTGTCGCCGTCGGTCAGGTCGAGCGGCGCGATCGTTGCGCTGCCGCCTGCGGCGTGGATGCGATCCTCCAACTCTTCGAGCCCGCCCGCGGTCCGTGCGGTGATGACGACATGCGCGCCGCGCGCCGCCAGCGATTCGGCAATCGCCTCGCCGATGCCGCGGCTGGCCCCGGTGACGAGCGCGACCTGGCCCGCCAATTCTTCAGACTTGATGGTCATGGTATCAAACAACCCGTTCGGCAAGCAGGGAAAATTGATCTTCCAATCCATGCTCGTCAAAATCGGTCAGCGTGGTCGGATAGTCGCCGGTAAAGCAGGCGTCGCAATATTTCGGCGCGTCGTCGGCGCGTTTCGTTTCGCCCAGTGCGCGATACAGGCCGTCGATCGAGATGAAGGACAGGCTGTCGGCGTTGATGAAATTCGCCATCTGGCCGATGCTCATCTGTGCCGCGAGCAGTTTCGCGCGCTCGGGCGTGTCGACGCCATAGAAGCAGCTGTGCTGGGTCGGCGGGCTGGCGATGCGCATATGGACTTCGGTCGCACCGGCGTCGCGCATCATCTGCACGATCTTGAGGCTGGTCGTGCCGCGCACGATCGAATCGTCGATCAGCACGATCCGCTTGCCCGCGATCAGCGCGCGGTTGGCGTTGTGCTTCAGCTTGACGCCGAGGTGGCGGACCTTGTCGCCCGGCTGGATGAAGGTGCGCCCGACATAGTGCGAGCGGATGATGCCGAGTTCAAACGGAATGCCCGATTCCTGGGCATAGCCGATCGCCGCAGGCGTTCCCGAGTCGGGGACGGGAATAACAAGGTCGGCTTCAACCGGATTCTCGCGTGCCAGTTCGGCGCCGATCGCCTTGCGAACCGAATAAACGCTCGTCCCGTCGACAATCGAATCGGGGCGCGAGAAATAGACATATTCAAAAATGCACGGCCGTGCGGGGTGATCGGCGAAGGGGCGGTGCGAGGTCAGCTGGCCGTCGCGGATGATGACAAGCTCGCCCGGTTCGACCGACCGGACGAATTCGGCGCCAACGACGTCGAGCGCAACCGTTTCCGATGCTAGGATGTGCGCATCGCCCAGTTTTCCGATCACGAGCGGCCGGATGCCGAGCGGGTCGCGGCACCCGATCATCCCCTCTGCAGTGAGGCAGATCAGCGAATAGGCACCTTCGACCTGCTTCAACGCATCGATGAAGCGGTCGAGCAGCGAACGATAGTTCGACGTGGCGACAAGGTGAATGATGACCTCTGTGTCGCTGGTCGACTGAAAGATCGAGCCGCGGCGGACGAGCACTTTCTTGAGCGCCGCCGCGTTGGAGATATTGCCATTATGCGCGACGGCGAAACCACCCGTCGACAGGTCGGCAAACAGCGGCTGGACGTTCCGCAATGCCGTTTCGCCTGTCGTCGAATAGCGGACGTGCCCGACCGACGACCCGCCTTGCAACTGGCGCATGATGTCGTCGCGGTCGAAATTGCCCGCGACATGGCCCATCGCACGGTGGGTGTGAAACTCCTTGCCGTCGAAGGCGGTGATGCCGGCGGCTTCCTGTCCGCGATGTTGCAGGGCGTGAAGCCCCAGCGCAACGACTGCGGCGGCGCTATCGGCGCCGTGAATACCAAATACGCCGCACTCCTCGCGGAGTTTGTCGTCGTCAAAAGGGTGGGTCGTCAGCATGTCGTTCCAGGGGCAGGGGGGCTGTGACTGGGGCGCATATAGGGACGGTGATCGCAATTGTCGCCCCCCTAATCACGCATTTGTAACACTGGGCCGTGCGGACGGGGTGGCCGCGGCGTCTATCCTGCTCTAAAGCGCGGTTTATGGATGATCAGCGCGACACGACCGACCGATTTCTTCCGCGTTTCGACGCCGCCGGACTGGTGACGGCAATCGTCACCGATGCAGAGACGCATAAATTGCTGATGGTGGCTCATATGAACGCCGAAGCGATCGAGCGGACGCGCGCGACGGGGCAGGCGCATTTCTGGTCACGATCGAGGGCCGCGCTGTGGCGCAAAGGCGAGACGTCGGGCAACGAACTGACGATCGTCGAAATGCGCGTCGATTGCGATCAGGACGCATTGCTGCTGCGCGTGACGCCCGTCGGCCCCGCCTGTCACACCGGGCGCCGATCCTGTTTTTATCGCCGTGTCGAGGGTGACGACAGCCTGACCTTTCTGGCAGACGATGCACAAGGTTAGCGCGCTGCTCGCGTTTGCCGCGGCGTTGCTGTCGGGATGCGACCGGGCCGCGCCGAACGGCGGCATTGGGGGCGACGCCGACAATCCGCTTGAGGCAGCGGCGCGCGAACGCGGGGTCGTGCGGTCCGAAGCCGCGACGCCGGTCGGGGTGTTTGAACGCACGCACGATCTGGGCCGCGACGCCATGTGCGTGGTTCCCGACGGCGCAGGACGATGGCGCTTTGCCGTCACGGCGGCGTTCGGCGCCAGCCTGTCCTGCACCGCAACGGGGACGATGACGCGGGACGATAATGGCGGCTGGAGGATGCGCTTCGCGGGCGCCGATGGCTGCGAAGCGATCGTGCGCGAAGAGGATGACGAGCTTCGTCTGCCCGGACGCCTGCCGCCGCAATGCGAACGCCTGTGCCCCA
>Ga0155548_163_pt1 | contig 71216 bp, 63 predicted proteins | sample RifCSPhighO2_12_FD_107205 | JGI IMG/M metagenome (GOLD analysis project Ga0155548, IMG submission 107205) | Sphingopyxis sp. RIFCSPHIGHO2_12_FULL_65_19
CGAGGCAGCCTCGGCGCGTTTCGGCGTGCCGGTAGAATGGATCGAGCGCGTCATGCGCGCCGAGAGCCGAGGCAGCCTCGGCGCGTTTCGGCGTGCCGGTAGAATGGATCGAGCGCGTCATGCGCGCCGAGAGCGGCGGACGCACGATGCTGGACGGTCGCCCGATCACCAGCCACGCCGGCGCGATGGGGCTGATGCAGCTCATGCCCGGCACCTGGTCCGAAATGCGCGCGCGGCTCGGGCTCGGACGTGATCCCCATAGCCCGCGCGACAACATATTGGCGGGGACGCTCTATCTTCGTCTGATGTATGACCGCTTCGGTTATCCCGGACTGTTCGCAGCCTATAACGCGGGACCGGCACGCTATGCCGAGCACGTGCGGACCGGCCGCGCGCTGCCCGGTGAGACCCGCGCCTATCTCGCGAGCGTCGCCGGAGTGCCCGTCAATTCCCGGTCGGCTGTCACGGCCGCCAGTGCAACGCCGCGTACCGTCAATGCCATCTTCTTCGCGATCGGCGACCGGCCCCCTGCCGGCCGGAGCGAAGCCGGTGCGGCCACGCTGTTCGTCGCGCTGCGATCGACGTCGCCCGAGAAGAACGCGCCAGACCGCCCATAGTGCGAGCCGATCGGGGCTTCATGCCGAATCGTGTTTCTGCTATGTTCCGAGCCTATGGAGTTGGTCGTGATGTTGCTCGGTCTGATCCTGTCCGCCACCGGCATCGTCCTCTTCGCCTGGGCGATGTTCCGGCTCGCCGTCTTCGCACTCCCGGTCGGGCTCGGTGCGGCCGCATTTCTGTGGGCGGGGGGTGGCGAACTGGGGCCGTTGCTCGGTCTGCTTCTCGGCCTCGTCGTCGGCGTCGCGGTCTTGCTGATCGGACGCATGCTCATCGCGTCGCGGTTGCCCGTTCCGCTTCGCGGAGCGATCGCGCTTCTCTTCGCCGTGCCCGCCGGGATCGCCGGCGGCAGTGTCGTCTCCAGCCTGATGCAGCTCGGCGGTGCGGGGCCGACCGCGACCGGCATCGCCGCGGCGGTCGGCGCGATCATCATCGCCGGTGCCGCCATGATGAGCCTGTTGCCCGCGATGACCGCTTGCACCGGTTCGAACGGATCCCCGCTGCACGGTTGATCTGTTGGGGCCAGTGGGCCGAGTGCTCGCTCCTCGTGTCACCGCGCGCATGGCGACCACGACGAGAGTGCTTCAAGACGGCAGGGTCTGACCTGACGCATCCGGGTTTTCAGGCGCCTCGCGCCTGCGGCGCGACCGCCGCTCTATTCCGCTAGGCTCACATCCGTTCGCCAAGCTCCACCGGGCCACGCTTCGCGCGTCCCGGCCAAAGGTGACGATCGGACTGGCGGGATGCCGGAGCCTTGCTCCGGCCTGTCGTCGCCGCGCCTGACCGGCGCGGCGGCATTTTTCGTTGGGCCTTCCCCTCGTCGCGCGGGTGGGCGGCGCTCCCTTCTGGGCCCGGCCCGGCGTCCCGCAAGCCGGCCTTCGACTGCGCTCGGGTCCGGCTCCTCCATTGCATTTCGGCCCTGCGGGTGCGGACCGCCTCCTGGCCGCGCCCGGCAGGTCGCAATTCGCCGCCCACCCCCGCTCCGGGGGAGGCCCTGGGGTTTTTGGGGCGGCATTGGAGGATAGCCATGCACCAGACCGGCAGCCAACGCGCGCGCGCAGAGGGCAGCAAACGCCAGCCCCCGGCGGAGCGCGCCAATCTTTACGACGAGGTGACGGGCCGCATTGTTTCCGAACTTGAGGCGGGCCGCTTCCCTTGGGTCCAGCCTTGGGGCCGCCCCAATGGTCAAGGCTTCTCCGCCGCCCCCGGCCTCCCGCGCAACGGGCTCACCAGCCGCAATTACAGCGGCGTCAATGTCCTGATCCTGTGGGGAGCAGTGATCGAGAACGGCTATCCGTCGCAATCGTGGCTGACCTTCCGCCAAGCCTTGGAGGCGGGCGGCAATGTCAGGAAAGGCGAGCGCGGGACAAGGGTTGTCTATGCCGACCGCTTCACCCCCGAAGCCGAGAAGGAACGCGCGCGCCAGACCGGCGGCGAAGCCCGCGCGGTGCCGTTCCTCAAACGCTTCACCGTGTTCAACGTCGCACAGTGCGAAGGCTTGCGCCCCGGCCTTGCCACCGACCCCGCACCGCTTCCCGAACGCCAAGTCGTGCCGATCGCCGAAGCGGTCATTGCGGCATCGGGCGTCGATTTCCGCATCGGTGGGGACAAGGCCTACTATGTCCCGAGCGCCGACTATGTGCAGGTGCCCCCGCAACCGGCCTTCCACGAACAGATCAATTTCTACCGGACGGCGCTGCACGAACTCTGTCATGCCAGCGGCCACCCGTCGCGCCTCAATCGCAATCTGCGCAATGCGTTCGGCAGCAAGGACTATGCGCGCGAAGAATTGATCGCCGAGATGGGATCGGCCTTCCTTTGCGCCGCGCTCGGCATCGTGCCGACCGTTCGTCACGCCGATTATCTGGCATCATGGCTCGACGTGCTGCGCGAGGACAATCGCGCGATCTTTCGCGCGGCCAGTCAGGCGAGCAAGGCCGCCGATTGGCTGCTTGCCCGCTACGCCGAGACGCAGGACGAAGGGAGGGAAGCGGCATGATTACGCTCCCCCATGCGATCCTTTCGGCGCTGCGCGCGAATGCGCGCGCCAGCCGCCTCCACGAGCAGCGCGACGAACGGTTCGACCCGTTCCCGGTGGTCAAATTCTTCAATCCGGTCGGCGCGGCGACGTGGATCGCCACCGAGCTTTACGACGATGGAGACACGCTGTTCGGCCTCGCCGACTTGGGGTTCGGATGCCCGGAAATGGGCGTGTTCTCGCTTACCGAGATTGCGGGCGTCCGCTTGCCCTTCGGCCTGTTCATCGAGCGCGACGAGCATTTCGAGCCGCTGGCCCCGCTTTCGCTATGGTCCGATACCGCGCGGCGCATGGGTGCAATCGTTCTGGCCGAAGCCGAACTTCGCCGCATCACCGATAGCCGGAACGGCAACGAGCTTCCGCCGCCTCTTGATGATCGAGGGGCCGGATGACGCGCGGCGCGTTTCGCCGCATTGAGTGCCGGTCCCGCCCATCCAGCAAGACAAACGGGACCGGCGCTCCAGAAGGAGCAGACCAATGAAACTCGACTTTATCGACCATAGCAAGCTGGTTCCGTCCAAGGTGAACATGCGGCACGGACCCAAGCCCCCGGACGTGGGCGACATTCTGCCCTCGATCCGCAAGCGCGGTGTCATCGTGCCGCTGATCGTGCGCCCGCAGGCGGGCAACGATAATGGCGTCCACGAAATCGTCGCCGGGCGGCGGCGCTGGACGGCGAACGCCATCGCGCTTGTCGAGGGCATCGACCACGGCCCGCTTCCCGTCGCCATCCTCGACGCCGGGGACGACGCCGACGCCATCGAGGCATCGCTTCTCGAGAACACCCGGCTCGATCCCGACGAGGTGACGCGATGGGAAACCTTCGCACGGCTGGTCAAGGAGGGCCGCGACATTGCGGATATCTCCGCGACGTTCGGCATTCCCGAGCTTGGCGTGAAGCGTATCCTAGCGCTCGGCAACCTGCTTCCGCGCATCCGCGATCTTTACCGCAAGGAGAAGATCAACGCGGCGACCGTCCGGCATCTGACGCTGGCGAGCAAGCAGCAGCAGAAGGCATGGCTGGCGCTCTACGACGATGACGACGCCTATTGCCCGACCGGCCAGCAATTGAAGGCATGGCTGTTCGGCGGGCAGTCGATCAAGGTCGAACATGCCCTGTTCGACGTCGATGCGAGCGGCCTTGCGATCGTCGCCGATCTGTTCGGCGAAGACCGCTATTTTGCAGATGCCGACGCGTTCTGGACCGCGCAGAACGCCGTAATCGACGCGCGCAAGGAGGACTATCTGGATGCCGGATGGTTCGACGTGGTGATCGTCCCGCCCGGCGAATATTTCTACCGCTATGAGTTCGCCAAGGCACCCAAGCGCAAGGGCGGGCGCGTGTATATAGATGTGCGCGAAAGCGGCGAGGTCGAGGTCCACGAAGGCTATGTGACGAGCAAGGAGGCCAAGCGGCTCGAACGCGGCGAGGCAATCGAAACCGGCCCCAAAGTGCCGCGCCCCGAAGTGACGAGCACGATGCAGACCTATATCAACCTGCACCGTCATGCCGCTGTCCGCGCCTCGCTGACCCGTCATCCCAAGGTCGCGCTGCGCTTGATGGTCGCCCATGTCATCGTCGGGTCGCCACTGTGGACGGTCAAGCCCGAGCCGCAGACCGCGCGCAACGACGATGTGCGCGAAAGCGTCGAAACTTGCCGCGCGGAAACCGACTTCGACGCGAAGCGCCGCGCCGTATTGGACCTTCTCGGCTTCTCGCCCGAGGAACCGACCGTCACAGGCGGCAACGGCGACGACTTCGGACTGGTCGGCGTGTTCCTGCGCTTGCTCGACGTGCCCGACCGCGCCGTAATGGACGTGATCGTCATCGTCATGGGCGAAACGCTCGCCAGCGGCAGCGCCGCCATCGAGGCGGTCGGCGGCGAGATCGGCGTCGATATGGCCCGCTACTGGCAGGCCGACGACGCCTTTTTCGAGTGTGTCCGCGACAAGGAGGTGCTGACCCGCATCGTCGCCGAGGTGGCGGGCGAACCTGTCGCCGCCGCCAATGCGAAGGAACCGGGCAAGGTCTTGAAGCGCATCGTCCGCGACCATCTGGAGGGTGCGAACGGGCGGCCCAAGGTCGAGGGTTGGGTGCCGAAATGGATGGCGTTCCCGCCCGCTACCTATACGGCGCGCGGCGGCGTCGGCACCGTCGCGGCTCATGCCAAGGTGCTCGCGGCGCGCCCCGACCGCGAGCCGGAACCGACCGGCCCCGGCGCGGTGATTGCGCTTCCGGCCCCTGCCAAGGCCGAGCCGCAGGAACAGCCCGAGCGCGAAGCCGCATGAAACTGGACGGGCGGCGGCGCACCCGCCGCCCGTTCCGTCCCCCATAAAATCGCCGCGCCGCTCGGCCGCAAGCGGCCCTCGCGGCGCGGATTTCAGACAGGAGACTTGTCATGGCCGACCGTGTTTCGGCATCCATCACCATCGGCGGGACGCTCCCCGCCAGCCAGCTTCCCGCCTTCGCCGAGGCCATCGCGAACGAAGGGCTGTCCACCGAATGGGACGGCGAACCCTTCGCGCTCGGCGATCTGCCCGAGGGCGAGCCCTTGGCGCTCATGGCGCACGAGGTCGCCTGGGGGCGGTTCGAGGGACTCGAAGCCTTCTGCATCGCGCATGGGCTTTTCTTCGCGCGCTGGTCGGGCGCCTATGCCTGCCAGTGGGGTGCGGAACGCACCGTGTTCACCGGCAGCGGCGAACCGCAAAGCTACGCTGCCGACGAGGACGACTATATCCTCATGGGGCGCTGCACCGCCGAGCGATTGGGCAGCTATGCGGCGATCATCGCGCATTTCGATGCGGCCGACTTCGCGGTGCCCCCGCTTGTCATCACGCCCGAACGGGAGGAGGCGAGCAATGGCTGACATCTGGATTCAGGGCAGCTTCGCCTTTCGCTGCACCGCCGCCGAGTGCGCGCTGATCGAGGAAGTCGCAAACGCTGGCTACGCGCTAGCGAATGACGACGCGCCCGATCCGCCGAGCGCGGCGCTGCTCGCAGCCTTTCCGCCGGACGATGCGAACGCGCGGTGGAGCGGGTTTCGCGAGGCGTTCAACGATCCCGAATTTCCCACCATCGGAGCCGATTTCATCGCTGAAACCTGCCCCGACGATCCATCCGCGCGGATCGTGTGTTTCGCCAGCATGGACGATTTCGATGCCGCTGCCATCGCGGTGGTGATCCAGCGATGTTGCCCCGAAACGCTCGCCAAGGGGCCGATCGGCTTTGAATGGGCCATGACCTGTTCCAAGCCCCGCATCGGGGAGTTCGGTGGCGGCTGGTGCGCGATTTTCGCAGACCGCATCGAGATCGACGCGACCAACGAGGCGCTGTCGCGCGCGCTCGCGGGCGACGGCAACTAGCCCAAATCGCGCCGCACTGCGCGCTCGCGTGCCGAAAACCCCTGCCGCCTGACCTACCGGGCGGTGCGGCGGATCACCGTCCGGGCGCTTCCGCATAACGTGCATTCGTCCTTCTGCCGCTCGAATCCGCGCGTGCCGCCGAGCGCGCAGGTGACGACATTGGCCTGTGCGGTAACCGACAGGTTGAGCCGGTCAGTCACGCAGGCATCGCACACCGCCGCGCCGTCCAGCCGCACGATCAGCCGTTCGATCTGCCCCGCAATCGTCGTTCCTTCGTTCATCGCCGTGAGGCTATAGCCGCGGCCTCGTGGCCGCGAAAGCAATCATGGCTTCCCGGAAAGACGCCGGACTGGGCTTCCTGTCCGCGCGCGCATCTCGTCCTTTCGTGTCTCACCAACCCGTCGCCGGCTCCTTGGGCGCATGACCTGGGACGGCCGCGCGCCTCGCGAAACCATCGCGCGGAACTGATTTCCCCGCGCCGCTTTGGCGGCGCTCCTCGCGGCCGCTTCGCTCCAAATCAGCCCCGCGCTTCCGGTCCTCCGCTTCGCTTCGGCCTGCGGTTCGCAGCGCGCTCAAGGGCCGTCCCTTCGGTCCGCCCATCGCCCGGCATCGGGTCGGGCGAATGTGCAAGGAGACGAGAAATGCCCTCAATCGGTCATGTCCAGCGCCAGAACGACGGTTCGTTCCGGGGCGCCTTGAAGACGCTTTCGGTCAATGCCGAGATCGCCATCATCCCCAACCGCAGTAAGACCGGGGACCAGCCCGACTACCGCGTGCTGTCGAACGGCGTCGAACTGGGCGGCGGCTGGATCCGCACCGGCGAGGTGAGCCAGCGCGAATATGTCCGCCTCGCCATGTCGGCCCCCGAACTTGGCGGCCGCACCCTCTACGCCAATCTCGGCCGCGCCGCCGGGCAGGACGACGACGACGCGTTCGCCGTTATCTGGAACCCCGGCGACTGAGCCGGATCGGCCCCGCGCCGGTCACCCGGCGCGGGGCTTTCCTCATGCCTTGAGGGCTCGGCGTGGGCCTTTTCCTGCACCGGAACGCGCTTGCGGGCCTGCAGAGAGGAAGAAATCCGCTCAGCAAGCACCGAGTATCCGGCGGCGAACGGACCGCCTCAACCATCGACGGTTCCCCCAATTTTCACGCCACCTGCGTTCCGCTTCGCTCCACTCCGGCGACGAGAAAATCGGCTCCCCCGTCGCCCGCTTCGCGGCCGCTGCGCGGTGGTTGACCCCGCCCGCTCCCCGCCGGGCGATGGCTCATCTTTCGCTTGTATCAGGAGGATGAGATGTCGGTTGAACAACAGATCGAGGAGCTTCGCGCGGAGCTTTCATGGTGCGATGACGCGGGAGAACGGCGGCAGATCGAAGCCGAATTAAGGGCCGCTGAGAAGAGGCTGAAGCGGTGCAATCGGGCGCTGCGTCAGGCCGAACAGGCAGGCTGGCAATAAGGCGATGCGCTGTTGAAGGGGCAGGTTCGCGGGAGTGGTGCCGCATGGCGCCGCTCCCCTTTTTTGATCGGGAAGGCGGGAAGGCAAAGCGGGCGTCTGGGGCGGCAGGTGGCAGTCGGGCTCGATGGCAAGATAGAGGCAAAATCTCGCGATTTTGTAAGTGTTTGTCTGCACATCGTTTTTTGAAGGCTTTTGCGAGACTCGCCCTTTGAGTGCGAGACAGGGTTACCAGGAGTGGCGGTTTTCTGGGCTTTTCCGATCCCAATCGCGAGACTCCTTGCGCTCTGGCGAGGACGCGCCATTCTTATCGGCGGGGAGCGTCATTCCGGCATGGAAGGACGCCGCTATGCGCGATGATGAGTTCGAACCGCAGCTGGGCCGGATGCGCGGCCGGGGCAAGGAGCAGCGCTACCTGAGCCGCGTCGTGAAAGCGGCAAAGCGGGCCGGCATGAAAACGGGCAGGCGCGGCCGTTTCGACGGCAGCCGGATCGGGCGCGGCGCGAGTGTTGCGCGGGTGCTCAGATCGCGCGACCGATTGGGCGCGTTCCGGTCGCGCCGCGTGATCGTCAAGATACGGCCTGTCGGCCTTGGCGGGAAAGGCATGGGCGGTGCGAAGGCGCACCTTCGCTATATTCAGCGCGACGGCGTGACCCGTGAGGGCGAGGCTGGTGCGCTCTACTCGCCCGACAGCGACGTCGCCGATGGCAAGGCGTTCCTCGAACGGTGTGACGGCGACCGCCGCCAGTTCCGGTTCATCGTGTCGGCCGAGGACGCCGACCAGTATCCCGACTTGAAGCCGTTCGTGCGCCGGCTGATGACGCAGATGGAGCAGGATCTTGGGACAAAGCTCGATTGGGTGGCGGTCGACCATTTCAATACCGGCCATCCGCACACGCATATCGTGGTGCGCGGCGTAAACGATCGGGGTGAGAATCTGCTGATCGCGCGCGAGTATATCTCGCACGGGAGCCGGCAGCGGGCGATCGAGATCGTCAACCTCGACCTGGGGCCGCGCACCGACCTTGAAATCGAAGAGCGGCTTCGCAGCGATACGGGTGCCGAGCGGCTGACCGCGATCGACAGACGGCTGATCCGCGACATGGATACCGCGCGGCTGGTCAGCGCGAGCGATGGCGATCCCTTCCAGCAATCGCTTCGCGTCGGTCGCCTGCAGAAACTCGGGCGCATGGGACTCGCCTCGCATGTCGGCAACGGCACCTGGCGGCTTGAGCCCGACCTTGCGAACACACTGCGCCAGATCGGCGAGCGCGGCGACATCATCCGCACCATGCAGCGCGAGCTGACCGCGCGGAAGCTCGATCGTGCTGCGGTCGATCGCGTCATCTACGACCCGGTCGCGAAGGAGGCGACGCCGATCATCGGCCGCGTCGTGATGCGCGGGCTCGCCGACGAACATGAAGACCGTCATTATCTGCTGGTCGACGGCATCGACGGGCGCACCCATTATGCCGAGATCGGCAAGGGCGAGCTGGTCGACACGATCCCCGAAAATGCCATCGTCCGGATCGCGCCACGCGAGGGCGGCATTCGCGCCGTCGATCGGACGATCGACGAGATCGCGGCGGCGAACGGCGGGCGCTATTCGATCGACGCCCATCTGAAGCACGATCCGACCGCCAGCGAACGCTTCGCCGAAACGCATGTCCGGCGGCTTGAAGCGATGCGAAAAATCTCGGGCGTCGTCGAGCGCGAGCCCGACGGAAGCTGGATCATCGCGCCGGACCATCTCGCCAGGGTCGAGAGGTTCGAAGCCATGCAGTTCCGCGACCACCCCGTTGCCATTGAAACCCTGTCGGCGATCCCGCTCGACAAATTACCGGGAACCGATGCCGCGACCTGGCTCGATCGCGAGCTGGTCGCCGAAGCGCCGGTGCCAGTGCGCGATGCTGGGTTCGGGCACGAGGTTCGTTCAGCGCAGGCGATGCGACGGCAATGGCTGATCACCGAACAGCTTGCAGACGAACAGGATGGGCAGACGGTCTATCGGCGAGGGATGCTCGCCGCGCTCCAGCGGCGAGAATTGCTGCGTGTCGCCCGCCAGCTCTCCGACAAGTTAGGCGTTCCGTTCGCCGAGGCCAGAGAGGGGGAGGCTGTTCAAGGCAGGCTCGTGCGCGCAGTCGAGATGACGAGTGGTCGCCATGCGCTCATCGAACGGTCGCGCGATTTCACGCTGGTGCCGTGGCGCTCTGTTCTCGATCGCCATGTCGGTAAATCGGTCTCGGGCATCATGCGCGACGGCGGGATCAACTGGACACTCGGGCGGCAGCGCAGCGGGCCGAGCGTCTCCTGATCCGGAGGATTCGGGCTTTCTATTTTCATGAAATTATGTTTTCATGGATTCATGAAAAATATCGCAGCGCAAACCGATGTCGGCGACGAGCATCTTCAGGTGCAGATTCCTGCCGTTACGAAACGCGATCTCGGTCAACGGTCGCTCGATTCCCGCGAGCCGATCCGGATGATCGTACTGCGGGCACTTGAAGCCTATGGCGTGAGCGTCCCCGCAGACGCGATATCGGATCGCCGGAAGGGCAGGCGATGAGCGAGGATTTCGAAGCTCTCACTGTTGCGGATTATGCGAAGCAGGCCGCGCGGACTGATCAACGCAGCGGTGGCCGCGCACTGGGCTTCTCGATGCTTGGCCTTTTCGGCGAAGTCGGCAGCTTGCTCAGTGAGGCCAAGAAAAAGCAGCGCGACGATGCCTCCTACCTGGGTTACGCTCACGCCGTCGCGGAAGAGCTTGGTGACGTCCTTTGGTATCTGGCGGCGATCGCACGGCGCAGCCGCATGGCGCTCAGCGACATCGCTGCCGCCGCGGCGACAAACGGCGGACAATGGCAGACGGGCGGCAACGAAACGCTCAGTTTCCATGCGCTGCAGCCGCAGCACATTCCGCTTGCCAAGGCACCGATGCCGCAGTTCGAGCATAGCCTGCTCGCGCTGGCAGGCGACGTTGGGCTGCTCATCAACGATTTCCAGGCGGGCGGTCTTGCGAAGGACCGCGAAGCACTCGCGGGCCGGCTGGTCGCGGTCATGCGCCGGTTGATCCAGGCGGCAAACGAATCCGGTGTTACCATCGAGGCTGCCGCCGTGAAGAATCTTCACAAGATCTTCGATCGCTGGCCGCGCGAGCGCATCTATCCGGCGCCGACCGATGCGGCGCTCGACCCAGAAGAGCAATTGCCGCGGCGGATGGCGATCGACGTCTATGAACGCACCGTTCGCGGGCAGACATTCGTGTATCAACGCTCAAGCGGTGTGTATGTCGGCGACCGGCTCACCGACAACGCGCTCGAACCCGACGACTATCGTTTCCACGATGTCTTTCACTACGCTTATGTCGCGGTGCTTGGCTGGTCGCCAGTGCTGCGTGCGCTGCTCCGTCTCAAGCGCAAGAGCGATCCGAAACTCGACGACGCCGAAGACGGTGCTCGGGCGATTCTCATCGAAGAGGGCATAACTTCCTGGATTTTCGGACAAGCGCAGCAACTCCGGTACTTTGAAAACGTGAAGCGCGGTGGCCTTCCGCTGGACATGCTGAAGCATGTCCGCCAGTTCGTCGCCGGCTACGAATCAGAACGCTGTCCGCTGTGGCTTTGGGAGGAAGCGATCCTCCAGGGCTATACGGCTTTCCGCTTCCTTCAGGAGCATCGGCGCGGCCGCGTCCTGATCGACTTCGCCAATCGCCGCCTGCGTATCAAGGAATTGCCGTCATGACCCCGAAATCCTTTGTGTCCACCCTGGCGGCGACCGAACTTCCCTCAGTGTTCAATCCCTGGCGCGATCGCTGCACGGTCCATGACCGCAGCGACGCCGCCGCCCGGCGCCGCGACAATCTCGAAATGCTGCTCACCGCGGCGCTTGATCATCGCGTCGAAACGATCTGGATCGCGCGTGATCTCGGCTATCGCGGGGGGCGGCGTACGGGCGTACCGCTGACCGACGAAATTCACCTCGGACATGCCGGCACGCTGATGGGCGGCATCGCATTTGAACGTGCGACGCAGGGACCCGCCGTGGCGGAGCGCACCGCGGCGATCGTCTGGCGTGTGCTAGAGCGGATCGGTCAGCCTGTCATGCTCTGGAACGTTTTCCCGTTCCATCCCCATGAAGCGGATGATCCGATGTCGAACCGATGCCACACGCGAAGCGAGCGCGAGGCGACCTGGCCGATATTGCAAGCCCTCGTGTCAATGATCCGGCCCCGCCAGATCGTCGCGATCGGGCGCGACGCTCACCTGGCGCTGGACGGTCTCGACATTCCGACCACCGCGGTCCGCCATCCGAGCTACGGCGGGCAGCGCGAGTTCATCGAGGGCATGTTCAGCCTGTACGGTGTCGCGGATGACAACGATGAGCCGCTAGAACTGCCGTTGGGCGCGCCTCACGCCGCAGCACGGAGATGTGCGCTCGCCTGATCGCAGCGTTCAAAGAGTTGCTTAAGATCGCCGCGGTTCCAGTTGGCGGTGTCGACCGTGGCGTTGGTCGAGACGATCGTGAGCGGACCCAGCGCGACCCCGCCTTCCTTGGCGATGAATTCGAGCAGACGGCCGAGGCCGATCAGATTGCCGAGCAGTTTTTCGATATAGTAGTGATTGCGGTAGAGCGCGGTCATGCCGAGGCGACGATCGTCGCCCTTGCCGATCAGCTTGAGACTGGCAAAGCTCAGGCACTGACCGCCGTAGGGCGAGTCATTCACGTCGCGGGCGGGGTCGAAGATCAGCAGTTCGAATTTGTTGAGCGCTCGGACGTTCGGGTTGCGCAGGCGCTCGACGATGCCCCAGATTTGATTGATTGGCTGGCCGTCGGCGCGGGGCAATTCCATCATCCGTTCGAAATAATAGCCCGACCAAGCGCCCGACCTCCGGACCTTCGGCAGCACGTTGTCGCGAAACCGGTCGAAGAATTGCGGCGCGCCGTAGCGCCTGTACAGCGCTGCCGGAAAAATCGTGTTGGCGACCGTCTCGATGGGCTTCTTGCCATGGCCCGAAAGGAAGGCATCGACTTCCGCCACGACGGGATCGGCGAGTGTTGCGCGCGCAGTCGGCTCGGCCACGGAGATGACGACATTCTGCGCCTGGTGTCCGGTGGCGAGGTCGACGAGCCGGACCGCCTCGCGCCAGCCAGCAACGCAGTCAGGCTGCGGCGGTATGGGAAGATACATCGACTTCCTCCGTCAAATTTGCCGTGGCGAAAAGGCGCGGCGCTAGAAAGCGCTCAGTAAGCCAGGCGTGGCCTTCCAAGCCCCAACCTGGTCCCCAGCTGTTGCGGATGAGAATGGCCGGGGTGCCGTCCACGGTTCCATGCCCGACCGCGACGACCGCGTGCCGTTGCGCTGGCTCGGGGAGTTCGTCGTTCGCCGGATCGACGACGCCATCACCGCGCGGCTGGAAGAAAGACCGTGACAGCATCGTCAGCATGAGCACCGGCGTGTCACGATCCAGCGCGGCAAGGATGGATGACAGGTCGGTTCCATCCCTCTGTCCGTTGCGGCCATAGAGCGGGCCAACGGTCGCCGGCGGCGTCCACAGTCGATGATCGGCTGGAACCGCTGCCAGATACGGCCAGCCTTTCTCGTCGGGTTGGCCATCGAGCCGTAGCGCGTCCAGCATTGTGGATAGCAGTGCGCCGCTCGTCGGCGGTCTGCCCGCCCGTTTCTGCGCGGCATAAAAGGCGAATTCACACGACAGCGGTGCCCAGCCGTCGCGAAGCCCGGCGTGGGTGTCGCTCGCGGCGAATGCGAGGCATGTCGGCCGCGCGCCTTGATCGCGCGCAGGCCCGAACAGCGGCCGAAGGTCACGGACGATATCGATCATGGGGCGTCAGGCGGCCTCGAGCAGGTGCCGCCGTTCGGCGCGCGACAGGCCCGTCTGTTCCGGGCCGGTGAGGTCGAAATCGAGCGTCAGGCTGGTGAGGGCCGGCGCAGGCTGCCACGGCCGCCGCTCGTCGAGCGACATGCGGCCGCGCCGCGGCGCATCGGGCGCCGCGGTGACACGGCGGACAACGGGACCACCGATGCCATCGCCGTCGATTGCCTCACGCTCGTCTCGAACGACGGCGAAGCCGCTGGCGATCAGTTGGTCGAGATCCCAGAGATACCCACCGCCGCTATGTTCTTCGAGCTGCAGCACGAAAAGATCATTGCGACTGCCATCGATCCGCGAGCCGGCATCGCGCTCGGTCAGCAGCCAGACGTCGCCGCGATAGTTGTCGGGCCGATAGTCCTTGAGGAGATCGACCTTCAGGCTGCGCGGCTGCGTCCGGAGCAGGTCGGTCATCACCGATGGCGAAATCAGATTGTAGCGAACCAGGGTGCGGCACGTCGCCTCATAGCTGGCGCCGATCCGCAGCGAGAGCTGATAGACGACATTGGGGCGCCGGAAATGATCGATCTGCCATCCTTGTCGCGCGCTGTGCGCGAGCACCAGCCATTTCGGCATCATGAAGGCGATCGCAAAGGCGTCGGCTTCGGTTTCCTCGAAGTTGTTTCCCGGTTCGGGCGACATCGGCATCCGGCGCAGGATGCTCTCATCGTCGAGGCTCGGCTCGTGTCGCATCGAAAAATGCCCGAGTTCGTGCGCGGCCGTGAAGCGCTGGATGCTCATCGGTCGTTCCGTCGTGACGAGAACGCCAGGAGCAGGTGCGCTGAGATAGGCGCCGAGCAGGCCTTTCAGAGGACGAAGCAGCAAGGGTAGACCCACGGCATGGATCGCGCCGAAGACATCGACGCTGCCGCCTTGGGTCTCGATCAGTGCGCGCGTATCGAGTTCGCGATGCAGGCGGCCCGCTGCCATCGTACCAGCGCGAACCGCGCTCGCATAATCCGACGCCATCGATCAGCTCCGTTCGCCGCCAGACCGCGAGCGGAGATATTCGGCAAACCGGCTCAGCTCGGCCCGGTCCTCAGTCGACAAGGCCGCAACGCGTCGCGCCAGATGGGCGACATCGGCGGGAAGGCTCGCGGAGGCCTCGTCTTCGCCGGTAAAATAGGCCACCGACTGGCGGTAAAGACGGGCAAGCCGCGTCAGTTCGATCGCTTCAACGCGGCGCTGGCCATTCTCGATATCGGTAAGCGCGGTCCGGGGAATCTTGAGATAGGCAGCAACTTCTTCCTGCTTGAGGCCGAGATATTTCCGTGCTTCGCGCAGACGGTCGCCCAAGCGCCGCCGCTCCTGCTCGTCGCCTTCCTGGCGGAGTGCGAGATTGGTCATGGCTTCGACCCTTTCTTCTTAACCCAGACGCGTTCGATCTTAGGGAGGAGGTCGTCAATCGCCTTCTCGATCGAATTGTAGCCGCCGGTGCGGACGATGCTGTCGCGAAGCTCGATGTCGAGGACCTGCTCCACCGCGCAAAGCGTGTCGACCACGGACAAGGAGTCGAGTGGCACGGGCGCCTGGATGATCTTCGGGTTTTCCGGAGGCAGGGCAATTCCGCGCACCTGTGCCTCAGCCCTGGCCACTTGCAGCAGTTCGTCGACCAACGCCCTAATGGCGTCGGCTTTGGGAAACGCGGTTGCCGCGGGCTGCGGAGGAGCGATTGTCGCCATGCATGCCTCGCACGATTTCACTACATTAAATGCGATATAATGTCTGATAATCCGACACGCAAGCCCGAATTTGCAGCTCGGATTTTTGCAGGGTGTAGCGGGTCATCGGCGGTGCGGTGTGGTGGTCAGTGCCACCTCGAGGGACAACGACAGGGCAGAATCATCAACTCGGGTCATAGCTCGATCAAAAGAACAGAGCTGGAATATTGAGTCAGTCGCCGACGAGTGATCTCCTTCGGTCACCCACCAGCCCCCAGCGGCTCCGTTCATTTCGGGCGGCCCATAGCCGAGTCTTGAAGCCGCGCCCCGACCGCATCCGGCGGTATGGGCGGGAGCTTCAACGTGACCCCGACCAAATTGCTCATCGGCCAGATCCTTGTCGTGTTCGCAATCGTGATCGCGGGCCTCTGGGCGGCGACCCAATGGGCGGCGGCGATGCTCGCCTACCAGCCCGAACTTGGTCCGGCCTGGTTCATGGCTGGAAGCACGCCGGTCTATCGTCCCTGGGCGCTCTTCCCCTGGTGGTATCACTACGATGCCTATGCGCCGCATGTTTTCGACAAGGCCGGCGCGCTCGCCGGCGCGAGCGGTTTCATCGGCTGCGGCGCGGCGATCGCAGGCTCGCTCTGGCGCGCGCGGCAGTCGCGTCACGTCACCACCTATGGTTCGGCGCGCTGGGCCAGGCCGAACGAGATCGAGCGGGCCGGCCTTTACGGTGATGCCGGCGTATTCCTGGGCCGCTCGCGCGGCCGCTATCTCCGGCATGACGGCCCCGAACATATCATGGCGTTCGCGCCAACCCGTTCGGGCAAGGGCGTCGGGCTGGTCATACCGACACTGCTTGGCTGGACCGGCAGCGCCGTGGTTCACGACATCAAGGGCGAGAACTGGCAGCTCACCGCCGGCTGGCGCGCGCGCTTCTCCCACGTCCTGCTGTTCAATCCGACCGATCCCGCTTCCGCCAAATACAACCCGCTGCTGGAGGTCCGGCGCGGCGAGCATGAGGTCCGCGACGTCCAGAACATCGCCGACATCCTGGTCGATCCCGAAGGCGCGCTCGAACGGCGCAACCACTGGGAGAAAACCTCCCATTCGCTCCTGGTCGGCGCGATCCTCCACGTCCTTTATGCGGAGGAAGAAAAGACGCTCGCACGGGTAGCCACATTCCTGTCGGACCCGCAGCGGCCGTTCACCGCCACGCTCCGGCGGATGATGACCACCAATCACCTCGGCACGAAGGATGCGCCGCAGATCCATCCCGTCGTCGCCTCGGCGGCGCGCGAGGTGCTCAACAAGAGCGAGAACGAGCGCAGCGGCGTCCTCTCCACCGCAATGTCGTTTCTCGGGCTCTATCGCGACCCGACCGTCGCCGCGGTGACATCGCGCTGCGACTGGCGGATCGCCGATCTCGTCGAGGCCGGCCATCCGGTCTCGCTCTACCTTGTCATCCCGCCATCGGACATCAGCCGCACCAAGCCGCTGGTGCGGTTGGTGCTCAACCAGATCGGCCGCCGCCTCACCGAAAAGCTCGATGCCGATCCCGCCAGGGCGGGCAAGCACAAGCTCCTGATGATGCTCGACGAGTTCCCGGCATTGGGGCGGCTCGACTTCTTCGAGACCAGTCTTGCCTTTCTCGCGGGCTATGGAGTGCGCGCCTTCCTGATCGCGCAGTCCTTGAACCAGATCGAGAAGGCTTATGGCGAGCACAACTCGATCCTCGACAACTGCCATGTCCGCGTCGCGTTTGCGACCAACGACGAGCGCACGGCGCGGCGGATTTCGGACGCGCTCGGCATCGCCACCGAACAGCGCGCGATGCGCAACTATGCCGGCCACCGGCTCGCGCCCTGGCTGGCGCACGTCATGGTCAGCCGGCAGGAGACCGCCCGGCCACTCCTGACCACCGGCGAGGTGATGCAGCTCCCGCCCAAGGATGAGCTTGTCCTTGTCTCCGGCATGGCCCCGATCCGCGCGAGGAAGCTGCGCTATTACGAGGACCGCAATTTCCGCGAGCGGATCGCACCGCCGCCGCAGCCCGCGCCCGGAGACTATCCCGACCGGCCGCAGGCACGCCCCAACGACTGGAGCGGACTGGTCCGCGCGCCCGATACCCGGCTCGGCAAGCCCGATGACGATGCGAAGGCGGATGAGGACGGCGGCTTGCAACAGCAGCGCCACCCCGGCCTCGGCGAAGAACCCGCCAAAAAACCCGAGCCGCCAAAGCAGCTCGACCTGCTCGGCCTGGACAGCGACGACACCGACACGATCGCCGACAAGCACGCGATGGACCGCGCCGGCGCCACCGGCACGCTGATCCGCGCTCACGCGATCAATCAGGGTCGCAGCGCCGACATGCTGCCGGACTTCTGACAATGGCCGCGATCAAACCCAACCGCGTCCGCTACCAGCTCTTCCTGCCCGAAGATCTGAGCCACCGCTTCGAGGCGCTGGCGAGCCAGCCCGGCGCGTCCAAATCGGCGATCCTCACCGACGCGCTCACCGCCTGGCTCAACCGGCAGGCGGCGAGCGAGCTGGAGAACAAGTTCAGCCAGCGGCTCGATCGCATGTCGCTCGCGCTGGGGCGTGTCGAGCGTGACGGGCATGTGCTGCTCGAGAGCCTGGCGCTGTTCATCCGCTATGAACTGATGGTGCAGGCCCCTTTGGCCGAAGCCGACGAAGCGGCGCGTGCGATCGGCCGAGACCGCTTCGAGGCGTTCATTGCCCGCGTCGGCGAAGCGCTCGCCAGCGGCCAGCGCACGCTTGCTGCCTCCGCGAAAGACAATGGAGGTGGGCGATGAGCGACACGCTTTTCGGCTCCGATAATTCCGCAGGGCGTCGGCGCGCGATGCTGCGCACCGCGATGGGGCCGACCATCGCCGCAGCGCTGGCCGATCCGGTGGTCATCGAGATCATGGTGAACCCGGACGGCGTGTTGCGCCTTGATCGACTCGGCGAAGGCCGGATCGATACCGGCACCAAATATGAGCCCGCGCAGGTCGAGCGGATCATCCGCCTGGTTGCCAGCCACGCACGGACAGAGGTTCATGGCAATGCGCCGATCGTGTCAGCCGAGCTGCCACCGCACGGCGAAGGCGCGGGCGAGCGGTTCGAGGGTATCCTGCCGCCGGTCAGCCTCGCGCCGTGCTTCTCGATCCGCAAGCCCGCGGCGCGCATCTACACTTTGCTCGACTATGTGCGGGACGGCATCATGCTCGCCGACACGGCGCGACTGCTGTCGATGGCCGTGGTCGAGCGCAAGAACATCCTGGTCGCGGGTGGCACCAGTTCGGGCAAGACGACGCTTGCCAACGCGCTGCTCGCCGAGATGGCGCACCTCGATGAACGCGTCATCATCATTGAAGACACGCGTGAGTTGCAATGCGCCGCGCCCGACGTGGTGGGGCTGCGCACGCGTACGATTGGCACTGCCGGAGCCGGCGGCGTCACGATGGCTGATCTTGTCCGCTCGACATTGCGGCTCCGCCCCGATCGCATCGTCGTTGGCGAGGTGCGCGGGCGCGAAGCGCTCGACATGCTCAAAGCCTGGAACACCGGGCATCCGGGCGGCATCGCAACCGTCCACGCCAATTCGGCAGTGTCGGCGCTCTACCGGCTCGAGCAGCTCGTGCAGGAAAGCGTCGTCACCGTTCCGCGCCGGCTGATCGCCGACGCCATCGACATGATCGTGTTCATCGCCGGGCGCGGCCTCGCGCGCCGCGTCGACACGATCGCGCGCGTCGCCGGCCTCGATCCCGACGGCGGCTACGCCGTCCTCGACCTTACTCCCGACCACGCCCTCGAACCCCAAGGAGAATGACCATGCGCTTGTCCCGTATTCCTGCCCGTATTCCCGATCGTCGGAGCATCTTCCTCACCGGCGCCGCCATCGGCCTCGGGCTTGCGCTCGCCGCCACCGCGCAGGCCGCCGGCTCGGGCATGCCGTGGGAGGAACCGCTTCAGCAGGTCCTCGAATCGGTCCAGGGTCCTGTCGCCAAGATCGTCGCGGTGATCATCATCATCGTCACCGGTTTGACGCTCGCGTTCGGCGAGACGGCAGGCGGGTTCCGGCGCCTCATCCAGATCATCTTCGGCCTGTCGATCGCGTTTGCGGCGTCGAGCTTCTTCCTCAGCTTCTTCAGCTTCGGCGGCGGGGCGCTCATCTCGTGAACGCGCCAAATTCCTATGGCGCCAGCCATATCGAGGGGTTCGAGGCGCCGATGCACCGCGCGCTTGCCGAGCCGATCCTGCTTGGCGGGGCGCCGCGAGCGATCGCGATCGTCAATGGTACGATCGCGGCCGCGCTCGGACTCGGTCTCCAGCAGTGGATCGCCGGGCTGGCCATGTGGGCGTTCGGGCACACTCTCGCGGTGTTCGCCGCCAAGCGCGATCCCGACTTCGCCCCGGTCCTTGTCCGCCACCTTCGCCAGAAGGGGCATCTGTCATGCTGAATCTGCGCGAATACCGTCAGAAGGCCGACCGGCTCGCCGATCATCTTCCATGGGCGGCGCTTGTCGCGCCCGGCGTGGTGCTCAACAAGGACGGCAGCTTTTTGCGCGTCCTCAGGTTCCGCGGCCCCGATCTAGAATCCGCCACCGAAGCCGAGCTTGTCGCCGCCTGCGCGCGGGCGAACAATGTCCTGAAGCGCTTCGGCTCGGGCTGGGCACTCCATTTCGAGGCCGAGCGGCGCGAAGCGCTGGGTTATCCCGACAGCAGCTTTCCCGATGCGGCGTCGTGGCTGGTCGATGAGGAACGGCGCGCGGCGTTCGAAAGCGCGGGCGCGCATTTCGAGAGCCGCTATTATCTGACGCTCACCCTCCTGCCTCCGCCCGATCAGGCGGACACGGCGGGCCGAGCGCTGATCGAGCGCAGCGACGACGCGAAGGGCCGCGACTGGCGACAAGCGCTTGCCGGCTTCATCGCCGAGACGGATCGTGCGCTTGACCTGTTCAGAGGCTTCATGCCCGAGGTGCGCGCGCTCGGCGACAGCGAAATGCTGACCTTTCTCCACGGTGCGATCTCCGCGCGCCGCCATGTCGTCGCCGTGCCCGAAACGCCCATCTATCTGGACGGGCTGCTCGCCGACACGCCGCTGACCGGCGGGCTCGAACCGATGCTCGGCGACGAGCATCTGCGGACGCTCACCATCCTCGGATTTCCGAACGCGAGCCGTCCCGGCATCCTCGACGGACTCAACCATGAGGATTTTGGCTATCGCTGGGTGACGCGCTTCATTGCGCTCGACAAGACCGACGCAACCAAAGCGCTCACTCGCCTGCGGCGGCAGTGGTTCAACAAGCGCAAGTCGATCACCGCGCTGCTGCGCGAAGTCATCTACAACCAGCCGGTCCAGCTTCTCGACAGCGATGCCGACAACAAGGTGGTCGATGCCGACCTCGCCTTGCAGGCGCTCGGCGGCGATCATGTCGCGTTCGGCTATCTGACGACGACGATCACCGTTGCCGATATCGACCGCGCCCGCGTCGAGGAAAAGGTCCGCGCGGTCGAGCGCATCGTCAACGGGCTCGGCTTCACCTGCATCCGCGAGGGCATGAATGTGGTCGAGGCGTGGCTGTCGAGCCTGCCGGGCCATGTCTATGCGAACGTCCGGCAACCGATCGTCCACACCCTGAATCTCGCGCATCTCATGCCGCTGTCCTCGGTATGGGCAGGACCGGCGCGTAATCCGCACCTCGACGGTCCGCCGCTGCTTTATGCGGAAACCAGCGGCTCGACGCCGTTCCGTCTCAGCACGCATGTCGGCGACGTCGGTCATATGCTGATCGTCGGACCCACCGGGGCCGGAAAGTCGGTGCTGCTCGCAATGCTCGCGCTTCAGTTCCGGCGATATCCAGACTCCCAGGTCTATGTCTTCGACAAGGGATTTTCGGCGCGCGCGGCCGTGCTGGCGATGGGCGGCGCGCATCACGCGCTCGGGCTTGGCGGTGAGAGCGGTCATGCCGATGACGTGGGCGGGCGAACGATCGCCTTCCAGCCGCTGCGCCACATCGATCGCTCCAACGCACGCGCCTGGGCGACCGAATGGATCGGCGCGCTGCTCGCCCATGAGAAAGTACTGGTCACACCCGAGATCAAGGAGGCCGTCTGGTCGGCGCTCACCAATCTCGCGACCGCCCCGATCGAGGAACGCACGCTCACCGGCCTGTCGCTGCTGCTGCAATCGGCACCGCTGCGATCGGCGCTCGCGCCCTATACGCTCGAAGGATCGTTCGGCCGCCTGCTCGACGCCGCCGAAGACGATCTAGCGATCGCCGACGTGCAGTGCTTCGAGACTGAAGCGCTGATGGGGCAGGCGGGCGTCGTTGCGCCCGTGCTGACCTACCTGTTCCATCGTCTCGAGGAGCGCTTCACCGGGCGGCCGACGCTTCTCGTACTGGATGAAGCCTGGGTGTTCCTCGACCACCCGCTGTTCGCCGCGCGCATCCGTGAGTGGCTGAAGGTGCTGCGCAAGAAGAACGTCAGCGTCGTGTTCGCGACACAGAGCCTAGCCGATATCGCCGACAGCACGATCGCGCCGGCCATCATCGAAAGCTGTCCGCAGCGCATCTTGCTGCCCAATGATCGGGCGATCGAGCCGCAGGGCCAGACGGTCTACGTCCGCTTCGGTCTCAACGCGCGCCAGATCGAACTGGTCAGCCGCGCGACGCCCAAGCGGCAATATTATCTGCAATCAGCGCGCGGCAACCGGCTGTTCGAGCTTGGGCTAGGCCCGATCGCGCTGGCGTTGTGCGGCGCGTCCGATCCCGACAGCCAGAAGCGCATAGACGCGGTGCTGGCCGAAAAGGGCCAGGCCGACTTCGCCGCGACCTTTCTCTCCCAAGCCGGCCTCGATTGGGCGGCCGACCTGCTTGGGCGTCACCCTGCCGCCCGCCCCCCAGAAGACAAGGAGTAATTTCCCGTGCCCCGTATCCCTATCCGCAAATATGCGTGCCTCTCCGCTCTCGCGCTCGGCGCCGTCGGCTCGCTCGGTATCGGCATCGCGTTGACCTCGACGCCCGTCGCGGCCCAGCTCAGTGTGTTCGATCCATCGAACTATTCGCAAAACCTGCTCACCGCCGCGCGCACGCTTGCCCAGATCAACAACCAGATCCAGAGTCTCCAGAACGAAGCGCAGATGCTGATCAACCAGGGCAAGAACCTGTCCCGGATCGATTTCCCGCAACTTCAGGAGCTTCGCCAGCGCCTCCAGCAGATCGACCAGCTCATGGGCCAGGCGCAGGGCGTCGACTTCCGCATCGATCAGCTCGACGAGCGCTTCCGCCAGCTCTACCCGCAGGAGTTCGATCAGGTGTTCCGCCGCGATCAGCGTGTGGCTCGCGCACGCGATCAACTCGATACCGCGATGTCCGCGTTTCGCCAGACGATGGGGGTCCAGAACCGCATCGTCGACAACGTACGGAGCGACACGCAGGCGCTCGCCGACATCGTCGCGCGCAGCCAGGGCGCGGAAGGCTCGCTTCAGGCGCAGCAGGCCACGAACCAGCTTCTCGCGCTCACCGCCAAGCAGCAGCTCCAGCTTCAGCAAATGATGGCGGCGCAGTTCCGGGCGGAATCGGTCGAGCAGGCGCAGCGGGGCCAGATCGCGCGCGAGGCACGCGAGTCGACGCGCCGCTTCCTCGGCGACGGCAAGGCTTACACGCCACGCCAATGAGCTGAGGCAGGCGAGGACCGCGCCCCCAGCTCCCCCCGGTCCGAACCTGTCTCGTCGCGGGGGCCGTAGGGCTTGCCCCTCTCATGGCCGCCGGTCCCCGCGACACCTTTCAACTTCAAGCAGGAACCCGCCCATATGGATGACCTGAATGTCATCGATCAGTTCATGGAGGCCTTCGCCTCCTACATCGACAGCGGGTTCGGCCTGTTGGGCGGTGACGTCGGTTTCCTGACCACGATCCTGATCGGCATCGACATCACGCTCGCCGGGCTGTTCTGGGCGCTCGGCGGCGAAGACGACGTCATCGCCAAGTTCCTCAAAAAGATCCTCTATGTCGGCGTCTTCGCCCTGATCCTCAACAGCTTCTCGACACTGTCCGATATCATCTTTCGCAGCTTCGCCGGCCTCGGCCTCACCGCAGGGGGCAGCGCGATTACGGCTGACGATTTATTGCGACCCGGCAAGCTGGCCGGGACCGGCTTCGAGGCAGCATGGCCGCTCCTCGAGCAGGCGAAGGAGTTGGTTGGCCCGATCGCCTTCTTCGACAATTTCATCGAGATCGCCGTGCTGGTGATCGCCTGGGTCGTCGTCATCGCCGCCTTTTTCATCCTCGCGATCCAGCTTTTCATCACAATCCTCGAATTCAAGCTTACTTCGCTCGCCGGCTTCGTGCTCGTGCCCTTTGCGCTGTGGAACCGCACGTCGTTCCTCGCCGAACGGGTGCTCGGGAACGTCGTCAGTTCGGGCATCAAGGTCATGGTGCTCGCGGTCATCGTCGGCATCGGCTCTAACTATTTCGCCGACTTCACCAGTGCGATCACCGGCGACGAGGTGTCGATCGAACAGGCCGTGTCGCTGATGCTCGCGAGCCTCGCGATCTTTGGCCTCTCCATCTTCGGCCCGGGAATCGCATCCGGCCTCGTCGCCGGCGCGCCGCAGCTCGGCGCCGGATCGGTGATCGCCACTACCGTGCTTGCCGGCGGAGGTCTTGCGATGGCAGGCGCTGGCGCCGTCGGCGCGGCACGCGGTCTCGCGGGGGCCGGTCTCGGCGCGATCCGCGCCGGTACATCGATGGGGTCTGCCGCATCCACTGCCTACAAGCTCGGGCAGGAAACCTCGGGCTCGACCAGCGTCGGCGCGGGCCTCGGCGGCGTTGCGACCGCCATGCGCGGCGCGGCTGCCAACCGGATGAGCGGCGGTCTCGGCGTTAGCGCTGCCGCCGATCGTGGGCAGCGCGCCGCATGGGAAGCAGGAAGCACCCGTGCCGGCGGCGCCGCCCCCGCAGCCGCGCCGATAGGCGCAGCTGAAGGAACACCCGCCTGGGCGCAGAAGCTTCATGCCAGCCAGAATGCTCGCCACCGCCGCCAGATGGCGATCCACGCAATCCAGGGCGGCGACCGCGGCGGCGCTGGCGCCACTCCAGACATCAAGGAAAGGGACTGAGCGATGAAATTTCGACGCGCATTGCAGCGCTATGGGCGAACGCCCGAACCCGAGACACCCTACCAACGAGCGGGCCAGCTTTGGGATGAGCGTATCGGCTCGGCTCGCGCACAGGCGAAGAACTGGCGGCTGATGGCCTTCGGCGGCCTGTTCCTGACCACTGGTCTGTCGGGCGCGCTGGTCTGGCAATCGATGCAAAGCCGCGTCGTGCCCTATGTGGTCGAGGTCGATGCACTCGGGCAAGCACAGGCCGTCGCGCCTGCCGCCAAGGACTATCGGCCGACCGATCCGCAGATCGCATGGTTCCTCGGCCGGTTCATCACCGGCGTTCGAGCGCGCTCGCTCGATCCGGTATTGATGCGTGAAAACTGGCTATCAGCCTATGATTTCGCGACCGAACGTGCGTCACTGTTCCTCGGCGAATATGCCCGCACCTCCAATCCGTTCGCCGATGTCGGGCGCAAGACGGTTTCGGTGCAGGTGACGAGCGTCGTCCGCGCGTCGGATACGAGCTTCCAGGTCAAATGGACCGAGCAGCAATATGAGCGGGGAAGCCTCGCCAGCACGTCACGCTGGACGGCGATGCTCACGGTGAAGATCAAGCCGCCGCGCTTGGCCGATGTGCTCCGAAAAAACCCGCTCGGTCTCTATGTTGACGCGATCGACTGGAGCCGCGAACTGGAAACGCCTCAGGACCGGCCGCCTTCGCCGCAACCATCGGCCGTGCCCGATCCCGCACAATCACTCCCGGTCGCGCCGCCCACCGACATTCCGCTGGGCTCGCCGCTCGATCCGACCCTTGCTCAACCCGCAGCCGCACCATCCCCCGAAAGGACCGACCAATGATCCGTGCCCTCATCCTGGCGGCGAGCGCGATGGCGCTTGCCATGGGCGTCGCTGCGCAGAGCCGCGAACCCGCGTCACCCACCGCGCGCGTCACTGCCGCCAACCGGGCGGCACTGCGCGAGCCGTCGAGCGCGGGATATATATATGCCGTCCAGGTCTATCCCTGGGCGGAAGGCGTGCTCTACCGGCTCTATGCCGCGCCCGAGCGCATCACCGACATTGCCTTGCAGCCGGGCGAAACGATTGTGTCCGTCGCCGCCGGCGACACCGTGCGCTGGACTGTCGGCGATACCACCAGCGGCATCGGCGAAAGCAAGCGCGTGCACATCCTCGTCAAGCCGTTTTCGGCGGGCCTACGCACAAACCTTGTCATTGCTACCGATCGCCGGACCTACCATCTCCAGCTCGAAAGCACGCCCGCGACCGCGATGGCGGCGATCTCCTGGACCTATCCACATGACGAGCTGATCGCGCTCCGGCGTCAGCGCGATGCAGCCGTGGCGGCGACGCCGATCGCGTCGGGCCTCTCGGTCGAAAGCCTCAACTTCAACTATGCGATCTCGGGCGACAAGCCGGCCTGGCGGCCGCTGCGCGCGTTCGACGATGGGCGGCAGACCTACATCGAGTTCTCGCCTGCGATCGCCGTGGGTGAGGCGCCCCCGCTGTTCGTGATTGGCGAGGATGGCGAGGCCCAGCTCGTCAACTATCGCGTCGCCGGCCGCTATTATGTGGTCGACCGCCTGTTCGGTGTCGCCGAGCTGCGCCTTGGCGGCAAGAAACAGCAGATTGTCCGTATCACCGCCGCCCAGCCGAAGAGCCGGCAGCGCAAGGCCGGGAGGGGCGCGTGACCGATCCAACCGCTTCTTCCGCGCCGATCGCGGCGCCCAAAGCCGACCCCGAAACGCTCGTTCTGCGCGCGGCGCCGGGCCGCGTCACCCGTTTTCGCCGCGGTGCGATCGTCGCCATCGCTGCCGCCGGCTCGACCGCGATCATCGGCGTCGCCTGGCTGGCGCTCAAGCCCGCGACCCTGAGCCTGATCGCACGAAGCGATGAAAAGCTGGTTGGCGCGAAGGCGCCGCCTGATGCGCTCGCGGGCGCGCCGACGAGCTATGGCGACGTGCCGAAGCTCGGGCTACCGCTTCCCGGTGATCTCGGGCGGCCGATCCTCGAGCGCCAGCGGCAGCTTGGCGGGATGGTTCCCCCTGACCCCGCTGCCGATGCGGTGAGCCGGGCCGCGCAGGAAGCCGAAGCCGAGCGCCAGCGCATCGCCGCTGAGCAGAAGGCCGCACGCGAGTCTGGCGTCATGCTGCAATTGGCGGGCGGCGGTCGCGCCGCCGCCCCTGCACCGGTGACTACCGATGCAAGTGTTCCGCCAGCATCGGCCGAGACTGCCAAGCCGCTCCTCGACCCTGACCGAGATCCTAACGCCCAGGGGCGCAAGAACGAATTGGTCGGCCACGCCAATCGCGACGACGACATCAATCCGCACGCGCTGGCGCAGTCCGTATCGCCTTGGACCTTGCAGGCCGGCAGCATCATTGCCGCGAGCCTCATAACCGGGCTCAACTCGGATCTTCCCGGGCTCGTCACCGCGCAGATCACGGAGAACGTCTATGACAGTGTGACCGGGCGCGGTCTGCTCATTCCGCAAGGATCGCGGCTGATCGGCAGCTACGACAGCGTTGTAGCGTTTGGGCAGAGCCGTGCGCTGGTCGTCTGGCAGCGGATTATCCTGCCCGACGGCTCGTCGATTCGTATCGACAATGTGCCGGCGACCGATACGCAGGGCTATGCGGGTCTGTCCGACCGGATCGACCGGCATACTTGGCAACTTCTGAAGGGCGTCGCCCTGTCGACACTGCTGGGCGTCGGCACTGAATTGAGCTTCGGCAGCACCGAAAGCGACCTTGTCCGGGCGATCCGCGAGTCAGCGCAGCAGAGCGGCGCGCGCGCCGGCGATCAGCTCGTCACGCGCAATCTCAATATCCAGCCGACCTTGCGCGTGCGTCCCGGCTGGCCGCTACGGGTGGTCGTGCACAAAGACATCATATTGCCCGGACCCTGGGGAGGCCGTCATGGCTGATTTGAAGCTGCCAAGGCTGCCCGATCGGACGCCGGCTAAGATCACGATCAACGTCATGCCGGATCTCATCGAAGCGCTGAACGACTACGCCGAGGCCTATGAGGCGGCCTACGGCCGACGCGAGTCCGTACCGGACCTCATTCCATTCATGCTTAGCGGCTTCCTGGCGAGCGACCGCTCGTTCAGCCGGGCACGTAAGAAATAGTCCGATGTCGGCCCGGCAGCCTGCAACGAATGGCGACGACGCGCCCCCGATTGGGCCGATAAGCGTTCGCATTCCCGACGCAGTACGGATGACGGGGCTCAGCAAATCCAAGATCTACCAGCTCATCGCTTCCGGCGACATCGAGGCAGCCAAGGTCGGCCGTGCAACCGTGGTGTTTGTCGATAGTCTGCGGTCCTTTCTGCGATCACACTGTAAACAGCCGCGTTCTCGGGCGTAGCAGGGATCGCGCATGTCGGCCTGTCGATATTTCGGCACGGCCTGTCGCGAAGGGGTAAAATTGGGGGTGGATTGAGCGGAATTATCGGCACGACGATCAAGAACGTTGTTATAAATCAGTATCTTATGTTTTTCGTGTGAATCCCTCCTCCGCTACCATCGCAAACCCCTTCAAACCTCGCATTTCCGGCAGTTTTATGCCAATCGTCGAGGTCGTTCCAATGATGGCAATTGCCTGTCCAGAATTGAGTTATTTGGACAACTCACGTCAGATTTGGACCCGTTTGAACACAGGTTTCGCGAGAATTTTCGCGAGTGTTTCATGGCCTCGATCCCCTCGAGGTTACCATGGCCAAAAGTGTAATTCTGACCCCCGCCCATATCGATAGGCTGAAGAGCGGTTCCCTGGCCGACCGGGAGGTCCCCGGCCTTTCCATCATCGTCCCCGGCCCCGACGGGAAGCAGTGGCGTTTCAAGGGCGTCGTTGCCGGCATCAGGAAAACCGCCGAATTGGTCCTTGGGGTCTCCCTACCTTCTCAATCGATGAGGCGCGTGAATGGGCAGCGCCGACCAGCAAGGGGGCCGCGCGAGGCGGGGATGGCGTTCGGGTATGGCAAGGGCTGTCTTGTCTGCGCCCAATCCCCGTCGTTGTCTTAAACGTCGGCAGCGCAGACCGGAGCCATATGCACGGTTCCGGGACGTCAGCTTTCGGCCAATAGCCGAGCAGCCATACAAGATGCGGCCATATTTGCGCACGGTAGCCAACGGCAAGAAGGCAGTATATTTCATTCACACTCGTGCGAGTGAATATTGACTCGTCATCGAACCGCTGCCATGAATGCGGCATGCCGACGATCGAGCGGCGATGAATGGGAGAGGGCAAGATGAGGGTTCAATTGTTGGCGTCCGTATGCGCGGGCGCACTTTTCGCAATCCCGGCGGGTGCCGCCGCACAGGAGGCCGCCGAACCTGTCGCGCAGGCTGGCGAGGCGCCCGAGGGCAACGACATCATCGTCACCGCGACGCGCCGCGCCGAACGTATTCAGGATGTGCCGATCAGTATTTCCGCTTTTTCGCAGGAAGAGCTGACCGAAAAGGGCATCGTCGGTTATGAAGGCATCGGGCGCGAGACGCCGGGCGTCGTGCTCAACAAGCCGACTGCCAACTTCAACAATTTTACCGCGCGCGGCATCGCGACCAACGGCTATAACGCCAATCTGCAAAGTTCGGTCGCAATCTATATCGACGAACTTCCCGTCTCGACGATTGGCAACACCACCGTGGTCGACCCGAATTTGTTCGACGTCGAGCGCGTCGAATTCCTGCGCGGGCCCCAGGGGACGCTGTTCGGATCGGGTTCGCTGTCGGGCGCGATGCGCATCCTGCAAAAAAGCCCCGACCTCAATGATTTCGATGTGTCGGCGTTGGTCGACCTCGGGCTGACCGGCTCGGATTCGATCCGCCAGCGTTATAATGCGATGGTCAATGTGCCGCTGGTCGACGACAAGCTCGCGCTGCGCGTCGTCGGCTTCTATCGCGATGAAGAGGGCTATCTCGACAATGTCGGGACGGGGGTCAAAAATTCCAACACGCTGATCGATTACGGTGGCCGCGCGACCTTGCTCTGGCGTCCGACCGACCGCCTGTCGATCAAGCTGCTCTGCAGCTATGAATATAGCAATCCCAAGGACAGCTCACTGACCAGCCCGTCGCTGGGGCGCAACAAGCGCATCTCGGACGAGCCCGATCGGTTTACCGGCAAGCAGCTGATTGCCAACGCGACGATCGATTATGAGTTCGACTTTGCCAAGCTCACCAGTTCGTCGACCTATTCGGATTTCGAGCAGCGTTTCTATGTCGACCTCGCCGGCACCTTCGCGCCCGGCTCATTCCCCGGCGCGCCGATCGCCTTCGGGCTCGACGCCGATGGCTATGACAAGGTGTTTGTCCAGGAAACGCGCCTCGCGTCGACGCTCGATGGGCCGTTCCAGTTCGTCGTCGGCGGCTTCTATCTCGATCGCCGCCGCGACGTCGATTATTTCTACCGATCGAACCCGGCATTTCTCGCGGCAAGGGGTATCACGGGACTTCCGGACAAATATTTCCAGAAGCAATATACCCACTCGCTGAGCAAGGAACTCGCGGGTTTCGGTGAGCTGACCTATCGTTTCTCGGACAAATTCTGGCTGACCGGCGGCATGCGTTACGGCGAAACCTCGGCGCAGGGCTTCACCGAAGCGGGCGGCTATCTCGCGACGGCGTTCGGCTTCAACTATTATGACTATGCGCTGCTTGGCCTTCCGGTGAATTTTGACACCTTCACCCCCTATGCCGCCGTCGAAGGCGTCAAGGCGAAGGGGTCGAAACCGTCGTGGAAGGCGAGCGCGACCTTCAAACCGAGCGACTCGCTCACCACCTACGCGACCTTCTCGACAGGGTTCCGCGCCCCGATCGTCAATGCCTTCGCCGGTCGGCCGAGCCTTGTCGACCCGAACGATCTGACTATTCCGTTCGGCGCCAGCTCAGACGATCTCAAAAGCTATGAGATCGGCGCAAAGGGCCGCTGGCTCGGCGGGCGTGTCAGCATGAACGTCGCTTTCTACCAGATCGATTGGAACAATATCCAGGCGCAGGCGAACCGCGTGTCGGACTCGGTGCAATTCGCGACCAATATTGGTGCCGCGCGCAGCAAGGGTTTCGAGTTCGAGGTCGGGGTGGTTCCCGCGACGGGCTGGGCGATCGGATTCAACGGCGCCTATAATGACGCGAAGATCACCAAATTGTCGCCCGAAGAGGCGGCGATCTCGGGTGCCGTGCTCGGCCACCGCCTGTCGGCCCCGCGCATCCAGGGTTCGGCCTATATGTCGTACAGCTTCAAGCTCGCGACCGACGTCGATGCGATGCTGGCGGTCAATGCGCAGCATATCGGGTCGTATAACAGCAGCTTCCCGAACACGCCGGGCTTGCCGAATGTCCCGCTTTCGACCTTTGGAAAGACGGACGCCTACAGCAACGTGAACCTCAGCTTCGGGCTGAAAAAGGGTGATATCTCGGCGCAGCTCTATGTCGAAAATCTCTTCGACGATCATTCGATCACCTACATCCACCCCGAAGCCTTCCTCGTCAGCCGCTTCGGCACGATGCGCCCGCGGACCTTCGGCATTCGCCTCGGCTACGGGCTCTAAGCGATGGCGGGCGCAGAAGCCTCCCTCCCCCCGGCCGGAGCGTCCACTCGGTCGGGGGGCAATCCGACGTTCGTGCTGGGGATGCTCTGCTTCGTCTATGTGCTGAACTTCCTCGACCGGCAGCTGCTGTCGATCCTCGCCAAGCCGATCCAGGATGCGCTCCAGATCAGCGACGGCCAGCTCGGGCTAATCAGCGGGCTTTATTTCGCGATGTTCTATTGCTTCATCGCGATCCCGGTCGGCTGGTTCGCCGACCGGACCAGCCGCGTCGGCGTGCTGTCGGCCGCCTGCGCGATCTGGAGCGGCGCGACCGTGGCGTGCGGCATGGCGGCCAATTATACGCAGCTGGTGGTTGCGCGCATGGTCGTCGGGTTCGGCGAGGCGGGGGGCGTGCCGCCCTCCTATGCGATCATCACCGACACCTATCCGCCCGGCAAGCGCGCTGCGGCGCTCGGCATCTTCAACCTCGGTCCGGCGATCGGCGCGGCGGCCGGGGTCGCGTTCGGCGCCGCGATCGCCGAGCGGTTCGGCTGGCGCATCCCCTTTATCGCGGTGGGCGTGATCGGGATCGTGACCGCATTGGCGGTCTGGCTGACGGTGCGCGAGCCGACCCGTGGCGCGACCGATGCGGCGCCTTCTGCGAACTCCGACGACAAGGCGGCTTTCTGGCCGACGGTGCGCATGTTCCTGTCGCATCCGATCCTGATGCTCGCCGCGCTGGGCAGCGGCGCGACGCAGTTCGTTACCTATGGCCTCGGCAATTTCGCGGTGCTGTTCCTGATGCGCGAAAAGGGCATGGAACTGGGCGACGTCGCGATCTGGTATGCGCTGGTGCTGCTGATCGGCATGGGCGGCGGGATGGTCATATCGGGCCGCGTCATCGACCGGATGGTGCGCAAGTCGCGCGCCGGCTATGCGATTGCGCCGGCGCTTTCGCTGGTGGTCGCGATGCCCTTTTACATCGCCTTCGTGTGGGCGCCGGGGTGGCCGCTCGCGCTCGCGCTGCTCACTGTCGTGATGATCTTCAACTATTTCTACCTCTCGGCCTCGGTCGCGCTGGTGCAGGAGGAAGTGAAACCGAACCAACGCGTGCTGGCGGGCGCGCTGCTGCTGCTCATCATGAACTTCATCGGTTTGGGGCTGGGGCCGACATGGGTCGGCTTTGCCAGCGACTGGTTCAAGGCGCAGGGCGACCTCCACGGGCTGCAAACCGCACTCTACACGCTGACGCCCTTTTATCTGATCGCGATCGGTCTTTTCCTCTGGCTCGCGCGGCGGCTGCGCCGAGAGGATAATCGGGAGGAGCCACAGGCATGAAGAAACTATATCGCGCATTATCGGCGGCCGGACTGTTGATGGCGGCGCCCGCGGTCGCTGCAAGCCCGGTGGTGGAGGCGCCCGCGGGCACCGTCGAGGGCAAGACCGTCGGCAAGGTCCGCGCGTTCAAGGGCATTCCTTTCGCGCAGCCGCCGGTCGGGCCGCTGCGCTGGAAAGCCCCGCAGCCGCTGCCAACATGGCAGGGCGTGCGCAAGGCGCAGAGCTTCGGTGCCGCCTGTATCCAGCCGCGCCCGAACGCGGTGCATATCTATGCCAACCCGCCCGCGAAGATTTCCGAGGATTGCCTCACGCTCAACATATGGGCGCCCGAACAGATCAAGGATGCGCCGGTCATCGTGTGGATACACGGCGGCGCGCTCGCGACCGGCTACAGCCATGAGGGCATGTATGACGGCGCCAAGCTCGCGGCGCGCGGCGCGATCGTCGTGTCGATCAATTACCGCCTCGGCGTACTTGGCTATATGGCGCACCCTGGACTCAGCGCGGAATCGCCCGACGGCGTGTCGGGCAATTACGGGCTGCTCGACCAGATCGCTGCGCTCGAGTGGGTGAAGGCCAATATAGGCGCATTTGGCGGCGACGCGGCCAATGTCACCATCGCGGGCGAGTCGGCGGGGGCGCTCAGCGTTCTGTATCTGATGGCGTCGCCCAAGGCGCGCGGCCTGTTCCACAAGGCGATCGCGCAGAGCGCCTATATGATCTCGACCCCGTCGCTGAAGGAGGTTCGCCACGGCGAGCCCGCTGCGGAAGCGACGGGCGAAAGGGTCGCCGCCGCGCTCGGCGCCGCCGACATCGCCGCGCTCCGCAAGGTCGATCCGGTCGCGCTGACCGATGGCGCAGCCAAGGCAGGTTACTTTCCATGGGGCACCGTCGACGGCAAGATTTTGCCTGACCAGCTCGTCGATATCTTCGACCGCGGCGAGCAGGCGCCGGTGCCGGTGATCGCCGGGTTCAACATCGGCGAAATCCGCTCGCTGCGCATGCTGGCGCCGCCGGTTCCCGCCAATGCCGCGGCTTATGAAGCCGCAATACGGGAACGCTATGGCGACCTCGCCGATGCCTGGCTCAAGCTCTATCCCGCGACGAACCTCGCCGAAACGATCCTCGCGACGCCGCGCGATGCGCTCTATGGCTGGACGTCCGAACGGCTCGCGATCAAGCAGACCGCGCTAGGCCAGCCTGCCTATCTTTACCTCTTCGACCACGGCTATCCGACGGCGAGCGAATATGGGCTGCACGGCTTCCACGCTGCCGAAATTCCGTTCGTGTTTGGCACCGCTGGCGATACACCGCCCTATTGGCCCAAGATCCCCGACACGGTAGCCGAGCGCCGTTTCGCGACTGCGATGGGCGATTACTGGGTCTCTTTCGCCAAAACGGGAAAACCCGAGGCGCCGGGGCAGGCGGCCTGGCGCCCCTATGGCAAGGACGCCGCTTTCATGGCCTTCGCCGATATCCCACGCGCCGGCACACGGCTGATGCCGGCCATGTACGCGCTGCACGAAGCTGCGGTCTGCCGTCGCCGAGCGGCGGGTAACCAGCCGTGGAACTGGAACACCGGCATCGTCTCGCCCGTCCTCGCGAAGGACGCAAATTGTCCATGATCCACGGTATGATGCAGGATTACCCGCTGACCCTCGACAAATTCCTCGACCATGCCGCCCGCTGGCATGGCGAGGCCGAGGTCGTCACCGCGCGCGAGGACGGGAGCATCGGCCGGATCGGCTATGCCCCGCTCCGCGCCCGCAGCCTTGCGATTTCGTCGCTGCTCGCTGGCTTCGGGGTGGGCGAGGGCGACTGCATCGCGACGCTCGCATGGAACAGCCAGGCGCATGTCGAGACCTGGTATGCGACGATGGGGATCGGCGCGGTCTGCCATACGCTCAATCCGCGCCTGACCGCCCCGCAACTCGCCGCGATGGCGGTGCAATCGGGGGCGAAGTTGCTGATCGTCAGCGCCGACCTGTTGCCGCTCGCGCGGTCGATCGTGGATCTCGCGCCGGCGATCGGGCAGGTGTGGGTGATCGACGGGTCGGCCGGGGATTGGTCCGCCGCCGCGCCGCCGCTTCACGAACTCGGAGCCCTGATCGCCGACGCCCCAGGCGGGATCTTATGGGGCGGCTTCGACGAAAACTCGCCCGCCGGCCTCTGCTTCACGTCGGGAACGACGGGGGCGCCGAAGGGCGTCACCTACACGCACCGCGCAAGCTTCCTGCACACGCTGCGTGCGTTGCAGGCCGACGTGATGGCCTTCACCCACCGCGATGCAGTGCTCGCGGTCGTGCCCATGTTTCACGCCAACGCCTGGGGCTTGCCTTTTGCGTTGCCCGCGGTCGGCGGCAAGCTGGTGCTCCCTGGTCGGCAGGCCGACGGCGCCAGCCTCGCGCGGCTGATCGCGGCTGAGGGCGTCACGGTCGGGGTCGGGGTTCCGACGGTGTGGCTCGGCGTCGTCGAACATATCGAGGCGACGGGCGGCGAACTGCCTTCGCTCAAACGCATTATCGTCGGCGGCGCGCCGATGGCGCCCGCGTTGATGGCGCGCATCGAGCGACGCCTTGGCGTCACCGTCCAGACGAGCTGGGGCATGACCGAATTGTCGCCGCTCGGCACGATCGCACCGCCGGACGATCCGCTGCGCACCGCATCGGTGTCGGGACGACCGGCGGTCGGCGTCGACCTGTTGCTCACCGATGCCGCCGGAGCGGCGCTTCCCGAACAGCGCGGGGTTGAGGGGCATCTTCGCGTTCGCGGGGCGGCGGTGGTCGAACGCTATTTCGGGCAAGCGGAGTCTGCGACCGACGATGATGGCTGGTTCGCGACCGGCGATCTCGCGCGGATCGATGCGCGCGGCAATCTGTCGATCACCGGCCGTGCCAAGGATCTGATCAAATCGGGCGGTGAGTGGATCAACCCCGCCGAGATCGAGGCCGTGGTCGGCGCGCTGCCGCAGGTGTCGCTTGCCGCAGTGATCGGCCGCGAAGATCCCAAATGGGGCGAGCGGCCGGTGCTGCTCGTCGAACTCGCCTCGGGCATAGAAATCAGCGATGCTGACCTGCTCGCGCCGCTTGCGGGCCGCGTTGCGCCTTGGTGGATTCCCGATGCCGTCGTGCGCCTTTCCGCCATGCCGCTGGCGCCGACCGGAAAAATCGATAAGATTCGCTTGCGGAATGACTATGGCGCGGGTTGATCGGCACGGGGACGTTGCGGCAGGGGCGGCAACGGAAGAGATATTGGAAGTCGGAAGAGTGGCAGAACAGGCGAAAACGCGTCGGCGATCGACCAAGGCCGAACAGCGCGCCGAAACGATGGAGCAGATCCTCGACGAGGCCGAACTGCTGTTTTCGCGCCATGGCCTGCACGGGGTGACGCTGAAGGATGTCGCAAAGCGCGTCGGTGTGCACCACACGCTGCTCAACTATTATTTCGAGGACAAGAAAAAGCTGTTCGATGCGGTCTTCGCGCGCCGCGCCGTGGTGACGAGCACCAAGCGGATGCAGGCGCTCGACGAATATGATCGCGCGAGCGGCGGCAAACCGACGATTGAGGGGGCGCTCCACGCCTTCCTCGACACCGACCTCGATCTTTATATCCACGGCGGCGATGGCTGGAAAAATTACGGCGCGCTCGGTGCGCAGGTCGCCAATACCCCTGAATGGGGTGCCGAGCTGATGGACAGCCATTTCGACCCGGTGGTGCTCCGCCTGATCGATCTTTTGAAGAAGGCGATGCCCGATTGCGCCGAAGAGGATATCTTCTGGGGCTATCATTTCGTGACCGGCGCGCTGATGGTCACGCTCGCGCGCACCGGGCGCATCGACAAGCTCTCCGGCGGCGTCTGCAAGTCTGAAGACTTTGAAGCGATCAAGGCCCGGATGGCCTCGTTCATGGCGGCGGGCTTCCGGCAAATCTGTAACAAGAAGGCGTAGGCGACGGGCGAATGACGCCTCCGGATTGCGCTCGTTCAAAATATTAACTCACTAGTGAGTGAATGGAGATTAATATGGAACATGAAATTTTGCCGCTGCAGGACCGCGTCGCGATCGTCACCGGCGCCGGCGGCGGATTAGGCCGCGCTCATGCGCTCTACCTCGCAAAACAGGGCGCCCGCGTCGTCGTGAACGACCTCGCGCTGGCTGCGGCCGAGCAGGTCGCTTCGGAAATCGTCGCGAATGGCGGCGAGGCACTGGCGATCGCGGCCTCTGTGACCGACGAGGCCGCAGTCGACGCGATGGTTCGCGATACGCTCGACGCATGGGGACGCATCGACATCCTCGTCAACAACGCGGGCATCCTGCGCGACAAGAGCTTCGCCAAGATGAGCCTTGAAGATTTCCGTCTGGTCGTCGATGTCCACCTGATGGGTGCCGCGATCTGCTGCAAGGCGGTGTGGGACGTCATGCGCGCGCAGCAATATGGCCGCATCGTCATGACAACCTCATCGTCGGGCCTTTGGGGCAATTTCGGGCAGGCCAACTATGGCGCCGCCAAGATGGCGCTTGTCGGGTTGATGCAGACGCTGGCGATCGAGGGCGAGAAATATGGCATCCGCGTCAACAGCCTTGCGCCGACCGCCGCGACGCAGATGACGCAGGGGGTTTTGTCGGAACAGAGCCTTGCGGCGCTCGATCCGGCATATGTCAGTCCCGGACTTTTGGCTTTGGTCGGCGATGCTGCGCCGACACGCGCGATCCTGTGTGCGGGGGCGGGTCATTTCGCTAGCGCCGAAATCATGCTGTCGCGTGGTGCATTCATCGGATCCGATGTCGACGCCGGAGCGCGCTTGACCGATCAATGGCCGAGCGTGGTGGCGCGGGAAGAGGCGATCGTTCCGGCCTATGGCTTTATGCAGGCCGAGCGGGAGGTGGTTAGCGCCGGCGTGGTTCCCTGAAATAAATGGTCTGCGAACGCTTGTTGCTTGCCGCAAACCAGATCGACCGCAATTGACCAGATCCTGCTAGCCTATGCCAACGGCAACCTCCACGAGATTAGCACCTTCGTCACGCTCCAAAAGCCTGAAGCGAGTTCCGGCAAATCTTTCGATAAGGCTGGCGGCTGTCCGGGTGTGATCGCTGATCTTGACCGTTGTGAACGCCCCGCCGCGAGCAACAGCCAATGGGAGCAAGAGCTGGTCCTGCAAATAGGGGCCCGCAAAGGCATCGGACGCGAGATAGCCCGCCATTCGCCTGGCCGCCGTCTTAGCTAGACGTTCGGCTGGGACGCCAATCTTGCCAAATGCCGACATCAGTTCCGTCACATGCTCGAAGCTCGCCTCGAGCAAGAGCGCATTGCCCGGGCCCTGATCGGCGGGAAGCTGCCGTGTCACGAAAGCTTCCGCGGGCCAATCCGTCAGGACCTTCTGTGCCGCTTTCAGCTCCCGATCCGCAACGTCAAAGGGGATACCCGCAACAATCGCGGTCACCTGCACCGGTCCGGCTGTACCGCGGTCAATACACTCGATCGCGCGCAGCGGCGCGGGGTCGATTTCGATTTCGATACGGCCGCCCCCACGCGGAAAAAAGCCGTGCCGAACCAGCTTTGCCGTGATGGTCGGCCCCATGCGGTTGATGACCGGGAGCAGCGTCCGCTCGATAAAGTCGAACGGGGGAGCTGCCAGGGCATGGGTGCCTCCCTCGATCACAAGCCGCGAGGGCGCGCTTCCGAGCATCAGCGGCACAAGGACCGTTTGAAGCACGAGCCCCGTGCTGCCGGCCGTGCCGACGGCAAAATGATAGTCGCCAGGCGTGACGGGGCCGGGCCGAAAGCTGATGCTGGTCGAACCTACGGCAAGACCGGAGCACTCTGCGTTACCGATTACGCATGCGGCTTCGATCGCGGTCACATGCTGACGCATGAGCCCCGGCTTTTCTCGCCCGCCGCGGATATTGTCGATCGTGAAAGGCTCACCTGTCAGCAGCGACAGCGCGCATGCATAGCGCAGAACCTGACCGCCGCCTTCGCCTTCTGAGCCGTCAATCGTGATCATTTTCTTTTCTTTTTGAAAGTGGCCGATGGCGGCGTGAAGGGTCACCCCTTCACGCACACCACCTGCTTCAGCGTATGGACGATCTCGACGAGGTCGGCCTGCGCCGCCATCACTGCCTCGATCGGCTTGTAAGCCCTGGGCGTCTCGTCGATGACGCCTTCGTCCTTGCGGCATTCGACGCCCGCGGTGTCGGCGATATGCTCGTCGAGGGTGACGAGCTTCTTCGCCGCGGTACGGCTCATGACGCGGCCTGCGCCATGGCTGCAGCTGTCGAATGACTCCGGGTTTCCGAGCCCGCGCACGATGAACGATTTCGCGCCCATCGAACCTGGGATGATCCCCATTGTCCCCTTCGCCGCACGCACCGCTCCCTTGCGGGTGACAAGCACATTCTCGCCGAAGTGGCCCTCGCGCGTCACATAATTGTGATGGCAGTTCACCGCCTCGGCTTCGGCTTCAAAGGGCTTCGCGATCTGCTGCCGGAGCGCAGCGATGACGTTCGCCATCATCATGCGCCGGTTCAGCGCCGCAAAGTCCTGCGCCCAGCCCACCGCTTCGACATATTCGTCGAAATGGTCGGTCCCTTCGGGGAAGTAGGCGAGATCTTCATCGGGCAGGTTGATGAACCACTTGCGCATGTCCTTCTTCGCCAGTTCGATGAAGTAGGTGCCGATCGCATTGCCGACGCCGCGCGAACCCGAATGCAGCATCACCCACACCCGCGCCTCGGTATCGAGGCACAGCTCGATGAAATGGTTACCCGTTCCGAGCGTCCCCAGATGCGTGAGGTTGTTCGTGTTCTTCAGCCGCGGATGCTTGGCGACGATATGGCCGAAGCGCTCGGCGAGCGTCGCCCAGGCGTCGACGATGGCCTGCGGGGGATCGCCCCATGAACCATGGTCACGCCGACCGCGTCCAACCGACCGACCGTGTGGCACCGCCGCCTCGATCGCGCTGCGGATGCCCTCCAGATTGTCGGGCAGGTCGTGCGCGATCAGCGTGGTGCGTGCTGCCATCATGCCGCAGCCGATGTCGACGCCTACCGCCGCCGGGATCACCGCTCCTTTAGTCGGGATGACCGATCCGACCGTCGCACCAATGCCGACATGGACGTCGGGCATTGCCGCGACATGTTTGAACACGAATGGCATCTGCGCCGCCTTGCGCAGCTGCGCGCGCGCCATGTCCTCGACGGGCACACCGCGAGTCCACATCTTGACCGGGCGTCCGCCCTCGACATTCAGTACTTCGTAGGTCGTCTGGGTCATGGCTGACCTCCTGCTTTCTCTTTGCGGCAAGCCACGCGTTGAGGCGAGTCTTGCCGAACATTCCTCACGTCCCCTGAGGCGTTCTGGGGCGGCCGGCCTATTCCGGCCACCCCATCGCTTCGTCCTGTCGGGAGACGTGAACCCCGACGCCCATATGATTGCAGAAGCCATGCCAAGTGGCATCGCCAAGCGAATATTCGCTACATTCCATTGTTATATAACGATATCTTGGACTGTGAATTCGGGCATCGCCGCCACGCCTTCGTCAGGGTAAGAGATAATTGTATCGTAATTTATATTTCTGTATAAAGTCGAATTATGAAACCACTCACCGTCATCGGCTTCCTTGGCTCGACACTCGACGCTGCCAAGTTCGGTCCTTCCCGTTGGAACAAATGGCGGCCGACGGTCAGCATCTGCATGCAGGAAGATTTGCGGGTTGATCGCTTTGTCCTGGTGCACGGCACCCATCACCGCCGCCTTGCCGATTATGTTTCCGATGATATCCGTGACGTGTCGCCCGAAACCGAAGTGGCGCCGCACCTTCTCGACTTTGATGATCCCTGGGACTTTGAGGAGGTTTATGGAAAGCTCCTCGACTTCGCGCGCAGCTTTCCATTCGATCCCGACAATCAGGATTATCTGATCCACATTACGACCGGGACACACGTTGCTCAGATCTGCCTTTTTCTACTGACCGAGGCGCGCTACTTGCCCGGCAGGCTGCTCCAGACCCAGCCGCAACGGGGTGTGCCGCAGCCGGTCGGAACGTGGGGCGCCATCGATCTTGACCTCTCGCGTTACGACAGCATCGCAACGCGCTTTGCCGAGGCGAGCGCTGAAAGCGCGAGCTTCCTCAAAAACGGCATCGAGACCCGCAACGCCGCCTTCAACCGCATGATCGACGAGATCGAGCAAGTCGCAGTGCGCAGCCGTGCACCGATCCTCCTCATGGGTCCAACTGGCGCGGGTAAAAGCCAGCTCGCGCGCAAGATCTACGAGCTCAAGAAACTGCGGCACCAGATCGGCGGCGCCTTCGTCGAAGTCAACTGTGCGACCCTGAAGGGCGACAGCGCGATGTCGGCGCTGTTCGGGCATCGCAAGGGCGCTTTCACCGGCGCGATCCAGGATCGTCCTGGCCTGCTCAAGACAGCCGACAAAGGCGTGCTCTTTCTCGATGAAATCGGCGAGCTTGGCCTCGATGAGCAGGCAATGATCCTGCGGGCGATCGAAGACGGGCTCTTCCTGCCGGTCGGCTCCGACAAGGAGGCCGCCAGTGCCTTCCAGCTCATCGCCGGCACCAATCGCGACCTCGTTGATGAGGTGGCCGCAGGGCGGTTTCGCGAAGATCTGTTTGCGCGCCTCAACCTCTGGACCTTCAGCCTCCCTGGCCTGGCCGAGCGCCGAGAGGATATCGCCCCCAACCTCGACTATGAGCTCGAGCGGTTTGCCGAACGCGAGGGGATGCGAGTGACCTTCAACAAAGAAGCGCGCGATCGCTATCTGCGCTTCGCCGAAGATCCCGGATCACGCTGGCGCGGCAATTTTCGTGACCTCGCCGCCAGTGTTACACGCATGGGAACGCTGAGCCAGACAGGGCGTATCGACCTTGACACCGTCGCGCTGGAAACGTCCCGGCTTCGTTCGCTTTGGGCGGGCGATAAGAGTGTGGGGGATGGGCTCGAGGCTCTATTGTCGCCCGATCAGCTAGCCCAAACCGATCCGTTCGACCGGGTCCAGCTTGCCTATGTCGTTGGTATCTGCCGTAGCTGTGGTAGCCTTTCCGCAGCGGGGCGGCAATTGTTCGCCGCCTCCCGGGAGCTGCGCACATCGACAAATGACGCCGACCGATTGCGCAAATATCTTGCACGCTTCGATCTCGATTGGATCAGCGTTACGGGCAAATAGATGCGTGGAGCGCCGCCCGAAAATGTGATCAGCACGACATCTCCCCGATGCGCCTGGGAATGTCAGCTATCCGAATACTCGACCGCAAGCCGGCTGGTTGCAACCGGCCAACCTCGGCGGCGCGCGGCCTAGCGGAACTTCCAATACCAGAAATTGGTCGATTGCGCCTCAACCGACAGATAGCCTATGGCCGCTGGCGGCGAACGAAGAGGGAAAACAATGGCTGCGTCATTTTCAGTGGACGAGCGACGCGAGCATTTTGCTTATTGCGTCCAACTGTTTGGCGGCACCACTGCATTCTCGCGGCGCCTTGGCATAGACGAGCGGGCCATCCGCCGTTTCATCAACGGCGAGCGGCCTCTTGGTGAAGGGCTTTTGGAGGACACCGCAAAAGCACTGCGCCTGCTCATTGCTGAAGCAACCACGGCCGAAGCACATATCGCGGCTACATTGCGCTTTCCGCCGACCGATCCGTCGTAGCAGCTCGGCGACGACGCATGTCCGCTTCTGACATTTCCTGCGCGGAAACTGCCTGACTGCAACCGGACACACTACAGGATGTCAGAACGCGGCGATCCCGGTGATTGCGCACCCTAGAATGAGCGCGTGAACGGCGTACGTGCCCTTGTAGGTGTGACGGTCTCCAGGTTCACTAGATGACGCATCACATGATATTCTCCTCGCTGCACCTTGCCCAGACAATGAAGACATCGGCTATGGATGTTGACCAGCGACTGAAATGGCGCGGGCTATCTTCGCAGCAACGGCTGGCGGCATCGAACGCCCGCAAAGCTTTTCAGCTTTTTCGAACAAGGTGAATAATTTTATCAGCCTGTTTCGCACAAATCGCCCGGCGTAAACCTGTCTCACCCCGAACGGATCGGGACCCGGATTTTTCAAACAGGAGCGCCTGCCATGTCGATCAAAGCCACCCCGACCCCCGCCAAAGCCTTGCTGGATCCGAGCAACCACGCGCTCGTCCTCATCGATTTCCAGTCGCAGATGGCCTTCGCGACAAAATCGATTGCGCCCGAGCTGCTGCGCAACAACGCCGCGCTTATTTCAAACGGTGCGGCGGGTTTCAAGGTTCCGACGATCCTGACGACGGTTGCCGAAAAGAGCTTTTCGGGCCCGATGTTCAGCGAAATTACCGACGCCTATGACGGTCAGGCGATGCTCGACCGGACCAGCATGAACAGCTGGGAAGATGCGGGCGTGATCGACGAGGTCAACCGCATTGGCAAGGACCGCCTCGTCTTCGCCGGCCTCTGGACCTCGGTCTGCATTGTCGGCCCCGTGCTGTCGGCGATCGAACAGGGTTTCGAGACGTATGTCATCACCGACGCCAGCGGCGACATTTCGGAAGAAGCCCATGAACGTGCCGTTGAGCGAATGGTGCAGGCTGGCGCCAAGCCGATCACCTCGCTGCAATATCTGCTCGAACTGCAACGCGATTGGGCGCGCGCCGAGACCTATGGTCTGACCACCGGCATCGCGGCAAAATGGGGCGGCGCTTATGGCCTTGGCATCATCTATGCCAAGTCGATGTTCGGTGCGTCCGAAGGCGGTCACTAAACTAGCCTATGGCCGGATCCATTGGGTCCGGCCACTCCCGATACTTCCTCTCTATCGTGCCGAAGGATAATCTCATGAGCTATGTCACCACCACAGACGGCGTCGAAATCTTTTACAAGGATTGGGGTCCGAAGGATGCCCAGCCGATCGTTTTCCACCACGGCTGGCCGCTGTCGTCCGACGATTGGGACGCACAGATGCTCTTCTTCCTCGCGAACGGCTATCGCGTGGTTGCGCATGACCGCCGCGGTCATGGTCGCTCGTCACAGGTCAGCGACGGTCACGATATGGCGCATTATGCCGCCGATGCCGCAGCGGTTGCCGAACATCTCGACCTGCGCGGCGCGGTCCACATCGGCCATTCGACCGGCGGCGGTGAAGTCGCAGCCTATGTCGCCCGCCACGGCATTCCGCAGGGCCGCGTGGCGAAGGCGGTGCTGGTGGCTTCGGTGCCGCCGATCATGCTGAAGACTGAGGCCTATCCCGGCGGTCTGCCGATCGAGGTGTTCGACGGTTTCCGCGCCGCGCTCGCGGCCAATCGCGCCGGCTTCTTCCGCGATGTCGCGGCAGGCCCCTTCTATGGCTTCAACCGCCCCGATGCGAAGGTCGACAATGCCGTCATCGATAATTGGTGGCGTCAAGGCATGACCGGCAGCGCCAAGGCGCATTATGACGGGATCAAGGCCTTTTCCGAAACCGATCAGACGGGCGACCTGAAGGCGATCACCGTGCCGACACTCGTTCTGCAAGGCGACGATGACCAGATCGTGCCCTTCAAAAACGCTGCGCTGCTCCAGGCTGAACTGCTGCCCGATGCGACGTTGAAGATTTATGAGGGCTTTTCGCACGGCATGCTGACGGTCAACGCCGATGTCATCAATCCCGACCTGCTCGCCTTCGTCAAAGCGTGAAGGCTCATCCGGGAGGACGGATCAATGAAAATCTACCTTGTGTCGCTGGGCGCCGGACTGCTGGTTGGCGTCGTCTACAGCCTGCTCGGGGTCCGTTCTCCCGCCCCGCCGATTGTCGCGCTCGTCGGACTGGCAGGCATTCTTCTCGGCGAACAGCTGGTACCGATCGTCAAGCGTATCGCCGATCGCCCGGAACTCGTCCGCTTTGTCCGCGAAGATTGTGCCAGCCAGGTGCTCGGCACTCGCTCCGTCCATAAGGAGCGCGACGCATGAACCCGATCAGCCGCCGCCAGGCGCTCGCCGGCGCCGCCACCACAGCCCTTCTTACCGCTTCGGAGAGCTTTGCCATGACCCAGCCTGACCTCGTCATCGTCAACGCCAAGGTGACCACGCTCGACAAGGCCAATCCCGAAGCGCAGGCGGTCGCGATCCGCGACGGCAAATTCCTGAGCGTCGGCAGCGAGCAGGCGGTCCGCGCCGCCGCGGGGCCCGATGCCACCATCGTCGACGCGAAGGGTCGGCGCCTGATCCCCGGGTTGATCGACAGCCACATTCACGTCATCCGCGGCGGGCTCAACTATAATATGGAGCTGCGCTGGGACGGCGTGCCGAGCTTGGCCGACGCGATGGCGATGCTCAAGGAACAGGCGCAGAACACGCCGCCGCCGCAATGGGTGCGCGTCGTCGGCGGCTTTACCGAGCATCAGTTTGCCGAAAAGCGCCTGCCGACTTTGGACGAAATCAACGCTGCTGCGCCTGAAACGCCGGTGTTCATTCTCCACCTCTACGACCGCGCGCTGCTCAATGCCGCCGCGCTGCGCGCGGTGGGCTATACCAAGGACACGCCGAACCCGCCCGGCGGCGAGATCGTCCGCGATGCCGCGGGCAATCCGACCGGCCTGCTGCTCGCGCAGCCCAACGCCGTGATTCTCTATGCGACGCTCGCCAAGGGACCGAAGCTGCCCGAAGACTATCAGGTCAATTCGACGAAGCATTTCATGCGCGAACTCAATTCGCTCGGCGTAACCAGCGTCATCGACGCCGGCGGCGGCTTCCAAAATTATCCCGACGATTATCAGATCATCGAAAAGCTCCACAAGGACGGCGAGCTGACGCTGCGCATCGCGTATAATCTGTTCACGCAAAAGCCCAAGGAGGAGCTGAAGGACTTCGCGACCTGGTCGACGCAGGTCAAGCCCGGCGATGGCGACGACAGCTATCGTCACAATGGCGCGGGCGAGATGCTCGTCTATTCGGCCGCCGATTTCGAGGATTTCCGCGTCGAGCGTCCCGACATGCCGCCGAGCATGGAAGCCGATCTTGAACCTGTCGTGCGCCTGCTCGCGGAACGCAAATGGCCGTGGCGGCTGCACGCCACCTATGACCAGACGATCAGCCGCGCGCTCGACGTGTTCGAGAAGGTCGACAGGGACATACCGCTCTCGGGCCTCAACTGGTTTTTCGACCATGCCGAGACGATCAGTGAGCGCAATATCGACCGGATCGCCGCATTGGGCGGTGGCATCGCGGTCCAGCACCGTATGATGTTCCAGGGCGAATATTTCGTTGAACGCTATGGCGCCAAGGCAGCCGAGGCGACCCCGCCGATCAAGCGGATGATGGAAGCCGGCCTGCCCGTTGGTGCCGGTACCGACGCGACGCGTGTCGCGAGCTACAATCCCTGGGTCTCGCTGTCCTGGCTCGTCACGGGCAGGACGCTCGGCGGCACGACGCTCTATCCCGTCCGCAACCGCCTCGACCGCGAAACCGCGCTGCGCCTGTGGACCGAAAAGAGCACATGGTTCTCGAACGAGGTCGGCAAGAAGGGGCAGATCAAGGCCGGCCAGCTGGCCGATCTGGCGTTGCTGTCGGACGATTATTTCGGCGTCGTCGAAAGCGAGATCGTCCACCTGCGCGCGGTGCTGACCATCCTCGGGGGCAAGGTCGTGCATGGCGAGGGCGACTATGGGTCCATCGCCCCCGCGCTGCCCAAGCCGATGCCCGACTGGTCGCCCGTTGCCACCTTCGGCGGCCATTATCGGCGCCCCGAAGGCGCGCAGAAGATGGCGGCCGCCTGTGGCTGCGCCAGCGCCTGCAACGTCCACGGCCACGACCATGCCGCCGCACTCGGCGCCAATGTCCCCGCCGCCGATGTCCAGAGCTTCTGGGGCGCTTTCGGCTGTGGCTGCTGGGCGGTCTGAGCAATGAAGTCCGTCGCATCCTCAGCGGGGACAAGCGAGGGCCCGCTCGCCAGCCCGATGTTCCGCGCACTGTGGATCGCCACGATCGTGTCGAACATCGGCACCTGGATGCACGATGTCGGGGCGGGCTGGCTGATGACCTCGCTGTCGCCCGACCCGCTGATGGTCGCGCTGGTGCAGGCCGCGACGACCTTTCCGATGTTCGCGCTCGCGCTGCCCGCCGGGGCGCTCGCCGACATCGTCGATCGCCGCCGCCTGCTGATCGGCGCGCAGCTGTTCGGGCTGGTCGGGGCAGCCGGGCTCGCCGCCATCACGCTGTCGGGCTTGACCACCGCCTGGGTGCTGCTGGTCTTCACGGCGCTGATCGCGGTGGGGGCCGCCTTTTCGGCGCCCGCCTTCCAGGCGATCGTTCCCGAACTGGTCGATAAGCAGGCGCTGCAACAGGCGGTCGCGCTCAACTCGCTCGGGGTCAATATCGCCCGTGCGATCGGCCCGGCGCTGGGCGGCGTCATCATCGCTGCTTCGGGTCCCGCCGCGGTCTTTGCGGTCAACGCCCTGTCGGTCGTCGGGGTGATCATCGTCCTGTTTCGCTGGCGCCGCGCGGCCCCCGGCCGCCACCTGCCCGCCGAACATATGATTGGCGCGATGCGCGCGGGGCTGCGCTATGCGATGCGTGCGCCCGAATTGCAGGTCGTGCTGATCCGCTCGGTCGGCTTCTTCGTTTTTGCCAGCGGACTGTGGGCGCTGCTGCCGATCATTGCGCGGCGCGACCTGGGGCTTGGCCCCGCCGGTTACGGCGGGCTGCTGACCTTCATGGGCCTTGGCGCGATCGGCGGCGCAATGCTGATGCCGAAGCTGCGCGGGCGGATGGGCACAAATGCCATCACCTTGGCCGCTTCGGTCCTGCTCGCCGCGGCGATGGCCGCCCTGGCGCTGGTCAGTGGCTTTTGGACCGCGTCGGCAGCGCTGTTCGTCGCCGGTCTGGCGTGGATCGCCATGATGGCCTCGCTCAACGGCGGCGCGCAGGCGACCTCGCCCGGCTGGGTCAAGGCGCGCGCGCTCGCCATCTACCTGCTTGTCTTTCAAGGCTCGATGGCGGCGGGATCGGCGCTCTGGGGATCGGTTGCCTCGCGTATCGGAGTGCCCTCAACCCTGCTCGTCGCGGCGGCGCTGCTGGCCGTCGCCGGGTTGGCGCTGGCCTGGCGCTTCCCGTTCGACAAGGCGAGCACGCTCGACCTCGCGCCCTCGGCCCACTGGCCGACGCCGATCGTCGATGGGCCGGTCGAGCATGACAGCGGCCCGGTGCTGGTGACGATCGAATATCGCATCGATCCGGCGCGGGTGCCCGCATTTTTCAACGAAATGCAGACGATGCAGCGTATCCGCCGCCGCGACGGCGCGATCCACTGGGGCCTTTACGAGGATACCGCCAAACCGGGGACGGTGATCGAAAGCTTCACTGTCGAAAGCTGGCTCGAACATCTGCGCCAGCACGACCGCGTGACCAATGCCGACCGGGTGCAGCAGGAGGCAATGCGCGCTTTCCAGCTCGGCGACACGGCGCCGATTGTGCGTCACTTCGTCACGCGCCACTGATGCGCGCGTTCGCTCTCCTCGCCGCGCTGCTTCCTTTCGCGGCGTGGGCGCAGGAGGTGCAGCAGACCAATCTCCGTTACGACGAAGACTGGTCTCTTCTTTCGGATGCGCCGGGCGAGGGGTGGCGCGCGGCGAAATATCTCCCGCTGACCGATGACGGCGCGGCCTATCTGACGCTGGGCGGCGAGGCGCGGGGGCGGTTCGAGGGGTTCGACGACAATCTGTGGGGCGATCCGCCTGCTCCCGACGATGCTTATCTCTGGCTTCGCGTCATGCCGCACGCCGACCTTCACGCTGGCGCGGCGCGCGTCTTTGTGCAGGGTATCGCAGGCTATGCGCGCGGCGTCGGCGCGGGAGAGGGGCCGGCGGACGAAAGCGGGATCGACTTGCTCCAGGGCTTTGCCGACATACGACTGCCGCTGGGCGACAGCGGCACGCTGACGGTGCGCGGCGGGCGCGAACTCGTTGCGCTGGGCTCGGAACGGCTCGTCGGAATCCGCTATGGTCCGAACATTCCGCAAGCGTTCGACGGTGTCCGTGCGATCGTCGATCACGGGCCGATCCGTATAGACGCATTCCATTTGCGGCCCGTCGCGGTGGCAGGCGGCGATTTCGATGACAAAACCTCCAAGGAGCGGCAACTGGACGGCGTCTACGCGACAGTTGCACCCGCCAGCGACCTCGGCATTGACGCTTATTGGCTCGGCTATGAGAATGAGGCGGCCCGCTTTGCCGGTCGTGTTGGCCGCGAGACACGGGACACCTTCGGCCTCCGTGTCTTCGGCCAGCGCGGCAATCTTGGCTGGAATTGGGAAGCGATGCTCCAGCGCGGCGATTTCGCCGGCGTTCCGGTCCGCGCCTGGTCGCTCGCGACCGAGACCGGCTGGCGCTTTTCCGGCGCGCCGCTCGAACCGCGGCTGCGGCTGCGCGCCAATATCGCGAGCGGCGACGACGATCCCGCCGACCATCGGCTCGGCACCTTCAACGCCCTTTTTCCCAAGGGCAAATATTTCGGCGAACTGTCGCCAATCGGCCCTCGTAACATCGTCAACGTCCATCCCAGCGTCGATTTCAATCTCGGCAGGGGCGTGACGGTCGAACTGGCTGCCGCGCGCTTCTGGCGCGAAAGCCGTGGTGACGGCATTTACGACCTTCCCGGCGGGCTGATCCGTCCCGCAAGCGGCAGCGCGGCGCGCCACATCGGCGACCAGGTCGAGATTTCGGCGGACTGGCAGGCGGGCGCATGGCTGTCGTTCGCCGCTTCTCTTTCGGCATTCCGTCCCGGCGCCTTCATTCGTGACACTGGGCCAGCGCGCACGATCCATATGGTGGGCGCCGAAGCGATGTTGAAGCTTTAAAGATCGATCATGCCGGCCAGCTCGGCGTCATTCTCGCCGAGCGCGACAAATTGTTCGAGCAGCCAAGACGCCGCCGGCCCCGGCGGCGTGTCACGGCGCCAAACGCCGGCAAAACGATAGGTGCCGCCCGGATGGTCGGGCATTGCGAGCTGCACCAGCGTCCCCGCGACAAGGTCGGGCTCGATCATCGGCAGCGGCATATTGCCCCAGCCGATCCCTTCGCGCAGCAACGCATGTTTGGCGCCGAGGTCGGCAAGCCGCCACGTCTTGGGGCTCATCACCGAATAGTCGCGTCCCTCGGTAAAGCGCGAACGGTCGGTGAGGACGAGCTGCGTATAATCGCGCCCGGCCCCTGGCGGAATGCGGTCCATCCGGCCGAGCGGATGGTCGGGCGCAGCGACCGGCACCATCGCGATCGATCCCGTCGCGACGCATTCGACCCCCTCGACCCCGGCCGCGAGCGGTCCCGATATTCCAAGGATCGCTTTGCGGTCGAGCACCATCGCGGTGATCGCGCCCAACGCCTCGACATGCAGCCGAAGCTGCACCGTGGGATATTCGGCGGCGAAGGCGCGCAGCACCTTGCCCAGCCGTTCCGACGGCAACATCACGTCGACCGCAAGATCGACTTCGGCCTCCAGCCCGTCGAGCATGCCCTTCACCTTGGCGCGCAGCCCGTCGATGCCGACCGAGATCGCGCGTGCCTCTGACAAAAGCGCGCGGCCTGCGACGGTGAGCTGGGGCTTGCGCGTCCCTTCGCGTATAAAGAGCGTCAGCCCGAGCTGGGCTTCGAGATTGGAAATGCCATAGCTGATCACCGACACGGCGCGATTGAGCTGGCGCCCCGCCGCGGCGAAACTGCCGGTATCGACGATGGCGAGAAAAATCCGAAGCTGGTCCAGCGTCGGCGTACCCGGATTACTCACTTTTCCATTTCCTCGAACGTTTCGGTGCATTTTATCCCACTGAAACCACGGGGTCGCAATCTCTAAATCCTCCCCAACGGCGCCCGATCCCGGGTCGCCACGGAGAATTGTCATGATCGAACTTCGTCCTTTCGATACCCTCGGCGGCGCCAACCACGGCTGGCTCGACGCCAAGCATCATTTCTCGTTTGCGGGCTATCACGATCCCGCCCGTACCAGCTGGGGCAATTTGCGCGTGTGGAACGACGACACGATCCAGCCGCAGACCGGCTTTCCCCCGCATCCGCACCGCGACATGGAAATCATCACCTATGTTCGGGAAGGCGCGATCACCCATCAGGATAATCTCGGCAACAAGGGCCGCACCGAGGCGGGCGACGTGCAGGTGATGAGCGCGGGCACCGGCATCCGCCATTCGGAATATAATCTGGAGGACGTCACGACCAAGATTTTCCAGATCTGGATCATTCCGACCCGTGACGGCGAGGCGCCGCAATGGGGCGCGAAGCCCTTTCCCAAGGGCGAGCGGTCGGGCAAGTTCGTGACGCTGGCCTCGGGTTACGACAATGACAATGACGCGCTGCCGATCCGTACCGATGCCCGTGTGGTTGGCGCAACGCTGCGCGCAGGCGAAACCGCCGAATATCCGCTGGGCAAGGACCGCAAGGCCTATCTCGTCCCGGCCAAGGGTGCGGTGCAGATCGACGACGTCCGGGTGAACGCCCGCGACGGCGCCGCGATCAGCGACATCGACGTGCTGCGGGTGACCGCGATCGAGGACAGCGAAATCGTCCTCGTCGACGCGGCCTGACACGGACCGGAGCGCCGCCCGACCGGCGGCGCTCCATCACGTCATCGCTTAGTGTAGTTTTCGATTTGCGTCGGGGAACGCCGCGTCTGGCTGCTTCTGCCTGTTTCCTTCAGGAAAACGGTTTCCAATCGGCCAGCCTTAGCCACGCTCCACTAGTTGGCGTTCGACCAGGTCGATAGGATGATCTCGCGGTCAGCGCGATCCTTGCTTTGGAGCCGCACGGTCCAAATGCCCTTTGTGATGGCCCGATCGACGAAGATCGATCGGACGATATGGCTTGCTTCGGGCTTGTCGGTCAGGTTGGTGCCCACCACCGTGCCTTTATCATCGATCAGCGTTGCTGACACCGTGCCAGCCGCCGTGAAGCTCAGACCAAAGTTTCTAGCATCGTTTACCGGGATTGAGACATTCAACGTTTGACCGGGAGCGATCGTCACAACCTTGGAAACGTCGGGTTCGACCGACGCGGCATCATCGGGCTCTTCGGTGCCCAATATCATGAGGCGCGCAGGGGCACGCGTGCTTCCGCCGGGAGGCGATCCGTCTGGTTCCGCGACGCCTTGCAGGAAAAGGGCATCACGCCCTGCATCCCGGGCCGGAAAATACGGATCAAGACCGTCAAATATGACAAGCGCCGCTACAAACGCCACAACCGCATCGAGATCATGTTCGGCCGCCTGAAGTACTGGAGACTCGTCGCGACGCGTTACGGAAGGCCTTCTTCTCTGCCGTGGCTCTCGCCGCAACCGTCATCTTCTGGACCTGATCAATGAGTCCTGACCCTAGCCGATCTTCGACCAGATCTTGGTTCGGCAGAAAAACGCCACGCACCCTTTGAGTTCCAGCTTGCCGTCGGGAAGCAGCTTCAATCGGCCGCGCGGCGCGCCGTCGCCGGATTCCGGGTCATAGACCGGACCGCCCTCCCATGATCGAGGGCCTCCCTTGAAGCCGTTCAGGACCACCAGTCCCTTGATCCGGCGCTGGCGCAACTTGGGATCCGAATTGCGGACGTCGCGCAAGTCAGGATTACCGCGCAGCCGCCGCGCATCGACGATCTTGCCGCAAAATGCAGCGCCGCAGCGATAGATTTCGACGCGGCCGCCTTCGCTCCCGGTCGACCAGATGCCTGCGATCCCGGACGCGGCTGCGGGGGTCGAGATCGTTGTCGCCAGCGCGGCAACCAGAAGAAAAGCTGTGCGCGTCATGCCGCCTGCTCCTTCGTTTCGCCTGCGTTCAACAGTGCCAGTGCTTGGGCGAGCAATCCGCGGTCGTCGAGATGCCATGGGTGAAACCCCGGCCGCATATAGGCGAACACCCCGAAAAGCAGATGGCGCATCAGCCCGTCGCGTCCGTAAAGATAGCCGAGCAGCGCGCGCCACGTCCGGACGTTGTTGCGCCCGTCCTGGCGCAACAGGTCGGCGGTGTTGCGAAAGATCACATAATGGAAACGGATCGTCGTCACGCACATCACGACGCTGCGTTTCAGCCAGCGGCGGAAAGGCGACAGGTTGCGGGCGGCGTGAAGATAGGTGTCGAACGCCACGGCCTTATGCTCGATTTCCTCGATCGCATGCCATCGCCACAGGCGGCCTGCTTCCTCGCTGGCCCCGCCCAGATGATGCGGGTTGGCGAGCGCGTCGTGCGCCAATGTCGCGGTGAAATGTTCGAGCGCGCAGGTCGCGGCTAGCTGCTGAAGCGGGGGGCGGCGTTTTACCCAGGCGATCGTTCGGCGGGCGCGGTCCTCCAGCGGCGCAATGTCGAACCCGACATCCTCGGCCTGGCGGTTGAACACCACATGCTCGCGCGAATGCATCGATTCCTGATAGAGAAAATCATCGATCTGGCTGCGCAAGGGTTCAGACGTGCCGCTCCGATAATGGCGCACCGCAGTCATGAAGAATTTTTCGCCGACGGGAAAGGTCGAGGAGAGAGCGTTGAAAAAGGCTGTGCGTCCGGGGTCGCCGCCATGCCACCAACGCGGCGGGGGGGCCTCTCGACCGAATTTCAGGTCGCGCTTTTCGATCTTGAGATTGTCGGGGGTTTGCGTCGGCGAAGGCATAAGAGGTCTCCACGAATCAACATTGACATCAATGTATATAAATGAAGATGCCTTGAAACACAATGCCGGGAATGCGGCTCTTTTGGGCGTCACCGGGGCAAGGTTGTGACAATCGCGCGCGATGCGCTAAGACCCGCCGCTGGACCGGCCGGTGGGGGCAAAAGGATGAGCCGAATGTACAAGCCAGCGCGCCCGCGCGAAAAGCGTCGCAACCGATCGGGCGCCGAGGTTCGCGAGGAGGGACTCGCCGCGGCCCGGCGGCTGTTACTGGATCGCGGCCCCGGAGCGGTGACGCTCGCCAATATTGGCGAGGAAATCGGCATGTCGCACGCCAATGTCCTCCACCATTTTGGATCGGCGGCGGCGCTGCAATCGAGCCTGATGGGGTCGATGATCGCCGATCTGACGACGGCGCTCGACGATGTGGTTGACCTGTTGCGCACCGATACGGCGGCGCCGCGGACGGTGGCTGACCGGGTGTTCGATGCGTTCGGCAAGGGCGGGGCGGGGCAACTCGCGGCGTGGATCGTCCTGTCGGGCGACGTCGGCCAGCTTGATCCGGTGCGCAAGGCGGTGCGCGAACTTGTCGATGCCTTGGTCGCCCGATCGCAACTGGAGGCGGCACCCGAACGCGTGCGCGCGGTGGTGATGATGATGGCGGTTTGCGCATTTGGGGATGCAGTCATCGGGCCGCATCTGCGCGCGATGCTCGACCAGGGCGACGACGCGATGCGCGACCTTGTAGCCCACATCCTGCCGCTTTTCCTGGTGCCGTCGGGACTCGTCCCGCCGCCGGGATCGGACTAGGCTAGGGTCAGACTCTAGGGATTGGCGGCCAACACAATCTCTTCGCTCGTCGTCGAAACGGGGCGGGCGATGCCGTTGAGTTCGAGCGCCTTGACGAAGCCATCGACGTCGCCGGCCTGGAACACTCCGACGATCTCGCGGTCCGGAACGCGTTGTCCTTCAAAAACCAGCTTCTTTGTCGAATAGCGATTCATGTCGTCGATGGCGCGCGACAGCGGATCGTGCATGAAGATCAGCCGGCCTTCGGTCCAGCTGGTCTCCTTGTGGACATCGACGCGGGTCAATGTCCAATTGCGATCGGCGCCGATCACCAGCTGACGGCCGGGCTCCATGTCGGTGCTGTTGCCCGAACCCGTGGTGCCTTCATCGACGCGGACTTTCCCTTCGGTCAGGATGACGGCGACAGTGCCGTTTTCCATGCGGACTTCAAAGGCGGTGCCGACCGCGCGCACCCGTTTGCCGCCGGCGCTGACGATGAACGGGCGTGCCGGATCGCGCGCGACGCGGAAAAACGCGCGTCCGCCGACCAACTCGACGAGCCGTTCGTCGGGCGTATCACGAAATCGCATCGTTGTTTCGGAATCGAGCGTCACCGTCGACCCGTCGGACAGCGTCACGCTCGTCCGCTGGCCGGTCCGCGTCTGGAACGCCTGTTGCTGCCGCTCGATGCCGGAGCCGGGCCACACGCTCGGCGCGACCGCCCAGCCGACGGCTACCATCAGCAACAGCGATGCCGCCAGCGCCAGCAGCCTTCCGCGCGGCGCGGGGGGTGCCGTCACCGGTTCGTCGGGTGCGGGACGCGCGGCCAGCGCGGGGTCCCCCGCCGCCGTGCCGGCGACGATCCACGCCCAGTCGATCTGGTTATACGCCTCGCGATGGGCATCGGACCGTCCAAGCCATTCGCGAAAGCCACGATCATCCTCGACGGTCATGTCGCCCGACAGTCGCAGGTTGAACCACTGCGCGGCTTCCGCACGGAGCGTGTCACGGCCGGAAGGGGCGGCGGTCATCGGCCGTCCTCCATCTGCTCGGCAAGCCGGACCAGTGCACGGTGCATGAGTTCTTTTACGGATTCCTTGGATATTCCCATGCGGTGTGCGATCGCCTGATAGGTCAGATTTTCAAAACGGTGCAGTTCAAACGCCTCGCGCACCCGCGGCGGCAAGCCGAGGATCGCGTTGATGACGCGCCGATATTCCTGTTGGCCGATCGCGATGCGTTCGGGCGACAGCTGGTCGGCGACGTCGATGCCGTCCTTCCATTCATCCTCCAGCATCGCCGTTCGCGAGGCCAGTTTGCGATACCGGCTGATCAGCACGTTGCGCGCGGTCGCAAACAGGTAACGTTCGACATTGTCGATCGGGGCACCGAAATGCGCGGTTTGCAACCGCAGGAATACGTCCTGCACCAGATCGTCGACGTCGGCTTCCTGAACGCGGCGTCGAAAGAAGCGGCGCAGCGCCGGGCCATAGGCCGTCATCCATGTTTCCAGATCGCGGTCCTGGTGCGGCTGCGGCATCGTCACGACATATCCCGAAAGCGCGGGCATGACCATTGACTCCAAAATACTGGTTTCATCGTGGCAGCATCCCCGAACCCGTCGCGTCCTCGCTTTATGAATGAGGCTCCACTGGCAGACGCGCGAAACAGCCGGCAGGGGGGACGGCAAAGCCCGGCGGACGACAAATATTTCGCACGTGCAGCAAATTAACATTAACATCGGTAAAAATTTATATCCTATCCCCCTGATTCCAGATGCGACGCGTCTACAAGGTTGCGCTCGGTCAGGGCGTCGAGAAACGGGGATAACCCCGGCGAATAGATGGACAGGGAGAGGGGACATGCGCCTTTGGGCATCCGATTTGCGTAAGCTTTTTCTGGGGGGCGTCGCGATCGGCAGCCTGGCCCTTGCGACCGCGCCGGCGCTGGCGCGCGATGCCAACGTTAAATATCAGATCCCGCCGCAGTCGCTGGCCCGCGCGCTGCGCGATTTTGGACTGCAAAGCGGAATGACGATCATGGCCGACGGGCTGATCGTCCATGGCAAGCAGAGCGCGGGTTTCGCCCTGCGTTCCGACCCGGAGACCGCGCTGCGAACGCTTTTGCGCGGGACGGGACTGAGCTATCGCCGCGAGGGCAATATTTTCGTCCTGCAACCCGTGGGAAACTCCAACCCGCCGACCGCCAGCGCGGAAACGGTGGACGACACCGAAATCGTCGTGACGGCGCAGAAGCGCGAAGAAAAAATCAATGACGTCCCGATCGCCATGTCGGCCTTTACGCCGCGCGCGCTCGACGAAAAGAAGATCGAAGGCGGCGCCGAACTGGTGCGCGGTGTTCCCAACGTCAATTTCACGAAAAGCAATTTCAGCGGCTATGACTTCACGATCCGCGGGATCGGCACAAAGGCGATTTCAGCGTCAAACGACCCGGCGGTCGCGGTCAGCTTCAACAACACGCCGCTGATCCGCAACCGCCTGTTCGAGGCGGAGTTTTTCGACCTTGAACGGGTCGAGGTGCTGCGCGGTCCGCAGGGAACGCTTTATGGCCGCAACGCGACCGCGGGGGTGGTCAACGTGATCCCGGCGCTGCCGAGCGACCGCTTCGAGGGTGAAATCAAGGGCGAGGTCGGCAGCTTCGAGACGCGGCGGCTGTCGGGCATGCTCAATGTCCCGATCACCAGCACATTGGCGGTGCGCGTTGCCGGCGCGATGACGAAGCGCGACGGATTTGATTATAACAGCTTTACCCAGCAGCGGGTGAACGGTCGCGACCTCTGGTCGACGCGCGCCTCGATCCAGTGGGAACCCAGTGACCGATTCAAGGTCAACGCCATCTGGCAGCATTTCGAGGAGGACGACAACCGATCGCGCACGGGCAAACAATTATGCACCCGCGATCCGGGCGTGACGCAGGTGGGCGACGTCGCCGTCCCCGAATTCCTGCAGGCGCGGTTCAGCCAGGGATGCCAATCGGCCTCGCTGTATGACGATGCGGCTTTCGGCGCGCCCAACGCCAAAGCCCTCGCCTTTGTGCTGTTTCCCCAGGTCAACATGCAGATGGGATTCAATCCGTCGACCATGCCCCGGCGGCCGGTCTTTCCGATCACGCGCAATTTCGACCCGTTCGGCAATGTCGTGCAGTCGCGCGACCTGCGCGAGATCGAGACCGCCTATGATCCCGTCTTTCGCGCGAACAACGACGTGTTCCAGTTCAACATGGAATTGGGGCTGGGCGACAATCTGACGCTCGTGTCGCAGAGCGCCTATGCGCATGACCGCTATTATTCGTCGCAGGATTACAACCGCTTCGTATCGGCTCCTGTTTTCAACAGTTCGACCGGATTGGTGCAAAACTCGTTCGGCGTGCCCCGGCCCGTCGTCGGGGCGGGGCCGACGCCCGGCGGGATTTACACCGACCCGCAGCTGGGTCCGTCCGACCGCATCCTCGCGGTCGACCTCAGCCGTTCGCGCAATCGCCAATGGACGCAGGAAATTCGCCTTCAATCGGCGTCGGATGGGCCGTTCAATTTCAACATCGGCGCCAATTACCTCGATTTCAAATCGCAGGACGATTATTTCGTATACAACAATCTCTTTTCGCTGATCGGCGAATATTTCTACAACCGTGTCGGCACGACCGGCGAAACCCGTAATTGCGGCGTCGGGACGGTGACGGCCCGCGAATGTGTGTGGGTCGATCCCAATCCGATCGGCGAGGGGCCCGAGGATGGGCACAATTATTTCCGCAGCAAGAATCCGGTACGAACCAAATCCAAGGCGGTGTTCGGAGAGCTTTATTGGCAAGCGGCCGACGATTTGAAGCTGACGCTTGGTCTGCGCTATACCCGCGATGAAAAGACGGCGACGCCGGTGCCCAGCCAGTTGCTGCTGGGCGCCAGTGAAAATGACCCGACCCGCGGTGGGTCGGGCACCGGCGGTTACATCAACCGCGGTTTCCGCGAATTTCCCGACATAAAGCAGAAATGGAACGCGGTAACCGGGCGCGCGGTCATCGACTGGAAGCCGCGACTTTCCTTCACCGACGATACGCTCGTCTATGCGTCGGCGTCCCGCGGATACAAGGGCGGCGGCGCCAACCCACCGCGCGCCGATATCAATCCGACCGTGGTCCAGTATCAGGCGCTGCCCGAAACGTTCAAACCCGAATATGTCACAGCGTTCGAGATCGGGACAAAGAACAGCTTTGCCGGCGGTCGGTTCACGCTGAGCGCGGCGGCGTTTTACAATATGTATCAGGATTATCAGATCTCGCAGATCGTCGATCGCATCTCGCTGAACGAGAATTTCGACGCCAAGACCTGGGGTCTGGAACTTGAAACCGCGTGGCGACCTTCGCGCAATTTCCGGATGGACGCGACCCTGGGCTTGCTGGACACGCGGATCGGCAAGGGCGCGCAATCGATCGACGTGATGAACCGGACGCAGGACAATCCCGACTGGATGCTGCTGCGGCCATGGATTCAGGTGCCGTCCAACTGCATCGCACCCACGGCCCTGGTCGAAAGGATATTGGGCTTCGGCGGCGCCAATGAAGACCTCAAGACGCTCATGTTGTCGGCTCTATGCTCCGGGTCGGCGCGTTGGGGCACGTTCAATCCGGCGGTTTCCAACGTGCAGCCTGTGTTTCGGTTCGACCAGTTGCTGGGCGTTACCTATAATCCGCTGACCGATGCGCCCAATGGCGGACGGGGTTTCTATGCCGATCTGAGTGGTAACGAACTGCCGAACGCCCCGCATTTTACCTTCAACGTCGGGGCGCAATATACCGCGTTCCTCGAAGGCGGCGATTGGACGCTGACCTTCCGCGGCGATTATTACCGGCAGGGCAAAAGCTATGCCCGTGTGTTCAACACCGAATATGACCGGCTGCGCGCGTGGGACAATGTCAATCTGGCGGTGACGCTGGCGCGCGGCGAAGGCGATTTCGCGCTCCAGCTCTATGTCAAGAATCTGTTCGACAAGGCGCCGATCACCGGCACCTTCACCAACAGCGACGACACGGGGCTCAGCACGAACATCTTCACGCTCGACCCGCGCATCGTCGGGCTGAACGCGACGGTGAGGTTCTAGGGCAGATCGGGCCCTCTCCTGGGGCCGCCGCACCGTGCCGGGGCGGGCGGCGGCCTCCATTGTCCCATGTCCGCCCCGTTCGTGCGGCCCCAACCGAAAAACATCCCGATTTCGTCGAATATCGGCGCGCAGCATCCCCCCTCCCTGGCGGCTTTGGCGTCATAGTCCTTGAAGGGCGTCCGGCCTTTCCAAAGCAACACAGACACAGGAAGAGGAAGTGCCATGAAGACATTTGCAATGGCCCTGATGGGAACCGCCGTAGCGCTCGCCATGCCGATCGCTGCCCACGCTCAATCCTTCTCAACCGTCGACAGCAGCGGCTCGGTATCGGGCAGCGGCAGCGCCAACCTGGAGCAGTCGGTCAACGTGACGTGCGACGTGGGCCTGAGCGGAACGGTGAGCGCGAGCACGATCTCGATCACCTCGCGCAGCGTTTCGCCGGGTGATTTCCTTTGCATTGCGGTGGTGCCCTATGGCACCTGGTCGGCGGCCGTCGTGTCGGGCGACGCGACGAAGATCGACGTGACGATGGGTGCCAACACGGTCGCCAACCAGCCATGCTATGGCACCGTCCGCGGCGACTGGGACAACGTCAACAAGATCCTGTCGATCACCAACAAGACGCTGCCGCCAGTCGATCCGACGCACGACACCTGCACCGTTCATCAGGCGGACATCTACATTCCCAACCTCGATCTGTAACGCCGACGTTCCGGCCGCGACCGGGGCGCCGGACGGCTCTCCGGTCGTTGGCACGATCCGACGCGTTATGGCTTTTATTCGGAGAATGGACGGGGCACAGCGTTCGCGAAGCGGCGCCCCGTCATTCGCTGTTTTGGTCCGGTTCCTTTCCCGATCCCGCGGCCGATCGTTGACGTCGACCTTGTGATGCGCGCCGACCCCTCCCTCCACGGCGCCCCGTCATCATAGCCCGGTGATGGACAGCATCGACACGGCGGGTCACGAACAGGGCCGGGATGGAGGAAATGGTTATCGGACCACATAGCGAATGACGGTCAATCCGTCGCCAGATGGCGATGTGCCTTGGACATTCCGCTTTGACCGTTTGGGTCTTGCGGCGGTTCTGGGCTGTTCCTGGCTTTGGTCCGTGGGCCTGTCCACGGCGCAGGACCAGGGCGGAAACAGCCCGCCGGCCGGGATCAGCGGCGAAGCGGTGACGGTCGGTGACGATGAGGAGATCGTCGTCACCGCCCGTTATGGCGAGGCGCTGGTCGAGCCAGAGACCGAATTGAACGAACAGCAGATCGCGGCCTATGGCGCCTATTCGATCGGCGATCTGGTGCGCGCCATTGCCAGAATGACAGGTCGTCCCGACGAGCAACCGATACTGTTGATCAATGGCGAACGGGTCGACACGATCCAGGACCTTGCCGGATACCCCCCCGCCGCGCTCCAGCGGCTTGGCATCCTTCCTCCTGAAGCCGCTGGCCGATATGGCTATGCGGGCGACCGGCGCGTCGTGAATCTCGTGCTCAAACGGCATTTCGTGTCGTGGGAGGCGCAGGCCGGGGTGAAGCTGCCGACCGCGGGCGGACGTCGAGGCGGCAATGCGTCGGTCGGGCGGTTCGTCATCGACGGCAAGGCCCGGTGGAATGCGCAGGTCCGGTTGTCGGGGGAAACGGCACTGCGGCGCAGTTCGCGCGTTCCGGCTGACCCCAATGCGGGGGCTGCGGCGGGCCGCGCGAATCCCGACGACTTCCTGTCGCTCCTGCCCGCCACCCGCCAATTATCGGTCACGCTTGGTGTTTCGCGGCCGATCGGGCCGCTGGCGGGATCGTTCAACCTCAACGCCGGGACGAACAGCAGCCGGCAGGGGCTGGGGATCGCAATCGGCGGCGACGCGGGCGAAGACAGCTTGCTGAGCCGGCAGGCTTCCAAAAATCTGGGCCTCGCGATGACATTGTCGGGTTCGTCCGGGGGCTGGCGCGCGGCGCTCAACGCCAATTACACGCGCGACTGGTCGACCGGCCGGATCGACCAGCCCGACGATGCCTTGAGCACCGGAATCGCGACCAACCGCACGCGATCGCGCGGGGAAAATTTGGCGGCACGGCTGACGCTGGGCAAGGCCATCGACGCGCTGCCCGCGGGACCGCTGGCCGTGAATCTGTCGATGGGCATGAACCGCAATCGGTCGTGGAGCCGTTACGTGGACGGGTCGACGGCGCGCGAATCGACCGTCCGGTCGGGCCGCGACCGTTATGACGGGCGGCTCGCGCTCGGCGTGCCGGTGGCGAACCGCAAGGCTGGCGTGCTGGCGTTCCTCGGCGATCTGTCGTTCGATCTCGCCGCGAGCGTGGCGCTGGGACCTCAGGAACCCGCGCAGCCCCGGGTCGACCTTGGCGCCAACTGGAGCCCCGTCCGCGCGCTCCGGCTTCATGCCACGACCAGCTTTGCCCGGCTGGCGCCTGGAATCGAACAATTGAACGCGCCCTATCGCGAGGAGGTGCGGCGGGTCTATGATTTTGCGCGGCAGGAGGTGGCCGAGCCGATCTGGGTGACCGGCGGCAACCCTGACCTCGGCGCGGGACGGCGCCGGACATATGCGGTCGGCGCCGCGTTGCGTCCGTTCGGCCCGCAACTGCTGATGCTGTCGGTCGAATATCGCAAACGGGTTTCGACCGGCGGGGCCGGCGGCTTTCCCGGCGTGACGCAGGCGGTCGAACGGGCGTTTCCCGACCGGTTCGTCCGCGACGCGGCCGGGCGGCTGACGCGTGTCGATGCGCGGGCGATCCGAATCGTTCGCGACACGACCGAGCGGCTGGACAGCGGTGTGACCCTGTCCTTTGCGTCGGGTGCAAAGGGCGCCGCCGATGCCGCCGCGCCGAATGCGGCAGCGAAGGCCTGGAATCTGTCGGTCACGCTGAACCACGGCTGGGCCCTGCGCAGCGAACTTGTCACCAGCGCCAGCGCGCCGCCGATCGACCGCCTGCGCGGCGGCACGGCGCAGTCGCGGCACAATGTCGGATTTCAGATCGTCGCCGGGCGCGCCGGTTTCGGCGCCACAATCGATGCAAACTGGCAGAGCGGTTTCCGGCTTCGCGATAGCGGCATGGCCGGCGGGCGCGACTATCGTTTTCGGCCGCTGGCATTGATGAACCTGCGGCTGCACGCCGAACCCGCACAGTTGATGAAAGGCGCGGACCCGCCGCGCTGGCTTGCGGGGCTCCAGCTTTCCTTCGACATCGGCAATCTGTTCGACGCCTATCGCCGCGCGACGCTGGACGATGGCCGCACCCCGCCGGGCTATGAACGATATGAGGTCGATCCGGTCGGCCGCACGGTGCAAATCACCGTTCGCAAACGCTTTTAGCCTTGGGCGCGATGACGCTGCGGGCTTAGCGCGACCCGGATTTGCTGTCTTGCAGTTGGTCGCGGGCGACGCGTTGCAACGCCGCCGCCTGCGCGTCCGACAGTCCCAGTTCGTCGGCCCCCTGTTCGTTGGCGCCGAGTGTCGTCGGGTCGATGCCGGTGACGGCGCCGAAGGTCACGAGCGCGGACAGATAGGAGCCCGCGACGCTCGCGTGATAATGATCATACGCCCACAGGTCGAGCTGACCATAAGTAATGCCGTCATAGGGGTTCGGATCGGCGACGCCGGTCATCATTGCGCGGTTCCAGGCCTGGCCGACCGGCACGATGCCCGCCACGGACGGATTGGCGGCGCGTACGCGGTCGGCCGCGGCGCGGAGGTCGTCGGCCATCGCGGTCACCGGCTTGCCATACCAATGCCCGCCGGGTCTGTAGGTCTGGTCGGCGCGCGTCCACGTCGACGCCAGCCGGATGTCGACGGCGGGGTTGCGCGCCTTGAACAGCGCGGCGAGCCGGTCGACATTGTGCATATAGCGCGTCGGATCGCCCGGCCTGTCGCGGTCGAGCGTGCTGAATTCCTGAAGCACCACTATGTCCCAAGGCCGGTCGAAAAGCTGGCGGCGCTCGTCATAATGAAACCCCAGCGACTTGCCGCCCTGCGTTTCCAGGCTGACCTGGTAATCGAGCCCTGCCTGTTCGGCGAACAGCTTGAACAGCGCGGGCACCCCGCCATAGCGGGCGTTGTTGAGGTTGGTGACCGTTTCCGCGCGCCAGTTGCGCGCCGCCGAATGCGCGCCCTGGGTAAAGCTGTTGCCGATGAACAGGATCGTCTTTGGCGCCGCTTTCGTCGGAGCGGAGGGGGCCGTGCCGGCGGCGATCGGCGCGGGCGCGCTCTCCTTTGCCATTGCCGCCGGCGCGACGACGAGCGCGGCAGCGCCGATCAATAACCAGATGCCGTGCCCGTTTTTCATCTCAAAACTCCGTCGTGACCGATGTGTACCAATAGCGACCATAGGGGCTGTAGAGCGAGCCCAGATAGCCTTCGGACGTGAGCGGGGGTTTTTCGTTGGTGATGTTGCGCACCCCGACCCGCCAGCGCATATCGCCGCCCAGCCCGGCGTCGTCGCGGATACGGACTTGGGCATAAAGATTGCCCGTCACCTGCGACTTCACGCGCCATGGGTTGCCATCGGCATCGACAAACCCCGTCTCGTCAACCGCGCCGGTGTAGCGGGCAAAGGCGCCGATCTGGAACTGGCCGAGCGACCAGGTGAGCGAGGCCGTGCCACGCCATTTCGGACGTCCATTGGCCTCGATCAGATTTTCGGTTTCGGGCAGCGGCGTCGCGGCGTCGATGTCGCCAGCCGCGCGCGCCGCGACCAGCGCGTCGACCGCGTCACCCGGCGCGCGCGAGAATTTGAGCAGCCGCGTTGCGTTGACCGACAAATCGAACTTGCCGACATCGGTCTTTGGCGATTGCCAATAAAAGGCGAAGTCCAGCCCGCGGACGGTCTGCGGCTGCAAGTTGATGAACTGGTCGCGCACCGTGATGATCCGACCGACCGGCGCGATCCCCGTTCCCGCGAATTCGGCGATATCGTCCGCATTGGCGGCATCGCGAATGACATTCGGGTTCGACGAGCCCTGAAGTCGCAGCAGATAGTCGAGCGCGACGGCGGTGTTGTTGCCGAGTATGCCGACGATGCCCTTTTGTTTGATCGACCAGTAATCGACCGTGAAGGTCATCCGGCCGAGGTCCGCGGGCAGGAACGTCGGCTCGAACACCGCGCCCAGATTATAGTTGCTGCTCTTTTCGGGCTTGAGTTCGGGGTTGCCCGACACGCGGCGCGAATAGCCGACATTGTTGCCGCATTCGGTGAAATTGTCGATCCGGCCGGCGCGCAGATCGACTTCGCAGCGCAGGAAATCCTGGCTGGTCGCCAGCCGCGCATATTCGACCGCATTGACCTGTTCGAGATTCGGGGCGCGGAAGCCTTGCGAAAAGGAACCGCGCAGGCGGAACCCGTCGACGACGTCCCAGGCCGCCGCGACCTTCGGCCGCGCGACGCTACCGAAATCGCTGTAATGTTCATAACGGCCGGCAAGCTGGATATCGAAGCGGCGAACGAGCGGGATGTTCATCTCCTCCGACACGATGGGAACCGCGAGTTCGGCATAGGCCGCCGCCACGGTGCGTTTGCCATAGGTGTCGGGATTGTCGCTGACCGCGGCCGCGTCACTGATCGTGACATCGCCGGTCACGGCATCGACGAAGGGGCTCGATCCATCGACCGCCGAATCGCGATTGTCGCGCTGCGTTTCGCGACGCACTTCGACGCCGAACGCCATCCCGACATCGCCGCCGGGCAAGGCAAACAGGTCGGCGCGCGAGGCGCGGAAATCGCCCATCGTCAGGGTCGTTTTCGACCGGCGCTGAAGTTGGAAGGTGATCGCGTCGAGCGCCGTTTGCGAGCTGGGCGTGCAATCGCCCGAACTCAGGCTGTCGATGCAGCCGCCGTTGAACGGGTTATAGGCGTCGGGGGTGGACAGCGCGAGGCTTTGCTGGAGCGCCGAACTGCGCACCGCGAGGCTGCTGTCGACCGCCGAGGCTTCGGAATAGACGAAAGCGCTGTCCCACTTGAAACCCGCGGTTTCGCCGCGAACGCCGATCAGGCCGCGCAATTGTTCGCCGCTGACTTTCACCGTCTGCGGCCCGGTGTCGACAAATCGATAGGTGGTGAGCCGCACGGGCAGGCCTTCGGCGGGAACGTTGGTCAGGCCGGGAATGCGATTGGGATTGGGCTGGCCGTTGATGGTCGCCGCGCCGAAGGGGTTGTAATAGTTGCTGGCCGGAATCCAGATCTGGTTGAGGTTGATCACCGGCGGCTGGATGCGAACGGTGTTCGACCGATAATAGCCGAACTCGCCGAACAGCGTCAGATCGTCGGTCAGGTCGTAATGACCGTTGGCGAAGGCATTATATCGCTTCACGCTGGGCATCACCGTCGTCCCGACGGCCGTGTCGTAACGCAGGTCACGAAAGGCGCCGGTCGTCGCGAGCGCGGTGTTCACCAGGCAAAGGTCAGCGGTCAGTTGCTGGGTGCAGCCGCCAAGACGGGTTGGACGGACCGTGAAGGAGCCCGCAGCGGTGGTCAGATTCGTCGAGCCGCGTCGCGGACGGCCGCCGGTAACGGGCACTTGCAGCGCAGGCCAGGCGCCGCGGGTCGCGCGGCCATCGGGCGTGAAGGAACCCGCAAAGGCGGGATCGTCGGCGAACAGCGGACGGAGGTTCGCCGACGCAGTGAAGTCCTGGTCTTCGGCGCGCAGCGCCGAACGGTCGGTATATTCAAACGATAAAGTGATGTTGCCGCGATCAAAGCTTTTGCCCGCCAGAATATTGCCCTGGAACTCGCGCAGATGCGTTCCTTCGGCGCCGCCATATTGGGCCTGGAGCCGCAGGCCGTCATAATTGTCCTTGAGCACGGTATTCACGACGCCCGCGACCGCGTCCGAGCCATAAAGCGCCGCGGCGCCATCGAGCAGCACTTCCAGTCGTTGGAGCCCCGTCGTCGGGATCGCGTTGGAATTATAGCTCAGCACCGGCACGGTGCCGGTATCCGACAGGCCCTGGCTGGCCGGGTGCGTGACGATGCGGCGGCCGTTCAGCAGGACGAGCGCGTTGCCGACGCCCAGTGAGCGCAGATTGACCGATCCCACGTCGCCGCGCGCCGCATTGCTGGTCTGGGCATTGTTCCCGGGGTTGAAGCTGACATCGCCCATTTGCGGGATGTTGCGCAGCAGCTCGTCGCCGCTGACCGCGCCGATCGCGTCGATCCGGTCCTGTCCGACGACGACCACGGGCAGCGCCTCGGTTACGCGCGCGCCCTCGATGCGGGTGCCGACGACGACGATGTCGGTCGGGGCCTCGCTGTCGTCGGCCTGGGCTTCGGTGTCGGCGGGGGCAGGGGCGGCGACGGCGCCATCTTGTGCCTGGGCCGGCGCGCAGGCCAGCAGGCAGATCGCCGTGCTCGCCAGCAGCATTGCCGATTTCGTACCTCTCATTGTCATCCTCCCTGTTATTTTCCAGACCTTTCCGGCCCTTAATCCATGTCTTTTTCGATCGGCGGCGCGGCGAGCCCGGGCGCCGGGTCGCCATCGAGCGCCCGTCGCAATTGATCGCGGTCGAGGGCATTGTCCCAGCGCGCGACGACGACCGTCGCGACGGCGTTGCCGACGAAATTGGTGAGGCTGCGGCATTCGGACATGAAACGGTCGATGCCGAGGATCAGCGCCATCCCGGCGACCGGGACCGACGGCACGATCGACAAGGTCGCGGCAAGCGTGATGAAGCCTGCGCCGGTGACCCCTGCCGCGCCCTTTGAACTGATCATCGCGACGAGCAGCAACGCGACCTGATCGCCGAGCGACAGGTCGACATTGCATGCCTGCGCGATGAACAGCGCCGCCAGCGTCATGTAGATATTGGTGCCGTCGAGGTTGAACGAATAGCCGGTCGGAACGACCAGTCCGACCACCGATTTTTCGCAGCCCGCGCGCTCCATTTTCTCGATCAGGCTGGGCAAAGCGGCTTCGGACGAGGAGGTGCCGAGCACGAGGAGCAGTTCCGCCTTCAGATATCGGCACAGCTTGACGATCGAGAAACCGTTGAGCCGTGCGACCAGCCCCAGCACGCCGAGCACGAAGATCAGCGAGGTGAGGTAGAAGGTCGCGACGAGTTGCCCCAGGTTGACCAGCGATCCCAGGCCATATTTGCCGATGGTGAAGGCGATTGCGCCGAACGCACCGATCGGCGCGGCGCGCATCAGGATACCGACCAGCCGGAACACGACGATGCCGACCCGTTCCAGCAGGTCGAGGACGGGCTCCGCGGGCTTGCCGACCATCGAAAGCGACACGCCGAAGAGGATGGCGACGAACAACGTCTGGAGGATCGAACCCTCGGTAAACGACGACAGGAAGGTTGTCGGTATGATCGAGAGAAGAAAGCCGGTCAGGCTGGCTTCATGCGCCTGTTTGTCGAAATCGGCGATGGAACTGGCGTCGAGCGTCGCAGGGTCGATGTTCATGCCCGCGCCGGGCTGGACCAGATTGGCAACGATCAACCCGACGATCAGCGCGAGGGTCGAGAAGAAGAGGAAATAGGCAAAGGCCTTGCCCGCAACGCGGCCGACCGAGGCGATCTCTTTCATCCCTGCGATGCCGGTGACGACGGTCAGGAAGATCACTGGGCTGATGATCATCTTTACCAGTTTGATGAAACCGTCGCCGAGCGGTTTGAGCGCCTCGCCCCAGCTGGGCCAGACATGGCCGATGATCGCGCCGAGCAGGATGGCCGCGAGCACCTGGACATAGAGGTGGCGATAGAAGGGGGTTCTTCCCTTTGGCGCCTGCCCGCTGTCCTGAATTGCGATTGCCGCCATGCGCTCCATCTCCCCGGCACGGCTTTGCGCCGCTGCTTCGGGCGATTCTATGGGTGTGAAGCGGGCCGCACCAAGCTTGTTCTGATTTGACAATAAATATAGTAAAAACAATGTATTGATGACGTATTTGATCGGTAGGGGATATTGCTTTGTGTGATTTTCCGCTTAGCATTTCCAGATTTGTGCGATAATCCGCACAAATGATCAGACCGCCCCAGCCGATTGATTCGCGCAGCCGCGGTGCCGGGCGCCGCCTTGGCTGGGCGGCCGCACTCGCCGGGTTGTTGCTGGCCGTCATCGCGGTCGCGGCTTTCGGATGGGCCGGCGAGCATGCCCGTGTCGCGTCCGATGTCGCAGCGGCGCAGCAGGCGCGCAGCGCGGCCAGCCGCCTCGCCGGCGAGCTTCAAAAGTTTCGGCTGCTCCCGCTGGTGCTGATCGAATATCCCGATGTCCACGACGTGCTGGGCGGCGGCGATGCCGCGACGGTACGCCGGATGAACAGCAAGCTGGAACTGCTCGCCGAACGAACCGACGCCGCGGTCATCTACCTCATCGCGCGCGACGGCCGGACGATCGCCGCCAGCAACTGGCGCGAGCCGCAAAGCTTCGTGGGACAGAATTACGGATTTCGGCCCTATTTTCGTGACGCCATGGCAAAGGGCGGGGCCGAATTGTTCGCGCTTGGCACCGTCAGCGGGCGACCCGGACTCTTCGTGGCGCGCCGCGTCGAAGACGCGGGCCGCACACTGGGAGTCATCGTCGTCAAGGTCGAGTTCGACCGGCTCGAGGCGGAATGGGCGCGCCAGCCGCTGTCGACATTTGTCGCTGACGATCATGGTGTCATCATCATTACCAGCCGCGACGATTGGCGGTTTCGGACCCTTGCCCCGATCGACGCGCCGACCCGCGCCGCGATCCGCGCCGCGTTGCAATTTGGCAATCTGCCGCTAGCGCCCCTGCCGTTGACCCGCGACGGGAACAGCTGGACCGGGCCCGGAGCCCAGTATCGGGCGGCCGCGATCGCGGTTCCGATGGCGGGCGCGCGACTTTATGCCTTCCAGCCGCTGGCGCCCGCCGAAGCGAGCGCGAACGCGACCGCGCGGACGGCGATCCTGATCGCCTTCATCCTGTTGGCCGCGCTGTTGACCTGGGTGTTTCGGGCGCGCGAAAAGCGCCGGTTGCAGGAAGAGGCGCGGCATATGCTGGAGGTCGAGGTGGCCGCCCGGACGTCCGACCTGGTCGATGCGAACCGGCGTTTCCGCGCCGCACGCGAGGAGCTGGCGCAGGCGAGCCGGCTTGGTACGATCGGCCAGATCACGGCAGGGGTTGCGCATGAAATCAACCAGCCGGTCGCCGCGATCCGCGGCTTTGCGGAAAATGCGGGGAAATTCCTCGACCGCGGCGATGCCGCCAAGGCGCGCGACAATATGGGAACGATCGTTTCGCTGACCGAGCGGATCGGCGCGATCATCGCCGAATTGCGCAGCTTTGCGCGGCGCACCACCCCGACAATGGGGCCGGTCGAGATCGGCCCGGTCGTCGACGGCGCGCTGTTGCTGGTCGGCGACCGCATTCGCGAAAATGGCGTGGCGATCGAACGGACCGGGGACACCGATGGACTGCGCTGCATCGCTGACCGCGTCCGGCTGGAGCAGATCCTCGTAAACCTGCTCCAGAACGCGCTCGACGCCCTAGGCGGCCGCAGCGACCCGCGCATCCGGATCGAGACGCAGGCGGCGGACGAGATCGTCATCATCGTCGCGGATAACGGGCCGGGGGTCGACGCAGAGGTCGCCGACAATCTCTTTACCCCCTTTGTGACCGGAAAGGCCGATGGTCTTGGGCTAGGGCTGGGCATCGCGCGCGACATCGCGCGTGAGTTCGGCGGCACGCTCGACCATGTCGCTTCGCCGATCGGCGGCGCGGCGTTCAAGCTGGTGGTGCGCCGGGCATGAGCGCGTTTGTCACCCGCCAGCATGTCATCTTCGTCGATGACGATGACGCCCTGCGCGCCGCGACCACCCAGTCGCTCGAACTCGCCGATATCGAGGTCCACGCCTTTGCCGAAGCCGGGGCCGCGCTCGCCGAAATCGACGAAGCTTTTGCGGGGGCCGTCGTCACCGACATCCGGATGCCGCGGATTGACGGGCTTGAATTTTTCGCCCGCATCCGGGCGGTCGATCCCGATATTCCGGTCATTCTCATCACCGGCCATGCCGATGTCCCGATGGCGATCGGCGCGTTGAAGGGCGGGGCTTTCGATTTTCTGTCCAAACCCTATGCGACTGACCATCTGGTTGCGTCGGTGCGCAAGGCGCTCGAAACGCGGCGTCTGATCCTCGACAACCGGATACTGCGCGCCGCCGCGGAAACGAGCGTCGATAGCCCGCTGATCGGCGACAGCCCGGCGATGGCGCAGCTTCGCGCCACCATCCTGCAAATCGCGCGCGCCGACATCGATGTGCTGGTCGAGGGCGAAACCGGCACTGGCAAGGAACTCGCCGCGCTGCTGCTCCACCGCAAGGGGCCGCGGTCGGGGCGGCCCTTCGTCGCCGTGGATTGCGGCGCGCTGCCCGAACAATTGGCCGAAGTCGAATTGTTCGGCCACGACCGCGCGGCCGCCGGCTATGGCGCGATCGCCCGCGCGGGGCGGATCGAGCAAGCCGATCGCGGCACCCTGTTCCTCGACGGTATCGACAACATGCCGCTGGCGATCCAGGCGGCGCTGCTTCGCGTCGTCGAGGAGCGCAAGGTGCAGCCGATCGGCGCGGCCGAGCCTCGATCGGTCGATCTGCGCATCGTCGCATCGGCGCGCGGCGACTTGCACGCGGCGGTTCGCGCCGGGACGTTTCGCGAAGATCTATTCTACCGCCTCAACGTCGTCCGGCTGCGGATGCCGCCGCTGCGAGAGCGAAAATCCGACATCCCGCAACTGTTCGCCCATTTTGTCGAGGAAGCGACCGGACGCATGGGCGCGCAGGATTTCCGCATGAGCGACGCCGCCCGCCGCCACCTGATCGAACATGACTGGCCGGGCAATGTCCGCGAGCTGCGTAATTTTGCCTATAGCGAGGTGCTGGGAATCGCGCCGCGAGCGGCTGCGGCGACCGAGGCGATGCCGACGCTGCCCGAACGCATCGCGCAGTTCGAGGCGCATGCCATCCGCGATGCGCTGGCAAGCACGGGTGGCGACATGACGGCCACGCTCGCCATTTTGCAGATCCCGCGCAAGACATTGTACGACAAGATCGCGCGCCACGGGATCGACCCCAAAAGCTATCGGCAATGACGGGGCCGCGCGGCGGCTTTGCGCCCGCCGCCCGCGTCGCCTGGTGCCGGCTGTCAGACTCGAACTGACGACCTACCGCTTACAAGGCGGTTGCTCTACCAACTGAGCTAAGCCGGCACGGCTGACCGCCCCCTAAGCATTTTTCGGCCGGATGGAAATATCCGACGTCGCGAAAATGCGGCGAGCCGGAAATCATCAGACGATGCCGAAGGTCCAGCCCTCGGTTCGGGCCAGCGCGTCGGACAGGGGCGAGGGGTTCCACGGCGCCGCGTCGTGGGCGATCAAGCGCAGCCACGCGGCGCTCAGCAAGGCGTCGCTGGCGTGGTCGCTGACCGGGCCAACCATGCCGCAGGGCGGTGAGCCCAATTCGGCCAGCGCCGCATCGAGCGCGCCGCCATCGCGAATCTTGCTGCGGCCGGGGCGCAGGCCGGCAGCGCGCGCGGCGAGGCTGGTATAGATTTCGACAAGCAGCGGCCCCGTCGGCGGCACCGGGTCCAGCGGCCAGAGTGGGACACGGCCCGACAGCCGGTGCAGCACACGCATCCCGGCAAGGCTCGCCTTGCCCACCTGTGCCGCGCCGACAAGGTTGAAATTGCTGACGCTCGCGGCCTG
>Ga0155548_114_pt1 | contig 69379 bp, 61 predicted proteins | sample RifCSPhighO2_12_FD_107205 | JGI IMG/M metagenome (GOLD analysis project Ga0155548, IMG submission 107205) | Sphingopyxis sp. RIFCSPHIGHO2_12_FULL_65_19
ATTCGGTAATCCTGCGAGAGCATCGTTATTTTTTCGGATTCTTGCGGGTTGCGTTCGGTTTAGCAACCGGTTTCACGCCGCTCTTTGCCGCAGGTTTCGCTGCCGCTTTCGGTTTCGCTTTCGGCTTGGCGGCAGGTTTCGGCGTTGCCGTAACGGCTTTTGCTTTGTCGGGCTTCGGCACCGCCGCCATCAGGTCGGCGAAACTTTCCTCGATACAGGTCCGGAAAAAGGCGATGTCGGGCATCACGGCGCGCTCGGATATGAGCGAAAAGGCGATGCGGCCGTTGTAGCTGGGGGTCGCGACGAACAGCCCCATATTGTTCGCAAGCGGCGCCATGCCATGCTGCTGCACCAGTTGCGCGCCCGCGAGGTACAGCGGCACCTGCGCGCCCGGCACGTTCGAGATGAACAAATTGGTCCCGCGCACCGCGAACCGCTCGCTGGTGACGAGCCGCGCGACCGCCGCCATCGTCGCGCCGGGAATATGCTGCGACAGGTCGGTCATGATCCGCGCGCTGACGCCGGCCTTCGCTTCCTTCGCTTCGACGGTATAATCGCGGATCGCGGCGAGCCGTTCGAGCGGACCCGCGATGTCGGTGCGGATCGGCACGCTCATCGCCGACACCTGATTGCCCGGCGTCGACGCCTTCCCCCCCTTGCCGCGCAGATTGACCGGCGCGACCGCGACCAGGCTTTCCTTCGGCAATTCCTTATGCTTGGCGAGATATTTGCGCAGCGCGCCGCCGACGGTGGTCAGCACGACATCGTTGACCGTCGCGCCCGGCACCTTCTTGCGGATTTCGGCGACATCGGTCAGTGCGACCGTGGTCGCGTCGAACATCTTGTGCGGGCCGACCGGCACGTTGAAGCGCGTTTCGGGGACGCCCGCGGTCATGCCGCCCTCGGCAATCGACCGGCGCGCCGACGAGATGATCGCGGGCGACATCTTCATCAGCGCATTCATGAATTTCACCGGCGACTGCATCGACGCCGACCAGGCGCGCGACAGCGTCTCGGCGCTCGACGGGGCGGTGCCGAGGTCCTCCACCGGGGGCGGTTCGGCAATCGCAGGGGTGCCCTTGGCGTCGATGTCGCTCATCGCGATAAAGGCGTGGGCGCCCGAAGCCCCGTCGACCGCGGCGTGATGGACGCGGTGGAGCATCGCGAAACTGCCCTTGGGGATGCCCGGGATGCGGTCGAGCCCTTCGATGATATAAATGTCCCAAAGCGGGCGGTTCATGTCCATCGGCTTGGAAAAATGGCGCGCGACGGCGATGCAGAATTGCCGCCAGTCGCCGGGTTCGGGCAGGCGCGCGTGGCTCATATGCGCTTCGATATCGAAATGTTCGTCCTCGACCCAATAGGGATGGTCCATGTCGAAGGGCAGCCGGTGGAGGCGGCGCTTGAACAGCGGCGAGGTGTGGACGCGACTTTCGACGTGGCGAATGATGTCCTTGAATCGCACGAAGCCGCCCGGCGCGGTCGAGGGGTCGTAGATATAGACCCCCATGATGTGCGTCAGGTTGTTCGCGGTCTGGGTGTAGAGGAACTGGGCGTCCTGTGCGCTGAGCTGTTTGAGCATATTAGGTTCCTTTACAGACATCGTCATGGCGAGGAGCCGAAGGCGACGCGGCAATCTCCAGCTTTCGAGGTTGCGCGACTCCGATGGCTGGAGATTGCTTCGCTTCGCTCGCGATGACGAAACGGGGGTAAGTCACGTCCGCTCCCCCGCCTCCACCAAACGATCCGCCAGCGCCACCGTCGACAGCCGCATCGTTTCCATCACAGTCGCCAGCCCGCGCAGTTCCATCAGCAGCGCGCGGCGCGCGGCGAGGATGTCGGGGGTCGCGTCGTCGGCAAGGCCCATGTGGCGCATCAACGACAGGCCGTTGGCGAACAGCAATTTGCCGATCGCCGCCTCGCTGCTGATCCGGCGGAGCAGATAGGCCTGCTTGCCTTCGGTCAGCGCGGCGCCCTCCAGCGCCTTGTCATCGACCGCTTCGCCCGGCTTTGCGCGCGCGAGCAGGTCGGCGACGACCGAATAGGCTTCCGCAAAGGGCAGCAGGATCGCGTGGCCGACAACCGGCTGGCAGCGGCGCAGCATCTGCGCGATGCCGCGGTCGCCGCTTGCCAATCGGCGATCCCAGACGGGGTCGATGCGCGCCAGTTCAGCCTCGATCGCTGCCAGATGCTCGCCCCGCGGCGGGTAGAAAAATTCAAATTTGAACAGGTCGCGGAGGCGATCGATCTTGCCCCAGAAAGCGGCCGTCGCATCGCCGCTGTCGGCGTCGCGCAGATCGAACAGCGCAAGCTCGATCATCGCGCGATCGAGGAAATGATGCGCGATGATGTTGCGATAATAGCTCGCCATCGGATGTTTGTCGGGGTCGATCGAATAGATGGTCTCGCTGCCCGCTTCAAAACGCGTCAGCAGCCCGCTCGCGACGAGCGTGTCGACGGTCGCCGACAGCGCGGCATCGTCGCCGCTGTCCACTTCCTTGCTGAGCCGGATGCCCCGCGCCCTGGCCCAGTCGGTCACCGCGCCGATCGCGCCGAGCAATTCGGCCGAAGTCGCGCCGCGCGGCGCCATGCCGAGCAGGATCAGGCACATCACCGAGGTGACCGTCAGCGGCGTGACGCGGTTCGCCTCCACCGCGACCGCGAAGGCGATCTTTTCGAGCGCGCGCTTGTCGTCGGGACCGGGTGCCTCGTCGATCACGACCGGATTGCCGATGTCGAGCCGAATACGCCCCGAGGGCTCCTTCAGGCTTTTCATATAGCCGATGAACCACGACAGGCTTTCGGGCTTCTTGTTGCGGCCGGTCTGTTCGGCGGCATATTCCTCGACGTCGCGGATCAGGTCGAAACTGGTGACGAAGGGGACGAAATGCACATCCTTCGTGCCGGTCGCATGGGCGGCGTCGAGGACATATTTCATCAGCCCATATTTGGGCGGCATCAGCTTGCCGAGGCGCGAGCGCGTGCCCTCGAACGCCCAGCTCAAAGGAAAGCGTTTGGCAAGCAGCCAGGCGATATAGTGGCGCAGCACCAGCTTATAGACCGGCTGGTCCTGAAAGCTGCGGCGGATGAAGATCATTCCCGAACGGCGGAAAAATTCGCCCATCACGGCAAAGTCGAGGTTCGCCCCGCCGAAGCTGTGCAGCATCAGCATGTCATTTTCATAGGTCAGGCGGCTGGGCGTTGCGCCGTCGATATAGGTTTTGTGCGAAAAAAGGATCGCGGTCGGATGCTCGCGCAGGATATTGCGCAACTTGGCGAGTTCGGCCGCGTCGACCTCCATCGCGGGCGCATAGCCACCGAACATCATGCGGTCGAGCCGGGCGCGCAGGTCGAGGAACAACGCCGAAGGCCGCGCGATGACTTCCTTCATCAACGGGCGCGCCTCGCGGAAAAGTTCCGCGACCGGGCGGCCGGTCTTTTCGGACAGTTCGGCCAGCGCGGCGCGGAATTTGGGGCTGGTGCGCAGGCCATCGGCGACGAAGCGCGGCACCTTGTAGCGCGTGCCCCGAACGCCGCGTTCGGCGACGTCGAGCGCCAGCCCCGCTTGTCGCGCCACGAAGCCCGCGAATTCGGCGCTGTCGGTCCCCTCGCCGTCGCCGCCGCCGGTCTGGCGGCAGAAACGCATCCGCAGCGCGTCGAGCGTTGCCGCCTCCCCCACCAATATTTGCGCGCGGCGGCGGTCGCGAAGCAGGATCAGCCGCGCGCGGAGCGGCCCGGGGTGGCGCGGATCGCCGAAGATGATGTGGCGGAATTTGAGCGCGCGATCGCGATCGAAGCCCGGGATTCGCCACGCGACGCGCAGCGGCACCACCTGCCGCGACGGCTGCCCGTCGAGCCGCGCGCGGAGCGTTTCGAGCGGCAGGGCGTGGTCGTCGTCGGCGATCGCAAGGCTGGCCCATTGCGGCTCGGTCTCGCCCGCGGTGGCATGGACCCAGTCGAGCAGGAGCCGTCGCTCGACGCCGTTGCGCGCGTCGATGATATAGAGCCGGTCGGCCGCGTCCTCCGTCACGATCGGGGTGCGGGCGGTTCCGTCGGCCACCGCTTAGTTACTCTCCGCCATATGTCCGCTCGTGTCGAGCGAAGTCGAGACACCCCGATGGCTAGCGCCATGCCGATGGGCATCTCGACTTCGCTCGATGCGAACGGGGATTATATGTCGGGTGACAATCGTCATTTGCTCGACGGCTTTTTGGCGGGCGCCTTTTTCTTCGCGGCGGGCTTCTTCGCCGCCGCCTTCTTGGGCTTCGGCTTTTCGGCCTTGTCCTGGGGCGCGGCGGCATCGGGCGCAGGCTCCTTCGCCACCGATTCCGCCACGCTCTCCTCCGGCTGTCCCAGCGTGCGCAGGAACATGTTGCGGACGTCGCGGACGTGGTTGCCCACCGTCCGCGGTGTCCACCCCGATGTGTCGACCGGCGGCAGCACGGTGACGCGCACCGTCGCGGGGCGCATCACAAATTCGTTTTTCGGTGCGACGTCGGTGGCGTTGTGGATGACGATCGGGACGATCGGGACGCCCGCCTGCATCGCGAGGTGGAACGCGCCCTTTTTGAACGGCTCCAGCTTCGGCGTCAGGCTGCGCGTGCCTTCGGGCGAAATGCAGATCGACTTGCCCTCTTCCCGGATCGCATCGACCAGCGGTTCCATCGCCTTGATCGCGCTCTTGCCGTCGGCGCGGTCGACGAACACGGTGCCGCCCCATTCCATCAGCTTGCCGAGGATGGGGATGTCCTTGATCTCCTTCTTCCCCACGCCGCCCATGTCGCGGCGGATGAGCTTGGCGAGGATCATCACATCGGCCTTGCTCTGGTGGTTGAAGATGAAGACGCAGGGGCGCGACGACCAAAGGTGCCGTTCGCCCTCGACCTCCAGCTCGACGCCGGTGATCGCGGTCGCGAAATCGCCGAACAGCCCCATCGAGAAATTGACCGCCTCGCGCTGCGAGCGGGTCAGTGCCCAGATCGGCAGGCCCGCGGCAAAGGCGCCGACGAGCGAGCCGGTGGCGTAAATGGTGCGGGTGTAATCGACCCATGACGGCGTGCCGCGGCTGGCGAAACGCTGGACCGGCCAGTTCCGCTCGTCGGCGATACCCTTGAGCTTCATGTTCGGGTTGAGCGGGCGCGGCTTGCCGACGCGTTCGAGCAGTTCGATGTCGTCGTCGCTGTCGGAATAGAAAAAGCTCTGATCCAGATCGAGGCCATATTCGGCGGCGAGTTCCTCGGCGGCGAGCACCTTGCCTTCGCCGAAGCAGAGCGGCCGGATGATCTCGCCGGTAAACACCCCATCCTCAATCTCATAGGCCGAGCATTTGATATCGGTGATGCCCAGGTCGCGCGCGGTCGGTTCGATCTGGTAAATCGTCGCCGACGAGATGATCGCGACGCGGTGGCCCTTGGCCTGATGCGCCTCGATGATCGCGCGCGTTTCGGGGTAAATCTTGCGCGCGATATGCTTTTTGTAGAGTTCTTCGCCAAATTCGATGAAGCTTTGTTCGTCGACGCCCTTCATGAATTTGGCGGCGCCCGACATCAGCCCCGAAAACCCGATCGTGCCAAGGCTGTGCTGCGCGATGACCTGCGCGGTTTCGGCGATTTCCTCCACCGACATTTCGCGCCGCTGGAATTTCTCGCGCAGCATGGCGGTGGCGGAATAGCCCGAGATGATCGTGCCGTCGAAGTCGAACAAGGCAGCGATATGCGATCCGGGTTCGGACGCGAGGACTTCTTCCAGATGCGGCTGCGGTCTCGGCACGCCTGTCTCCCCACCAACGGCTATATTGCCGTTTTACCTAGGCACAGTGGCAGTAAAGATGGCGTTTATCAATGGCGGCGGATCACAGCTTTTTGCCGTGAAAAATGCGGTATGCACCCGCGAAGGCGGGAGCCCATCTTCGGCCGGCGCTATTTTGAGCCGGCAGGAGATGGGTCCCCGCCTTCGCGGGGACACACGGCCCTTATGATCCGGGTTTGTGATCAGGGTTTGAGCGCTGCCGCTTCTCTCGCCAACCCCTCGATCCGCGCCGGATCGACCGGCCCCGACGGGACGACCCAGCTGCCCCCGACGCACAGCACCGGACCCAGGGCGAGCCATTCGGGTGCGGTTGCCAGGCTGATCCCGCCGGTGGGGCAGAAATTGACCCCGCCGAACGGCCCCGCCAGCGCCTTCAGCGCCGGGATGCCGCCACTAGTCGCGGCTGGAAAAAATTTGAAGCTGTCGAGCCCGAGGTCGAGCCCCGCCATGATGTTCGACGCATTGGCGACACCCGGCAGGAAGGGAATCCCGGCGGTCACCGCCGCCTGCCCCAGATCATCGGTCAGGCCAGGCGACACGATGAATTCGGAGCCCGCGTCGAGCGCATCGTGAAGCATCCGCGGGTTGAGCACGGTGCCCGCACCGACGACTGCACCGGGCACCGCCTTCATTGCCTTGATCGCGTCGAGCGCGGCAGGCGTGCGCATCGTCACTTCGAGCACCTTGAGCCCGCCCGCGACGAGCGCCTCGGCCATCGGCACCGCATCCTCGACGCGGTCGATGACGATCACCGGGATGACGGGCGCCAAACGCATGATCTGTTCGATACCGCTGTCGGACATTCTATCTCTCTTTCATCGTCATCCCAGCGAAGGCCGGGATCTTATTGTTGCGTCTTAAACTACCGACAAATTAAATGACGGCCTCCATCGCCGCCAATACCGCCGATCCGCCCTTTTCGGCCTCGTCGGCGTGGTGGCGGAACAGGGCGAAGAGTTCGCGCCCGACGCCCAGCGCGGGTGGCGGCGCGGTGGCGGGGGCGCGCGCGGCCCATGTCGCTTCGTCGACGAGCGCGACAACTTCGCCGTTCACCGCGCAGATGCGGACGATGTCGCCGTCCTGCAAAAAGGCGAGCGGGCCGCTGACCCCGTCGATGCCGGGCAAGGCTTCGGGCGAGAGATGGATCACCGCCGGCACCTTGCCGCTCGCCCCCGACATGCGCCCGTCGGTGAGCAGCGCGACGCGGAATCCGCGGTCCTGAAGCACGCCGAGCGCCGGGGTCAGCTTGTGAAGTTCAGGCATGCCGTTGGCGCGCGGTCCCTGAAAGCGAACGACGACGATGACATCGCGTTCGAGTTCGCCCGCCTTGAACGCTACCAGCACCGCATCCTGATTGTCGAAGATCCGGACCGGGGCCTCGATCGTCCAACGATTCTCGGCCACCGCGCTGGTCTTGATGATCGCGCGGCCAAGGTTGCCCGCAAGCAGCCGCATCCCGCCATCGGGCGAGAAGGGCGCGGCGACGGGGCGCAGCATCGTGTCGTCGCGGCTTGTTGCGGGCGCCGCCTGCCACTGGAGTGCGTCGTCGACAAGAACCGGCGCATTGCCATAATCGGCCATCGCGCCGCCGACGGTGAGCACGTCGCCGTGCAGCAGCCCGGCGTCCAGCAGTTCGCGCACGACATAACCGATGCCGCCCGCGGCATGGAAATTGTTCACATCGCCCGCACCGTTCGGATAGACGCGCGCAAGCAAAGGCACTGCATGGCTCAGCTCATCGAAATCCTGCCAGTCGATGATGATCCCCGCGGCGCGCGCGATCGCGGGCAGATGGATCGCATGGTTGGTCGAACCTCCCGTCGCGAGCAGCCCGATCACGGCATTCACGATCGCCTTTTCGTCGACGCAGCGTGCCAGCGGACGGTAATCGTCGCCGTCCCAGCCGATCTCCGCAATCCGATGCGTCGCGGCGCGCGTCAGTTCCTGCCGCAATTTGGTGCCGGGATTGGTAAAGGCGCTGCCGGGGATGTGCAGCCCCATCAACTCCATCATCATCTGGTTCGAGTTCGCGGTGCCATAGAAGGTGCAGGTGCCCGCGCCGTGATAGCTGGCCGCTTCGGCTTCCAGCAATTCGTCGCGGCTTGCCTTGCCTTCGGCATAGAGCTGGCGGACGCGCTGTTTTTCCTTGTTCGCGAGGCCCGAAGGCATCGGCCCGGCGGGGACCAGGATTTGCGGCAGATGGCCGAAGCGGAGCGCGCCGATCAACAGGCCGGGGACGATCTTGTCACAAATGCCGAGCAGCAGCGCGCCCTCGAACATCGCATGGCTGAGGGCGATGACCGTGCCCTGCGCGATATTGTCGCGGCTGAACAGCGACAGGTCCATGCCCGCCTGCCCCTGCGTCACACCGTCGCACATCGCCGGAACGCCGCCCGCGACCTGCGCAGTGGCGCCGACTTCGCGCGCGAAGAGTTTGATCTGCTCGGGATAGCGGCCATAGGGCTGATGCGCCGAGAGCATGTCGTTGTAGCTGGTGACGATGCCGATATTCATCGCGCCGCCGGTGCGGATCGCGGGCTTGTCCTCGCCCGACGCGGCGAAACCGTGCGCGAGATTGCCGCACGACAGGCTGCCGCGATTGGTCCCGGCGTCGCGCTGGCGGTCCATCAGGTCGAGGTAAGCCGCGCGGCGCGGCGCGCTGCGAGCGATGATGCGGTCGGTGACCGCGGCGATGGTGGGGTGGAGCTTGGTCATATTTTCCTCGTCACCCCGGCGAAGGCCGGGGTCTCAACGGCGCGACAGGATGCGAGGTCGAGATCCCGGCCTTCGCCGGGATGACGATCAAAAATGCTAATCATGCCAGCTCGCCCCGTCGCGTTCGATCAGCGCGATCGACGAACTCGGCCCCCAGCTTCCCGCGGTGTAAGTCTGCGGTGCCATGTCGACCGCCGCCCAGGCGTCGCGGATCGAATCGATCCACTGCCACTGCGCCTCGACCTCGTCGCGGCGCACGAACAGCGTCTGGTCGCCCTCGATGAAATCGAGCAGCAGGCGTTCGTAAGCGATGCGCCGCCGTTCGCCCGCAAAGCTGTGCGAGAGCGAGACGTCCATCGTCACTTCTTTGAGCTTCACCCCCTCGCGGTCGAGCCCCGGCTGCTTTGCCATCACCTTGACCCGGATATTCTCTTCCGGCTGCAAATTGATGATCATGCTGTTGGCATCGAGCTTGCCCGCACCGACGCGCGCGAAGATATTGTGCGGCACCGGCTTGAACTGGATCAGCACCTCCGACTTGCGTTCGGGCATCCTTTTGCCCGTGCGCAGGTAAAAGGGCACGCCCTTCCACCGCCAATTGTCGATATAAGCCTTGAGCGCGACGAAGGTTTCGGTGTTCGACGGATTGCCAAGCTCGTCGGCATAACCCGCGACCGCGCCGCCGTTCACCGCGCCGCTGCTATATTGCCCCTTGACGCTGTGCGCCTTCACATCGTCGGCGCTCATCTTGCGCAGGCTGCGCAAAAGCTTGACCTTTTCATCGCGCACCGCGGTCGACGACACGCTTGCGGGCGGCTCCATCGCGATGATCGCGAGCAATTGCAGCATATGGTTCTGGACCATATCCTTCAGGGCGCCGACGCCGTCATAATAGGACACGCGGCCTTCGAGCCCGACGGTTTCGGCGACGGTGATCTGGACATGGTCGATCGCCTGGGCATTCCACAGCGGCTCGAACAGCATGTTCGCAAAGCGTAGCGCGAGCAGGTTCTGGACCGTTTCCTTGCCCAGATAATGGTCGATGCGGAACACGCGGTCTTCGGCAAAAGCGTCGCCCACCTCGGCATTCACCTCGCGCGACGAGGCCAGGTCGTGGCCGATCGGCTTTTCCATCGCGATGCGGCATTCGGCGCAAGCAATGCCCGCGGCTTTCAGCCCCTGTGCGATCGGGCCGAACATCGACGGCGGGGTCGACAGATACACGCCGATGGGGTGCGCCATGCGGTCGCCGAGCAAGGCCGCAAGTTCGTCGTAGCCAGTGCCGGCCCCGGCATCGATCGCGCAATAATCGATGCGGGCAAGGAAGCTTTCGACGCCGGCATCCTCGATGCGGTCGGCGGGCAGATGTTCGACCAGCGCCTCGCGAACCTGCGCCCGAAACGCCGCGCGGTCCATCCTGGACCGGCCCGAACCGACGATCGTCAGCGCATCGGCGAGCAACCCGTCGAGATGCAGATTGTAGAGCGAGGGAAAGAGCATGCGCTGCGCCAGGTCGCCCGTCGCGCCGAACAGCACCAGTGTTTCGACTTTCACGCTCACATTCGTCCCCTTGGATAACGCATCAGAATTGGAGGATGCGCCACGGGAATGCAACGCGCATACGTAGGCCGCAGTTGATGTCGCCCCTTGGCAAAACCGACAACGCTGCCATAGGAATGCCATGATGCCCGGCACCCCTCCCCCCTATGACGTCATCATTGTCGGCGGCGGCGTCAATGGCGCGGGCGCCGCGCGCGACGCCGCCGGGCGCGGCGCCCGCGTGCTGTTGATCGAGGCAGGCGACCTTGCGCAAGGCACCTCGTCGAAATCGACCAAGCTGATCCATGGCGGGCTGCGCTATCTGGAACATTATGAATTCGGCCTGGTGCGCGAGGCGCTGAAGGAGCGCGAGATATTGTGGGGCATTGCGCCGCATATCATCCGGCCGTTGCGCTTTGTGCTGCCGCACCGGCCGGGGCTGCGCCCGCGCTGGCTGCTGCGACTCGGCCTGTTCCTTTACGATCATATCGGCGGGCGCAAGAAACTGCCCGCGACGCGTTCGATCGATCTGTCCCGCCACGTCGCGGGCGGACCGCTCCAACCGCAATATCGGCACGGATTCGAATATTCGGACGGCTGGGTCGACGACGCGCGGCTGGTCGTGCTCAACGCGCGCGACGCCGCCGACCATGGCGCCAGGGTGCGCACGCGCACCCGCGCCGAGATGCTGCGCTGCGAGGATGGTTTATGGATCGTCGACGCCCGCGACGAACTGGGACATCAATATCGCTTCACCGGCCGCAGCATCGTCAACGCGGCGGGACCGGCGGTCCTCGACCTTTTGAAGCGCGCCGACGCCGAGCCCGACCACCAGATGCGGCTGGTGCGCGGATCGCATATCGTCGTGCGCAGGATCTTCGAGCATGATTATGCCTATTTCTTCCAATTGCCCGACGGGCGCATCTTCTTTGCGATCCCCTATGAGCGCGACTTCACGCTGATCGGGACAACCGATCAGGACCATGACGGGCCGGCAAGCGAAGCGAAGGCGAGCGACGAAGAGATCGCCTATCTTTGCGAAGGCGCGAGCCTGTATTTCCGTGCGCCCATCACCCCCGCCGACGTCGTGTGGACCTATTCGGGGGTTCGGCCGCTGATCGAGGACGGGTCGGGGCGCCCGGAGGCCGCGACGCGCGGATACCGGATCGACCTCGACATGGCCGAAGGCGCGCCGCTGCTCACCATCTATGGCGGAAAGATTACCAGCTATCGCCATGTTGCCGAGGCCGCGGTCGACGCGCTGGCGGGGCACATCCCTGCGCTGACCGGAAAGGACTGGACCGCGAAGGCGCCGCTGCCCGGCGGCAATTTCGCCACCGATGGCGCCGCGGCGCTCAAGGCCGAATATAAACTGGCCTTCCCCTTTCTAACTGCCGCGACGGTCGACCGCATCGCACAGGCCTATGGCACCGACGCGCGGCACTGGCTGGCGGACGCCACCGACTGGGCCGCATTGGGCGGCGAGATTGCGCATGGGCTGAGCGTTGCCGAATTGCGTTGGATGGTGACGCACGAATGGGCGCGCACCACCGACGACATCCTTTGGCGGCGCAGCAAGCTGGGGCTGCATTTCACCCCCGACGAAACCGCACGCCTTGCTGGCTATGTCGAACGTTTCGCGGCCGAAGCGCGGCTGGCCGATGCCGCGTTTTTCGGCGACATGCTGAATCACGGATCGGCGGCGAGCGGCTCAGGCGACTAGCGCGATCGCGTCGGCGCCCGCGGGGAAATGCGGCCGTCCCGTCTGGTCGTGCACCGCCTGCCACACCGCCTTGGCGACATCGGCCTCGGTCGTGAACAGCGCGGGCTCGGCCATCGCGGCGAGGATCGGTGCGGCATAGCTGCCATAAGGTTCGGGCAGGACGTCCTCGAGGCGGATATCGGTGTTCTGCGCGAAGGCGGTCGTCGGGCCATAGCCGGGCTCGACCAGCTTCACCACGATGCCGAGCGGCGCGAGTTCGTGCGCGAGGCTGCCCGTGAAGCCCTGGATCGCGGTCTTGCTGCCCGTATAGGCGGCGGCGAGCGGGAAAGAGGCGAGCGTCGCCGACGAGGTGATGTTGACGATCGTGCCCGAGCCGCGTGCCCGCATTTGTGGGATCACCGCCTGTGTCATCGCGATCGTGCCGAGGGTGTTGGTGGCATAGACGTCGCGGATTTTCGGCATAGGCGAATGTTCGAGCGCGCCGAACAGGCCGACGCCGGCGTTGTTGACGAGCACGTCGATCGGCCCCGCCAGTTCGAGCGCGAGCGCGATGCTCTCGGCGTCGGTGACGTCGAGGGCGATGACGCGCAGGCGATCAGACGCGGGAAAGAGGTCGCGGCGCGGGCTCCGCATCGTGGCGATGACGTTCCAGCCTTTGGCGTGGAAATGGCATGCGATTTCGCGGCCATATCCCGACGAGCAGCCAGTGATGAGGATCGTTTTCATGGAGGCTTTCCTTTTGAAGCTGGTGGAAAGCATCTAGCCAAGCGCAATCGGACTATCTATAATTTCAAATCCATATTTAGTTATTGATAGTCCAGATATGTCTGATCCTTTGTCCGACCTTATCGCGCTTCTCCGCCCCCGCACCGTTTTTTCAAAAGGGATCAGCGGCGCCGGGAACTGGTCGGTGCGTTATGGCGATTTCGGCCATCCGGGCTTTTGCACGGTGATCGAGGGGCGGTGCCGGCTCGCAGTCGATGGTGCGGAGGCGGTGACGCTCGATGCGGGGGATTTCGTCTTCCTTCCCGCGACGCCGGGCTTCACCATGTCGGGGTTCGAGCCCGCCGATCCGGTGTTTATCGACCCGCACGCCGCAGCCGGGATTGCCCAGAACATACGTCATGGCCGGCAGGAAGGCGACGCCGATGTGCGGATGCTGGGCGGCTATTTTGTCTTCGATTCGCCCGACGCGGACCTGCTCGTGTCGCAGCTTCCCGCGCTGATCCATTTGCGCGGCGCCGAAAGGCTGACGACGCTTGTCCAACTGGTGCGCGAAGAAGCGGGCGCGGAGCGGCCGGGATGCGACCTGATCCTCTCCCGGCTCGTCGAGGTGCTGATCGTCGAAGCGTTACGATCGGTCGAGGGGAACGATGCGCCGCCGGGATTGCTGCGGGCCTTAAGCGATCCGCGGCTCGCGGCGGCGATCCGGCATATCCACGAGGAGCCCGCGCATCCGTGGACCGTGGCCGAACTGGCGAAAGAGGCCGCGCTGTCGCGTTCGGCATTCTTCGACCGCTTCGCGCGCACCGTCGGGGTGTCCCCGATGGAATATCTGCAAGGATGGCGGATGAGCCTCGCCAAGGATTTGCTTCGTCGCAATGCAGGCGGGCTGGCCGAGATCGCCGAACGCGTCGGCTATGGATCGGCGAGCGCGTTCAGCACCGCCTTTACGCGTCATGTCGGAATGCCGCCGAAACGTTATGCGATGGCGGCCTAATCGACGCCCAATTGTCCGGCGAGCTTGGCGCGCCTCACTTTCCAGGTTCCGGCGAGTATCGGCACGTCGCGCAATGCGCTGAGGTCCGCGAGGCGATCCTTCGCCTCCCCGCCGATCAGCAAGGCGAACAGCGATGCCAGCGGCCATTCGGGATAGGGCCGCTCGACCAGACTCAGGGCATCGCCCGCTTTCACCAGACCCGGTTCGAGCACGCGGTAATACCAGCCCGTCCGGCGCGTCTTCACCACCTGTGCCATCACGCCCTTCGCCCCGAAACGATGATCGAGTTTCCAGCACGGCTGGCGCGCCTGCGTGACCTCGACCAGCGCGCTGCCGAGGCGAAAGCGGTCGCCGAGGAAAACGCTGTTTTCGTCGAGGCCGGTGGTCGAGATATTCTCCCCGAACGCACCGGGCGCATCGAGCAGGGGCGCGTCGCGCAGAAACCCGCGCCACCAGTCATAATGGTCGGCGGGATAATGGTGGATCGCCTTGTCGATGCCGCCATGCACGGTCCGGTCGGCCTGTTCGTCGCCGGCCAGGCCCATCGCGCCGACCGCGACCGCGTGCGCCACCGGCAGCTTGCCGATGGCGCTCGGTTCGTCGTCGCCGCGGAAGGGACGGACCTTGCCTAGGAGGACGGCTAGAATCTCGGCGTTCATGGCGATGATTGCATAGGCCCCACCGCCGAAATGGCAATCGTCAGGCTTGCGCCAGCACCACAGGTTTCCGTGCCCGCGCTGCCAGCACGATCACAAGACCCGCAACCGCCATCACGGCGCCCGCAATCGATACTGCCGGAAAGCCGAGGCCGAGGCCGATCACACCGCCGCCGACCGCGGCGCCAATCGCATTGCCAAGGTTGAACGCGCCGATATTGACCGCCGAGGCAAGGTTGGGCGCATCCGACGCAGCCTCCATCACGCGCATCTGGAGCGGCGGGACGATGGCGAAGGTCGCGACGCCCCACAGGAAGATCGTGACCGCCGCCGCGACGGGCGAGTACATGGTGACCGCAAACAACAGGAGCATCGCCGCCAGCCCGGTGAGCGAGACGATCAGCGTGCGGTCGATCGAGCGATCGGCGAACACCCCGCCGAGCCAGTTGCCGGCAGTGAGGCCGAGTCCATAGATCACCAGCATCGCGGTTATGAACAAGGTCCCTGCCCCTGTCGCTTCGGTCAGGATCGGCGCGATATAGGTGAAGACGGTGAACATCGCCGCCGAACCGATCGCGGTCAGCGCGAGCGCGACGAGCACTTCGCGGCGCTTCAGCACGCCCAGTTCGGCGAGCATGTTGCCGCCCTCGGCACGCGGGAGGTCGGGCAGCGCGAAGCGCAGCGCGGCCATCGTAAAGAGGCCCCAGACCGCGATGATGCCGAAGGCGGTGCGCCAGCCGAACGTCTCGCCGACCCAGGGCGCGAGCGGCACCCCGATCACATTGGCGAGCGTCAGCCCCATGAACATCGCGGCGACCGCGCTGGCGCGCTTTTCGGGCGCGACGAGGCTCGCCGCCACGACCGAGCCGACGCCGAAAAAGGCACCATGGTTGAGCGAGGTGATGACGCGCGCGATCATCAGCGTCGTATAATCGCCTGCAATCGCCGAGAGGAAATTGCCGAGCGTGAAGATCGCCATCAGGCCGATCAGCAAGGTGCGGCGGTTCAGCCGCGCGGTGGTCAGCGTCATCAGCGGCGCGCCGAGCATCACCCCGAGCGCATAGGCCGACACCAGCAGCCCGGCGGCGGGGATCGACACCCCCAGCCCGTCGGCCATGTCGGGGAGCAACCCCATGGGTGCAAATTCGGTGATGCCGATGCCGAAGGCGCCGATAGAGAGCGCCACGAGGGGAAAGTTGATTTTCATGTCGGTTCTTCCGATCAGACGAGCGGCGGGTTCAGCCGGGCAAAGCCCGCCTGCTGCCGGTATGGCGTGTGCGGATAGGGCGGCAGCACGTCGCTCGCGGCGTCGAGCGCCGCCACTTGCTCCGCAGTGAGCGCCCAGCCGACGGCGCCGAGATTCTGCCTGAGCTGCTCTTCATTGCGCGCGCCGATGATCACCGACGACACGGTCGGGCGCCGAAGCAGCCAGTTGATCGCGACCTGCGGCACCGTCTTGCCGGTTTCGGCGGCGACAAGGTCCAGCGCGTCGATCACGCGGTAGAGCAGCTCGTCGGCCACCGGCGGCGCAAATTGTTCGGTTTCGTGAAGGCGGCTGCCCGCGGGAACGGGTCGGTCGCGGCCGATCTTGCCGGTCAGGCGACCCCAGCCGAGCGGGCTCCACACCAGCGCCCCGACCCCCTGATCGGCGGCAAGCGGCATCAAATCGGCTTCATAGGCGCGGCCGATCAGCGAATAATAGACCTGGTGCGCGACAAGGCGCGGTTTGCCGAGCCGGTCGGCGGCAGCCTGCGCCTTCATCAGCTGCCAGCCGGGATAGTTGGAGACCCCGGCGTAGCGCAGCTTGCCCGCGGCGATCAGGGTGGCGAGCGTGTCCATCACTTCGTCGACCGGGGTCGACGCGTCGAAGGCGTGAAGCTGGAGCAGGTCGATATGGTCGGTGCCAAGGCGGCGGAGCGCGGCATCGACCGCGCCGATCAACCGACTGCGCGAGGCGCCCCAGTCCCGCGGACCGTCGCCCATCGGCAGGCCGGTCTTGGTCGAAATGAGCACCGCGTCGCGCCGCCCCTTGATGGCTTCGCCCAGGATCGTTTCGGACGCGCCGTCCGAATAGACATCGGCGGTGTCGAACAGCGTGACCCCGGCATCGAGGCTGATGTCGATCAGGCGCCGCGCCTCGGCGGCGTCGCTCGTGCCCCACGCGCTGAACAGCGGCCCCCGACCGCCGAACGTGCCGGTTCCAAAGCTCAGCGCCGGGACGCGCAGTCCCGATGATCCCAATTGACGATATTCCATGATCCTGCCCTTTCATTTGCGAGTCGGAGCCAGACGACTTCAAACCGGCCCGTCCCTGTTCCCCCGCGAAGGCGGGGGGCCATCTCCAAGGCTTTCGCCTCCCACCGCCGTCGGCTCGACATGGCAGCGGCAGGTGATGGGCCCCCGCCTTCGCGGGGGAACGGGTTTGGGAATAGCAAAGGTCATCATGCTCTAGACGCATAGATGGACGCGCAGCTCTGCACACAGTAGCGTCGCAAAAAGCGAAAGATTTTTGAAATGAACGCAAAGATGGACAATGGCGGCGACCGCGCACGGTCGATGGAGGTGTTCGCAGCGACGATTGCCGAGGGCAGCTTTTCGGCGGCCGGGCGCTGCCTGGGCCTGACTCCGTCGGCGGTGAGCCGCACGATCGACCGGATCGAGGCGCGGCTGGGCGTGCGCTTGCTTTTGCGCTCGACGCGCGGCTTGACGATGACCGCCGAGGGTGAGGCCTATCTGCGCGCGGCGCGGCGCATCCTGGCCGACCTTGGCGATGCCGAACAGGCGATCGCCGATCAGGGCGCGCCGCGCGGGCGGCTGCGCGTCAGCGCGGCGCAGGCGCATGGGCGGCTGACCATCGTGCCGCTGATCGGCGAGTTCGTGCGGCTGTATCCGCACATCGTCGTCGACATCAGCCTTGCCGACCGGCTGGTCGACATCGCGGCGGGACAGGCCGATGTCGCGATCCGCTTCGGCCCGCTTGCCGACAGTTCGCTCACCGCGCGCAAGCTTGGCGAAAGCCGCCGCGTGATCGTTGCTTCGCCCGCTTATCTGGCGGCGCACGGCACGCCCAAGATACCCGAGGATCTGCACGGCCATAATTGCCTGAACTTCAATTTCCGCCGCGCCGAGCCGGTATGGCCGTTCCGAGATGGCGAGCGGGACTATGCCCTGTCGGTGCGGGGGAATATCGAGGCGAACAATGGCGAGACGCTGGGCCAGCTTGCCGCCGCCGGGGTCGGCATCGCGCGCGTCGGCGCGTTCAGCATCGCCGACCAGATCGCAGGCGGCGCCCTGGTGCCGATATTGGAGGACTATAATCCCGGCGACATCGAGGCGATCCACGCCGTGTTCGCGGGCGGCGCGAACACCCCGGCGCGGGTGCGGGTGTTCGTCGATTTCCTGGGCGAGCGTTTGGGGCGGGGTGCGTGAGGCGGGAGCTGCCGCTTTGTCTCCCTTCGGCATGGGAAACGACAGCTTTCGACCAGAAACGGACGTAAAGTTCCTCCCCATCGACTTGCGATGGGGAGGTGGCAGCCCGCAGGGCTGACGGAGGGGTAATGGCGCAACGTTGCGGCCCCTCCACCACCGCCTGCGGCGGCGGTCCCCCTCCCCATCGCAAGTCGATGGGGAGGATCGTCAACGCCCGCTCTCCACCCCACACCGGCCGCATGCCATGTGGCCGGGTTGGGACAAGCCGATACAGATCGGCTATCGTGCGGACATGAATGACAAGATGATCCCCCTTCCCGTCCGCCGCCTCGGCCTTGCCGAAGCGGGCGACGCGATGCTGACGCGCAGCATCGCGATCGAGGCGCCGGTGTCGGTCGAGGTCGGCGGCATCGGCTATGCGGTGATGATGGCGACGCCCGCCGACCTTGAGGATTATGCCGTGGGCTTTGCGCTGGGCGAGGGGCTGGTCGAGACCGTCGATCAGATCGGGCGCGTCGATGCGCAACCGATCGAGGGCGGCTGGGCGCTGCGCATCTGGTTGCCGCCCGAGCGCAACGCGATCGCGCTCGAACGCGCGCGCAAGCGCGTGAGCGAGAGCAGCTGCGGGCTATGCGGGATCGAGAATATCGAAGAGGTTTTGCGGCCGTTGCCGCCCGTGACCGCGCGGATCGCGACCGATCGGCGGGCCATTGCGGCGGCGCTCGCGGCGCTGCGCGACCATCAGCCGCTCGCGCGCGCGACCGGGGCGGTCCACGCCGCCGCCTTCTGCTCGCCCGCCGGCGCCATCCTGCTCGCGCGCGAGGATGTCGGGCGGCACAATGCGCTCGACAAGCTGATCGGGGCGCTGGCGCGCGCTGGCACCGATCCGGCGAGCGGCTTTATCCTGTTGTCGGCGCGGTGCAGTTACGAGCTGGTCGAAAAGACGGTGCGTGCGGGATGCCCGATGCTCGTCACCCTATCGGCGCCGACCAGCCTGGCCGCCGCACGCGCGAGCGCGGCGGGACTGGCGCTCGTCGCGCTGGCCCGGACGGACTCGGCGCTGGTCGTCAGCGATCCGCACGGGATGATCGCATGACGACGCTCGGCGCGGTGCTCGCCGGCGGGCGATCGAGCCGTTTCGGGTCGGACAAGGCGCTGGCGATGCTGGCGGGGCAAAGCTTGCTCGACCATGCGGTGGCGGCCCTCGCCCCGCATTGCGATGCCGTGATCATCGTCGGTCGCGGCGACGTCGCCGACTGGCCGCACGCCGACATGGGACCGCTGGGCGGCATCGCGGGGGCGTTGATCCACGCGGCGGCGACGGGTTTCGACCGGGTGCTGACCGCGCCGGTCGATTGCGTGCGGCTGCCGGACGACCTGCGCGCGCTGCTCGAACCCGCGCCCGCCTTTCTCGACACGCAGCCGGTGATCGGGCTGTGGCCCGTCGCGGTGCTGAACGATATCAAGGCGATGCTGGAGGATGCGGGCGACCTTGCCGTCCGCGCTTTTGCGCGGCGGATCGGCGCGCGCGCGGTGGCGAGCGGCTTCGTGCCGCCGAACATCAACAGCCCCGACGACCTGACGCGCCTTGCCGCGTTATGACCCGCCGATGGCGTTCACGGTGAACGCCAAAATGCCCATGTTGAAGACGAACGCCGCCATGCAATGGCCGAGCACGACGCGCCGCATGTGCGGGCCCGATATGGTGACGTCCGACGTCTGGAAGGTCATGCCCAGCGTGAAGGCGAAATAGAGGAAGTCCCAATAATCGGGCTCGCGGACGCCCGGCACCTCGATCCCGGCGAGGTCGCGGCCGCCGACCTGAAGATAATAGAGATGGGCATAGTGAAGCGTGAACACCATGTTCGCGAACAGCCACGCGAGCGCGAGTGTCGCGACGATCAGGATCACGTGGGGACGGCCCAACCGGCCCGGACTGGCGATCAGCGTGCCGACCGCAAACAGGATGACGAGCGACAGCAGCACCGTGATTGCAAGCAGGCCGAGGCGGTTCGCGTCATTGTCCGCCGCGCGGCGGCGCATCCGGTCGGCATCGGCGCGAAACAGCGGGACGAGCGAGGCCAGAAAGACAAGCGCGGCGACATCAAAACCGATGAGGAACGCGGCGCGCGGATCGGCGCTCCATTGCAGCGCCGCGGCGGCCGCGCCGACGAACAGGACAGGGAAGACCAGGAAACGGACCGGCGCGATATGCCTGCCGACGGCCACCCGGAGCGTCAGCCCGCGACCGCGACGACGCGCACGGGAATCGACTTTGCCGCGGGGCAACCGCTGATCCCGTCATGGTGGGCGAGCGGCAACAGCGGGTTGAGTTCGGGGTAATAGCCCGCGACCGAACCGCGCGACATCGGATAGTCGATGATCGTCAAACCATCGACGCGGCGGCGCACGCCATCGTCGCTGATCGTTTCGAGCGCGACCTTTGTCCCTGCCGCCAGCCCGCGGCTGGCGATGTCCTCGGCATTCATGAACAGGATCATGCGGTCGTTATACACGCCGCGATACCGGTCGTTGTAACTATAGATCGTGGTGTTGAACTGGTCGTGCGAGCGCACCGTTGCGAGGCGCAGCATGTCGGTATCGGTGACCGGCGCGTTGACCGCGAGCCCCGGAATCACGAGGAAATTGGCCTTGCCGTTCGGGGTTGCCCAGACGCGGCGGCGCGGCGGGATGTCGAGGTGAAAGCCCATCGGCGCCTTGATGCGGTCCGAAAACCCCGCATAGAGCGCCGGATAGACCTCGGCGATCTTGTCGCGGATCAGGTCGTAATCGTCGATATAGCTGGCCCAATCGACCTTGCTGCCCGGCAAGGTCGCCATCGCCATGCGGCAGACGATTTCGGTTTCGGGCAGCAGGTCCGGGCTGGCGGGTTCGAGCACACCGCGCGACGCGGTGACGTTCGACATCGAATCCTCGATCGTGACGAACTGTTCGCCCGCCGCGGTCTCGATCCGTTCGGATCGTGCGACGACGGGCAGGATCAGCGCGTCGCGCCCATGCACCAGATGCCCGCGGTTGAGCTTGGTCGCGATGCCGACGGTCAGATCGAGTTTGCGCATCGCTTCGTAGGAGCGATCGGTATCCGAAATCGCACGGACGAAATTGCCGCCGAGCCCGATGAAGACCCTGGCGGTGCCCGCCACCATCGCCTCGACCGCTTCGACCGCATGATGGCCGTGCATACGCGGCGGATCGAAGCCGAAAACATCGCGCAGCCGGTCGAGATAGGCCGGGGTCGGTTTCTCGTCGATCCCGACCGTGCGGTCGCCTTGCACGTTGGAATGGCCGCGGATCGGCGAAATGCCCGCGCCGGGCTTGCCGTAATTGCCCTTGAGCAGCAGCAGGTTGGCGATCTGCTGCACCAGCTCCGACCCTCGCTGATGCTGGGTCACGCCCATCCCGTAACAGATGATCGTCGCGTTCGAGCGGATGTAGATTTCGGCGCAGCGCCGGATCTGCGCCTCTTCGATCCCCGCCGCGGCGACCAGGTCGGGCCATGCCTGCGCGTCGATATCGGCCTTCAGCGCCGCGAAGCCCTCCGTATGTTCGGCGATGAAGTCATGGTCGAGCAGCTTTTCGCCCGCCGCCTCGCGCTCGAACAATATCTTCATCATGCCTTTCAGCAGCGCCAGGTCGCCGCCGATCCGGATATGGACAAATTCGCTGCTGATGTCGGTCGACCCGAAGGTCGCCATTTGGACGATATCCTGCGGCTCGGTGAATTTGATCAGCGCGCGTTCGGGCATCGGGTTGACCGCAACGATCGGCACGCCGCGTTTTCGCGCCTCGACCAGCGGGGTCATCATGCGCGGTGCATTGGTCCCGGCGTTGTGGCCGATCAGGAAAATTGCCTCGGCACGGTCAAAATCGTCGAGGACCACCGTGCCCTTGCCCACCCCGATCGAATGCGGCAGCCCACGGCTTGTCGGTTCGTGGCACATGTTTGAACAATCGGGAAAATTGTTCGTCCCATATTCGCGCACAAAGACCGAATAGAGGAACGCGGTCTCGTTCGCGGTGCGGCCCGAGGTGTAGAATTCGGCCTGATGCGGGCTGTCGAGCGCGCGGAGATGGTCGCCGATGAGCGCAAAAGCATCGTCCCAGCTTACCGGCACATAATGGTCGGTCGCGGCGTCGTAGCGCATCGGTTCGGTCAACCGGCCCTGCATTTCGAGCCAGTAATCGGACTGGGCCATCAGTTCGGTCACGCTGTGACGCGCAAAAAATTCGCGCGTGACGCGAAATCTGGTCGCTTCATGCGCGAGCGCCTTGGCGCCATTTTCGCAAAATTCGAGCTTCTTGGTGCAGGTCGCGTCGGGAAAGGCACAGCTCGGGCATTTGAAACCGCCCGGCTGGTTCATCGACAGCAGCGCGCGCGACCCTTTGGTCACCACGCTCTGTTCCAGCAGCACCTTGGCGGTCGCCGCCGCAGCGCCCCAGCCGCCAGCGGGGCTGTCATAGCTTTTGTAGCGGGGGCGGTCGCTCGTCATCGGCGTTCGGCTAGCTGACCTTCGCGGTCGGCATCAGCCACGCCGACCCCCGCCCGTTCAGCTTGTAGACAAAGCCCTCGCCGCTGCGCAGTGCGTTGCGCAGCCCCTTGACCAGCGGGCCGATCGACACATTGAGGTCGGCCGAGAACATCAGCATATAATCGCCGTCGACGGTCAGCTCCTTGCTGCCGTCGAGTTCGACGATGTCGATCTCCTCGACCGGGACCGGCGCCTCGACTGCAAAGACCCCGGCGCCCGCCATCTTGGGCTGGACCAGGCCATTGCCGCCGAGCACGCCCGCGACCGTGTTGTGACGGTGCGTGGTAAGGGCGATCCCCGACGAGCAGGCGTAAAAGGCCTTGTCGTCGAGCAGCAGCGCGTCGCCGTCGATCGCCCCGATGATGAAGTTGCGCCGCCCCGGTTCGGTCCAGATCGTCCCATGCCCCGAAAATTTCGTCGCAAAGGCCGATTCGCCCGTGCCCGCCGAGGCGAGCGCCCGGCTGAGGAAGCCGCGATCCTCGTGCTGCTGCACGGTCGATTCGATCTTGCCGTGCATATATTGCAGCGCGCCGGGTTCGAGCAGGATGGCGCCGCCGGTCAGCGTGATGCACAGCTGGAAGATGTCGGTCGCCTCGGCGACATAATGAAAGCCGCCCTCGGCCGTCGGGATGCCGCGGGTAATCAGACGTTTTTCGACGAACCGATATTTTTCGATCCGCACCCCGCCGTCTTCGACGCTTTCTTCCAGTCTGCGAAATTCGGTCATCCTCAGCCTCTTTCCTTATCGCGCGCGGGGCTTACCGGAACGGATTGTCGTCGTCCGAATAGCGTTCGTTGATGAATTGCGTGTTGTTGGTGAAGGCGTTGATATCGTGCTGCGCCAGGTCGCGCAGCATCGTATCGACTCGTTCCTGCAGCCGGTCGAGGCTGGCACCGAGAAGGAAACTCGCCGATTTTCCGGTCTTGCGAAAAATCTCGCCGCGGTGGCTGGCGGGCACGTCGATATAGCTCTGGACCAGCTGGGGCAGGTGGACGTCGCGCATCTGGCCGGTGTCGACACGGCTGAAGCTCGGCACCTGTTCGCGCTCCATCGCCTTTTCGACGGCTTCGATCGATTCCAGGATATGGGCGATCTTTGCCTGCGCGCTGTCGGGAATCCGGTCGTCCTGATAGTTGAAGGCTTTGGGCTGCGGCGCAGCCGGGGGCGACGGCGCCGCACGCTCGTTCGCCTGCGCTGCCCCCTCCCCGCCGAAAAGGCGGCCGAGCCGTCGAAACATGCTCATACCGTTGCCGCTTTCACCTCGTCCAAAAAATCGCCGTCCCTTCCATAGCCTTGCGCCGCAAGCTTTCCAAGAACAGCGAGAATTAAAGCGACCCCAACGCCGACTGCTGCTGGCTGCCCAGCGCGTCGACCGAGGCGGAAACCTCGGCAATGGCCGACCGCAACGCCGCGACCTGCTGCGACGCCTCTGCGCTGTCGAGCGCGATGCGGGCATTGCCCGCCGCCGACGCGCCGCTCGCGCGATTGCCCAGCGCCGTCGCGGCGGCTGTGACACCGCCGATACGGTCGAGCACGATCTGCTGGTTGGCGAGCGTCTGCGCCGCGACGATGGCGGTCTGGAGCGCGGCCACCGTGGTTGCGGAGGCGCGGTCGATGCCCTTGACCAGTTCCAGGTTGTTGGCGTGGACGATGCCGAGCATCGCATAGCTTTGCTGCGACACCGCCATTTGGGTCAGGAGGTCGCCGTGGCGCTGGCGCGCCTCGAACAGCGCGACCTGGCGCAGGCGCTGCGCCTTTGCGGGGTCGCGTGCGTCAAGCTGTCCCGCGAGCCGTTCAAACCGTTCGTCGAGGCTGGCGCACAGGCCGATCGCTTCGGCCAGGCTGGACAGCATCGGGCGGACCGTCCGGCGGTAGGCGGTCACGGCGATATTGTCCTGAAGCAGCGTATCGCGGCTGGTCGCCATCGTTGCCAGCGCCGCTTCGATTTCGCCCTCGCTGTCGCGATAACGGTCGAAATAGCTGGCGAGCGCGTCGCCGCGCGGGAACAATCCCAGAAATTTGCGCGGTTTCAGCAATTCGTCGCCGATGCCGGGGTTGAGCCGTTCGAGCACGGCGCGCAGCCGCGCGAGCTGGGCATGGACCGCGGCGACCGCGCCTTCGCGTCGGCCGCTACGCGCCATCGCCAGCCGCGCCTGGTCGGACAGCGCCCGCACCTCCTCGGCGCCGATCAGGGCAATCCGCGCCGCCATGCGGTCGAATTCGGGGCTTTGCGCCTCGATCGCGACGAAGCCGCCCGCATATTCGCGCGCGACCGCCTTGATCCGCGCCGCGGTCGCCTCGCCAAGCGCAAACTCGCCCGCCGGATCCTGCGCCGGTCCGCCCGGTCCCGGGGGTTCGAGTTGCAGTCCGTTCATCGCCGCGGCCCTGCGATCATGCGACCTTGACGCCGGTGTGCTGGTCGGGGCCCGCCACGCCGTGCGTCTGCGCGCGCTTGACGACCATCCCCGCCCAGGGGGCGTGCGTCGCGGGTTCGCACATGCTGCCGTTGCGGCCGAACACGGCTGGCGCCTCGTGGTTCAGGATCGCGCGCGCCTCGGCCATTTCCTGGACGTCGGGGCGATAGACCGAATGGATGATCGCGATCTGGTCGGGGTGAATCGCGGTCTTGGTCAGCAGGCCATGCTCGATGTCCTGTTCGACCTCGCGGCGCAGCACGTCGGGCGCGGCGAAATGTTCAAAGACCGGGGCCGCGACCGAGAATCCGTGCGGGATAAAGGTGCCCGCAATGTCGCGAATGACACTGCCCAGCGGGCCGTCATAGGCGGTCCGGTATCGCGAACGGCGGATGCCGAGCAGCCCGAGGATGTCGTTCCCGCCGATCCGCACCGCCGACACGCGTTCGGCATAGGGTTTGAGCTGGTCGCAGAGCCGGGCGAGCGCGAGCCGGTCGAACGCGTCCTCGCCCTCGATCGTCGGCATGATGCGATGATCCTCGTGCATCAGCGCGGTCAGCCAAACGGGCAGCGACTGGGTCGTCACCTTGGGCAGCACAAAGCCGTCGATGCGGTCGATGCCCTTCATCTTCAACAATTGCGTCAGCATCCGGAAATCGCGCGGCCGCACATAGACCGACAGCGTCGGCGATTTGGCGACGAGCGCGCGGAGCAGTGCCGCAAGATCGTCGAGCGCGGCATCGACCTGGTCATCGCGAACCGAATCCTCCAGGCACACGACCATCGACCGCAGGTCGTCGATCGCCCCATAGGCCATGGTGCGTGCGGCGGGGTTTGTTGCCGGCACATACAGGGTGGCACCCAGCTCGACAGCGTTCATTGCTGGTCTCCTCCCAGATCCTTGATAATGGTCACGGCGCGATAGCTCCGCAAGTTTCTTTCGATGACGGGAACCCCCGCGGCATCGGCCAACAGGACGATATGCGCGACGTCGGCATCGCCGCGTCGCTGGACATAGATGCGGTCGGGAACGCGGCGCAAGATGGCGCGCGTAGCCTCTGCAATTCCCGGTTTGATGCGGTTGAGATCGCGAACCCCGCATTCGGCCGCAATCGCCGCGATCGCCCCCTCCGCCGCCGCGCGGACTTCGGTCGCGGCCGCAGCGGACCATGGCGCCGTTTCCGGCTGCCACGCGCCCGCGCCCTCGATCGCGTCGATATAGGCGCGGCTGCGGTCGCTTGCGGCGTGGTCGGACAGGACAAGGCAGGCGTGGAAATCGTCGGGGCCGACGAGGGCGTCATTTCGCACCGACCGGCTGACCAGCCCCGAAACGATGCCGTTGAGCAGGCCGCCGGGGATGACATAATCGTCGAAGGTCGCGGCCAGGTCGGCGCGCCCCGCGGGGTCGGCGACCACGGCCAGGAACGGGGCGAAGCCGCTTGTCCCCGATGCGAGCGCGCGGTCGAGTTCGCCGCGGATTGCGCCCTTGCCGGTCCACCCGTCGACGAACACGGCGTTCGCCGTGCCGTGTCGCCGCGCGATATAGGCCAGCGCATTGTCGTCGATGCCGCGGCCGCGCAGGATGCTGACCGAATAATGCCAGGCCTCGACCCCCCGTCGGCGCAGCGCGCGCGCCAGCAGGATGCCGATCGGCGTCCCGGCACGCGCGAGCGAGATCAGGACGCAGCTGGTCGCGGTCTGCGAGCGATCGCCGATCGCGCGCGCAAGCCGTTCGACATCGTGCCGGACCCGTGCCGCATTCGCCGCGAGCGCCTGGTCATACAGGCGCAGGTAGCGCGCATCGGGCACCGATTCGGCCGACAGCATCTCCGAATAATGGCGCGCGCCCGACTGGATCAGCCGTTCCTTTTCGGCGATTGCGGTCGGCTCGATCCGCGCCGGGTTGAGCAGGAAGATGACATCGCCGGGATCGTAGGAGCCCGAAAAGGTCCAGTTCCCCTCGGCGTCGCGGTAACCGTCGCCAGCATGGCCGGGCGTCGCCATCAGTCGATCCAGCCGTTGCCAAGCGCGATATGCGACCAGAGCTGGGTGCCTGTCGGGACCGCCGCGAAATCGCACAGGTCCATGAAGCCGACGTCGGACACGCTGTCGCCGATGCCGATGATCGGCTGGTCGGGGCGGGCGGTGCGGATATGGTCGATCAGGTAGCGCGCGGCGTGCCGCTTGCTGAGCCAGGGCGGCAGATAGGCCAGATTGTTGCCATTGCGGTGACAGCGCCAGCCGGTCGGCACCTGCGGCGCCAGTTCCTGTTCGAGCACGGCCAGTTCGCCCGCGTCATGCGCGTTGCTCTTGACGACGATATAAAGCGTCAGGCCATTTTCCTCGACCGCCCAGTGGCGAAAACGATCGGTGCAGAGCGCGTCGGTAAGCGCATGATAGACGGCCTCGACCGGCGCCCCGCGGCGGGCTTCGGTTTCCAGGCGATCGTGCCATTCGCGGTCGAGCGCGCCGTCGTCGCCAAGGATACAGCCGCCGTTCGAGCAGATCGCCGGCGCCTGCCCGATATCGACCCGCGCAAGGACATCGCGCCCGCGCGCGGTTACCGGGATCACCGTCCCCGTTTCGAGCCAGCGCAGGAAATGCTGCTGCATCGGCGTCGCAAATCCGCTGGGGCTGCCGTCGAGCAGGCTGCTCATCTGTCGCAGTCCGTCCATCCCCGGCGGGCATTTGGGCAACGTCTGGAACAGCGTGTCGTCGAGGTCGGTCAGGATGACGGGGGTCATTCGCCCTCCCCCCCGGCATAAAGGCACGCGACGACATCGACGGGCACCGACGACCCGAGGTCCGCCAGCGCGGCCGCCGCCTCCGCCCGCTGGTCGGCAGGCCGTTCGGTGACGATCACCACCCGGTCCGGCGCGTGGGCCAGCATATTGTAAAGGAAACAGGGCGCGCCGCTGTCATAGCTGTCGCGAAACGTCGATTTGCTCGCCATGGCGCCGCCGATCAGCGCGGGGCTGCGGGTGATGCACTGCACCGCGGCGATGCCCCCCTGGCGCTCGATCTCCTCGGCGACCAGCAACGCTTCATAACTATGTTCGCCTTCGCCCAGCACCAGCACGCGCTCGCCGGGAGCGGCAGCGACCGCCGCGCGCCGGGCGCGTTCGGGATGCAGCAGGCCGGTGCGGCTTTTCATGCCGGCATCGGGCGCGGCGCCCGGTGCGTTGCTGCCCGCCGCCAGTTCGGCGGGCGGCGCCGCGGTCGCCGCCGACCAGCGCATCCGCCCGCTGACGATCGCCCGCGCCGCGGCAGGGCGCGGCATCGCATCCAGATAGCTGCCGTCGCTCCAGTCGGTGATGCAACAGGTTTCGATCCGTTCGAGCCGCGGCATCGCGCCCAGCAGCGCGGTCGCCGCCGCGACGAAGGTCGCGCCGGTCGAACATTCGTCATCGACGATCACCAGCGCGCGGGCCTCCGCCACTCGCGCGCGGATCGCCGGATCGGCGATCTGGACAAGGTGCGACGTCGCGTGGCTGTGCCCTTCCTCGAACCGGGCGGCGACCTCTGCCCCCGCCACGCGCTGCCGCGAGGATTGCAGATAGACGGCATCGGCGCCCGGATGCCGCGCCTGCCATGCGGCGAAACAGCCCTGCCCCAGCGCGGTCGCGGTTTCGGCCATGCCAAGGAAGACGACCGGACCCGGCAGGTCGCTTCCCACGCGGGCAGCAAGCCCGTCCATTGCCGCGCGCATGGCGCCGGGACGCGCGGGCAGGTGGCGGCCGAGGACGCGCGACACGATCAGGAAGCCGCGGCGCGGATTGGCGCGCGCCGCCACATCGCAAAAGGCCTCGAGATCCGCGTCGCCATCGACAAACAGGTCCAGCGTGCCGGTCGACAGGTCTACCGTCATTGCCGGCGCCGCACGCGTAAATTGCATAGGGTAACTCATGTCCTAGGGAGGGCGACGAACCGCAATCGGGGAATCGATACGGGCGCGCGAACGTCGGGGGATCAGGCGCGCTTTTTACGCGCTGACAATTATGCTGACAACCGAATCGCGCAGTCGGCCGACCAGGCTGCGCCGGTTGTTGTCGGTCGATAGCGGCACCGCCGTCCCTTCGACCCCCGACGCCGCCAGCATTTCGTGGACCAGGCTGACCTTGATGCCGAAATTGACATTTTCGCTGATCGCGCCGCGATCGCGCAGGTTGCCATGCGCCAGCGACGAAGAGGTGATGCCGACGAGATTGCCATATTCGTCGAGGATTGCGCCGCCCGACGATCCCGACCCGATCGGCGCGGTGAACTGGAACCGGGCGACATCGCCTTCCCAACCCTTCAGCCCCGACACATTGCCCGTCGAAACCTTCAGATCGGCACCGAGCAGGTCCATCAACGGGTAACCCGCCGCCAGCACCGCCTCGCCCAGCCAGATCGCCGCGCTGTTGCGCAGGGGCAGCGGCGTGCCCTGAACATCGCCCTGAAGGATCGCGAGGTCGTGCAGCGGATCGACCGCGAGCATGGTCAGCGCCTGTTTGCCGCGGCCCAGCTTGAAATCGCTGCCGCCTTCGATGACATGGGCGTTGGTGACGACGATGCCCGGCGCGACGAGAACGCCGCTGCCCGAACCGAGCGGGGTGCCCGGCGGCGCGGTCCGGCGCTCGCCGCGCTCGCCGCCTTCCCATCGTTCGCGATTTCCATCGCGGCGCTGGCGACCCGGAATGGCATCGACCGAAAAGTTCCGCGCCCGCGCAAAAGCCTCGATCCCGAACGTATAGCCTTCGTTGGCGACCTTCACCCGCCGTCCGCCGTCGCGCATATAGGCTTCGGCGATGATCACCGCCGCCAGCTGGTCGAACGGCTTGGGAAAGTCATAGCTGGTGCCGCCGAAATCGACGGTGACGGGATAGCTGTCGTTGACGAAGCCGCCGGTCCGGTCGTCGGCGATATAGAGCAGGATTTCCGCCTGGTCGCCCAGGTCGGCCATTGTCGAGAGGCGCCATTCGCCCGGCGCGCCGCCACGTTCGAGCGGCTGGAACGCCCCCTCGCGTGAGACGGCGACGACGGTGATCCGGTCGGCATCGCGGCCGCCGATGCGGATCGTGCAGGCGGCGTCGGTGGCGACGGCAAGTCGTTCGCCCGGCTGCGCATTCTTCATCGCCATCCCCCCACCATCGTCATGCCGCCACCATCGTCATGCTGCCACGGGGCGGACGACGGTCGAAAACGCCACTTCGGTATCGATCGCGGGCCGGTCGATCGTCGCGGCCGACAGCCGCCCGGTGAGCAGCCCGGCCCAGTCGGCGACAAGGCCGCAGCCAACCTGATCGGCATACACGACGCCGCCGGCCGGGCGCGCGTTGATTTCGAGCAGTTTCCACGTGCCGTCGACGGCGCGGCGGAACTGCGCATTGACCAGACCGTGGAGCGTGAAGCGGTCGACGATCGCGGCGACGACAGGCTCCAGCGGGTGGCGGGTGACGATATGCTGACGCGCGGTGCCCAGCTTGGTGCGCGCGGCATATTTCAACAATTGTCCCGCGTCGGCGAGAATGTCGAAAGAGATTTCGGGACCGGGAAGATAGGCCATTGCGACGATCTCGTCGATCGGCCCGCGCTGTTCCTGGTCGCGCAGTGCCGCCAGATAATGGTCGGGACGAATCCGGCGCCGTTCCGAATCCTGGAGATGCGCCATCGGCGACACGTCCGCCAGGCGCCAGAAGCCAAGGCCATTGACCCCCTGTCGCGGCTTGACGCACGGCGCGGCGTCGTCGCCGTCCGCCATGTCCGGCCAATCGGCGAGCAACGCCGCAAGGTCGTCGCTGCCCCGCACCAGATGGGTCGGGAGGTGATAATCCTCCCCCGCGAGCGCCGCCGCAAACGCATATTTGTCATCGAGCAGTTCAAGCGTCGGAACCGCCGCGGGCAGGTGGACGCGGCAGGGAAGGTCGGTCGCCGCGATCAGCTTGCGCCGCCGGGTGGGCACGAAGATATCGACCGCGTGGCGATCGATAATGTCCCGCACCCAATCCAGATAGGCGGCGGGATCGTCGGCCGCGCCGTCCGCGCCGTCCGCGCCGCCATCAATCCAGGTCGCGGTCGGTCCCGGATAATGGGCGCTCATCGGCGAAACGCTGACATAGACGTCGAGCGACGCGTCGGCGGCTCGCATCAGCGCCGCGATCGGGGCGAGCGAAAATCCGCGATTGAACCAGATCCGCACCGGCTGCGTCATCGCCAAAGGGTCATGGCACCCGGCGCGCCATCAACCGAGGTTGACGCCCAGGCTGCCGGCAAGGCCCGAAAGCCCGCTCGCCCAGCCTTCGCCGATCGCCTTGACCTTGATGTCGCCCTGCGGCCCGCGATAGAGTTCGACGAAGATCAGCGAGGTGTTGGTGCTGCCGTCTTCGGACAGGTCGAAACGTGCCAGTTCCTTGCCGTCGGCATCGTTTAAGACGCGCGCATAGGCGTTGGAAACCGATCCGAAATTCTGGCGGCGTTCCTGCCCTTCATGGATCGTGACCGCGACGACGACCTTTTTCACATCGGCGCCCAGTCGGCCGAAGTCGATCTTGATCGTCTCGTCGTCACCGGCGCCATCGCCGGTGCGATTGTCGCCGCCATAAACGACCGAGCCGTCGGGCGACGCCTTGTTGTTATAGAAAATGAAATGGGCGTCGCTCAGCACCTTGTCATTGCTGCCGACGACGAACGCCGACGCGTCGAGGTCGAACGCCGCGCCATCGGTCTGCCGCACGTCCCAGCCCAGCCCGACCGTGACCGACGACAGGCCCGGCGCCTCCTTGCTGAGCGAAACATTGCCGCCCTTGCTCAATGACACCGCCATGTCCGTTCCCTTTCCGAAAAAAATGCGGCTACCGTCGGCGATCACGCAGCCGGTAGCCATGGGCATCCATCAACCGACGTTGACGCCAAAGTTGCTCGCGAGCGGGCCGAGCCCGCCCTTGAAACCCTGTCCCACCGCGCGGAATTTCCATTCGCCGGCGTTGCGATAGACTTCGCCCAGGATCATCGCGGTTTCGACCGATGCATCTTCCGACAGGTCGTAGCGGACGATTTCGGTCCCCGTCTTGGCATCGACGATGCGGATGAAGGCGTTCGACACCTGGCCGAAGCTCTGCCCGCGCGATTCGCCGTCGTGGATCGTCACCGCCACCGCGACCTTTTCGACTTCGGCCGGGGTCTTCGACAGGATGATCTTGATCTGCTCGTCGTCGCCGTCGCCTTCACCCGTGCGGTTGTCGCCCTGATGGATCACGGCGCCGCCGACATCCTTGTTGTTGTAGAAACAGAAATCGCCGTCCGAACGCACCTTGCCGTCGCCCTTCAACAGGAAGGCCGATGCATCGAGGTCGAAATCCTGCCCGTCGGTCGCGCGGACGTCCCAGCCAAGGCCGACGATGACTTCGTCGAGACCGGGCGATTCCTTCGACAGGCTGACGTTGCCGCCCTTGGAGAGAGAGATTGCCATCGAATTTGTCCTTTCTGATTCCGATCGAGTGGCCCGGATCACCGGGCCACCGTCACATGGGGGTTGTTTCAGGCCGCAGCCGAGGCTTCGCCCTCGCCAGCCGAATTGGCCCGGTTCCAGCGGACCGACGACCAGAAGGCGATGCCGATCAGCACGGCACCGATCAGGCCGGTGATCACTTCCGGAATATGCTGGAAGGTGTTGATGTACATGATCACCGCGAGTGCGAGGATGGCATAGAAGGCGCCATGTTCGAGGTAGCGATATTCGGACATCGTGCCCTTGCGCACCAGAAAGATCGTCATCGAACGCACGAACATCGCGCCGATGCCGAGGCCGATGGCGATGATGATCAAATTGTTGGTCAGCGCGAAGGCGCCGATGACGCCGTCGAACGAAAAGCTGGCGTCGAGCACTTCGAGATAGAGGAATGCACCGAAACCGGCCTTTGCCACGTCGCCGGTCGACGGCGTCGGGGGTTCCAGAATATGGTTGACGATCTCGACGACGATGAAGGTCAACAGGCCGCCGATCGCCGCGATGATGAAGGTCAGCGCGTCGGCATCGGACAGCATCGTCGAGGTTCCCCAGGTGGCGAGCAACACCAGCCCGATCGCCACCGCGTCGATATCGGCGACCTTCGCAAGCGGCCGTTCGATCGCGGCGATCCAGTCGACCTCCTTGTCGGAATCGAAGAAATATTTGAGGCCGACCATGCCCAGGAAGGCGCCGCCAAAGCCCATCAGCCCGATATGCGCGTCGCTGACGATACGCTGATATTCGGTGGGTTCATTCAGCGCGAGCTTGAACGCCTCGATCGGGCCAAGACCCGCGGCGACCATCACGATTACCAGCGGGAACACGATACGCATCCCGAACACCGCGATCGCGATACCCCAGGTGAGGAAGCGTTGCTGCCACACCGGGTCCATGTCCTTGAGCACCGATGCGTTGACCGCGGCGTTGTCGAACGACAGCGACACCTCCAGCACCGACAGCACGATGCAGATCCACAGGATCCCCAGCACGCCGTCGACCGTGCCGGTGAGTTCCCAGCCGTACCAGCCGCCCAATGCGAGCGCCACCACCGAAAAAAGCAGTGAGCCGCCGAAATGTTTCAACATCTACCTATGTCCCCTTGCCGCCCTGTGCGGCGCTTTTCGTCTTGCCGCCCGGCGCGGCGTTGTCGTCGTCAATCTTTCGATCCCGCTGCCCAGCGCAGGATGATACCGACGTCGTCGGCATATTCCTTCTGGTCACGGTAATAACGCATGTGCCGCTGCATCCGCAGGCTGCCACCTTCGTTTTCGAGAAGCGCTATACCGCAAAGGCGGCAATTGTCGCGCCCTTCGTCAAGCCGGACCTCGATCTCCGGCTGGCCGGGCACTGTCATCCGCACCACGCCGTCGGTCTTGGTCCAGTTCGGAACCCCGTCATAGATGAGCGCGAAGACCGCGATGCGTTTGATCTGGTCGAAATAGCGCCCGTTGACGCGGATCGTTTCGCCCGCCGACACGGCGCCCGTCCGGTCGTCGCCCGACAATTGGATGAAGGGTTCGCGTTCATAGTCGCCGAACGAGCGGCCAAGGGCCTGGATCACACCCTTGTACCCGTCCTGGAGTTCAAACAGGACGCCGAGATCGAGGTCGATGTTTTTCGCGCCGCCACCAAAGAAGCCGCGCTTCTGGTCGGCCTGGCTCCAGTTGAGGTTCAGCACAATCTCGCCGAACGTCGCCCCTGTTTTCTTGAGGCTGACGCTCGGGCTCGATTTTTCGAGGGTGATTTTCTTGAGGCTGACCGGCGCCGAAGGCGCTGGTGCAGGTGCAGGTGCAGGTGCGGGCGCCGGTGCGGGCGTCGGAGCCGGTGCAGGCGCATCCGCCACCTCGCCGCCGAAATGGGCGATCAGGCTCGCCAGCCCGCCCGCAAAGCCCGCGGCAATGGTGCCGCACTTCCAGCCCGAGCTGTGCCGGTAAAGCTCGATCATCATCACCGCCTTTTCGTCGGTCAGATGCTCGGCGACGTTGAACTCGGCCTTGCCCTGGTCGATCGACACCAGCAACGGCCGCGCCTCGGCGATCGGGCGGCTGTCGTGCGTCGCGGTAAAGACGATGCGGTCGACCGTCGCGGGCAACGCGTCGAGATCGAGCGTGAACACCGCCTTGTCCGACGCGGACGCCAGGCTGATCGCGCCTTCGGGCGAGCGGGCGTTGGAGAACAGCACGACATAGCGATCATCGCCGATCTTGCGCGCGGCATCGAGCCCGAAGGCAGCGATATCGACCCCCGCCATCCCGAAGGACACCGCCACGTCGCAGCGCCCGCCGATCCCGAGATCGGACAGGCCGCGCTTTTCACCTTTTTGCAATTGCATGCATCATTTCCCACTGGCTTCGCGGCACACCCGCTGCAAAGCGACGCCGATTGTTCGGAAGGATCAGATCAGGCGCCGCGACTGGTCGACCAGTTGCTGGACGTGGACGCCCGCGGCACGCTCGCCGATCGCCTTGTAAACCCATTCCCCGCCGCTGCGTTTCAGCGAGGCGAGGATCAGTCCGGTGTAGGAGCCGCTTTCACTGATGTCATAACGCGCAAGTTCGCGGTTGGTCGACAGGTCGATCACGCGGCCGAACGCATTGGCGACCTTGTCAAAGGTCTGGCCGCGAAAGCTGGTCACCGTCAGCACGAGCGTTTCCACCGATGCGGGCAGCCGCGTCAGGTCGACCGAGATCGTCTCGTCATCGCCGTCGCCTTCGCCGGTCAGATTGTCGCCGCTGTGGCGGACCGAACCATCGTCGCTGGTCAGTTTCTGGAACCACACCGTGTCGACGACATTGCCCGCCGCATCGAAAACAAGGCAGGATGCGTCAAGGTCGATGTCGGCGGTGCCGCCCGACAGTTTCGCGAAGAATCCGGTCGGCTTGACCATGTCCCAGCCCACGCCCAGGGCGATCCGCGTCAACCCGCCTGCCCCGGCCTCTTTTGCCAGGCTGACGCTCGAATTTTTGTTCAGCGAAATAGCCACGCGCTTCACCCTCCTTACGACAATCAACAAATATGTCGTAACTGATATAAATTGGCCGATGGCCTGTCCATATCTTTGCGGTCGGGCTTCATAAGAAAAAATGAATGAAATAAATCTGCAATTCAAATTCTTAATATAATATATGCCCGGTCCGGAAACGGCGCACCGCACGAATAGCAACGCAGCGCAATCCTTTAGGGAAGTCCCGGCACGAAATTCGCGGCGAGCGCCTGCGCAAGGCCCGCAGGGTCAGGCCCCTAAAGAGTGACGCCGCGTTTCCAGATACCGATCGCGCGTTCGTCATTGACCTCGTTGCGCGCCAGCTCGCCGCTCGCCACCGCCAGGATGCGCGCCAACAGCGCGGCCGCCGCGGCATCCATCCCTTCGTCCAGCACCCGCCCGGCGTCGAAATCGATCCAACCCGGTTTGTGCGCGGCGAGCGCGGCGTTGGAGGCGATCTTCATCGTCGGAACGGGGCTGCCGAGCGGGGTGCCCCGCCCGGTCGAGAACAATGTGAGCGTGACCCCGGCGGCCGCGAGCGCGGTGGTCGATACCGCGTCATTGCCCGGCGCCTCGAGGATGGTAAGCCCGGTGCGTTCGGCGCGTTCGCCATAGGAAATCACGTCCGCCACGGTCGCAAGCCCGCCCTTCTGCACCGCGCCCAGCGACTTTTCCTCCAGCGTCGTGATGCCCCCCGCGACGTTGCCGGGGCTCGGATTTTCCGACACCGGCTCGCCATGGTCGAGGAAATAGCGTTTGAAGCCGTTGATCATTGCGGCAAGGCGCGTGAACACCGCCTCGCTTTCCGCGCGTTCGAGGAGAAGACCTTCGGCCCCGAAAATTTCCGGAATTTCGGTCAGCACCGCGCCGCCCCCGGCGCCGGTCACCGCATCGGCCATCCGCCCGATCAGCGGATTGGCGGTCAGCCCGCTCATCGCATCCGACCCGCCGCATTTGACGCCGAGCCGCAGCGCCGAAAGCGGCACCGCGCGGCGCGCGTCGGCCGCCATCGTCGCGATCAGCTCTTCGATCAGCGCGATCCCGGCGGCAAATTCGTCGACCTCCCCTTGCGCGTGCAGCGTGCGCAGCCGCCCCCGCGCGGCGGCGGGGATGCGGTCGATCAGCGCGTCGAGCTGGTTCGATTCGCACCCGAGGCCAAGGATCAGCACCCCGCCGGCATTGGGATTTTGCGCCAGCGAAGCCAGGATCGCGGCGGTTCCGTCGAGATCCGCGCCGAGCTGCGAGCAACCGAAGGGATGGTTGAACGCATGAACGCCGTCGATGCGCCCCGCACCGATCCGCTCGCCCGCCCGCGCCAGCCGCTCGCCGAGCCGCCCGACACAGCCGACGGTCGGCAGAATCCACAATTCGTTGCGCGTCGCGACGCGGCCGTCGGCGCGGACATAACCCTGGAAGGTCGGCGCGTCCTTGCAACGCTCGCGCACCGCGGCAGGCGCGACGAAGCGATATTCGCGCTCGCCGCCCAGCGCGGTCTTCAGATTGTGGCTGTGGACATGTTCGCCGCGCGCGATCGCGCGCGTCGCAATGCCGATGGGTGCTTGGTATCGGTGGACGCGCCCGCCCGCCGCGATCGGGTGCAGCGCGAACTTGTGTCCCGAACCGATCGCATCGACGAGGCGCACGGCGTCCTGCCCCACCATCACCGTCTCGCCCGCCGACAAGGGCGCCAGCGCGACCGCCACATCATCGGCGTCGGCAACGCGCAGGGCCCGTGGCCCGACCGGGTTCGCGGCATCGTCCATATCGCGGGATTACGTTATTGCCAGCGTTGGCACAAGCGCCTAGACAGCGATTTCGACGATTGCCAGCGCTAGCAACGCCAAGCTGCCGCGCGACGAGGAGAGACGCCAATGGCAATGCTTCAACTACACCCCGATCGCCTGCTCCCGGCCGACCCGAAGACCCGCGACATCGCGCGCGCGCTCTATGCCGAGGTTGCCGACCTGCCGATCATCAGCCCGCACGGCCATACCGATCCCGCATGGTTCGCGACCGACGCGGCGTGGGACAATGCAACCGAACTGCTCATCGCGCCCGACCATTATGTCTATCGTATGCTCTACAGCCAGGGCCTTGACCTCGATGCGCTGCGCGTCCCCCGGATCGACGGCGTTACGGCGACCGACCCGCGCGCGGCCTGGCGCCTGTTCGCGAGCCATTATCACCTGTTCCGCGGCACGCCCTCGCGCATGTGGCTCGACCATGTCTTCGCCGATGTCTTCGGGTTCGAGACGCTACTCGATGCCGCCAGCGCCGACGATTATTACGACCGCATCACCGCGTCGCTCGCCGCCCCTGCCTATCGCCCGCGCGCGCTGTTCGACCGTTTCCGCATCGAATTTCTCGCGACGACCGAAGGCGCCGACGATCCGCTCCACCATCATGCCGCGATCCGCAATTCGGGCTGGCCGGGCCGCGTCGTCACCACCTATCGCCCCGATTCGGTGATCGACGTCGAACATGAAGCCTTTCGCCCTGCGCTGGCGGCCTTTGCCGCGCTGACCGGCGAGGATGTGACGCGCTGGCAGGGCTATCTTGCCGCGCACCGCAAGCGTCGCGCCGATTTCCGCGCCGCCGGAGCGACCGCGACCGACCATGGCTTCGCGACGGCACAGACGGCGAACCTGTCCGCGGCCGAGGCCGAGCGGCTGTTCGATCGCATCGTGGCCGGCACATGGGACGCCGCCGACGCCGAACTTTTCCGCGCCCAGATGCTGACCGAAATGGCAAAGATGAGCGTCGAAGACGGGATGACGATGCAGATCCACCCCGGATCTTGCCGCAACCATAATCGCCAGCTTTTCCGCAGCCATGGCCGCGACAAGGGCGCCGACATCCCGATGCGCACCGATTATGTCAACGCGCTGAGACCGATGCTCGACCTGGTCGGCAACGAACCCGATCTGACCGTGATCCTCTTCACGCTCGACGAATCGACCTATGCGCGCGAACTTGCGCCGCTGGCGGGCCATTATCCCTGCCTGCGCCTGGGGCCGAGCTGGTGGTTCCACGACAGCCCCGAAGGAATGCGGCGGTTCCGCGAGATGACGACCGAAACCGCAGGATTTTACAACACCGTCGGCTTCAACGACGATACGCGCGCCTTCTTCTCGATCCCGGCGCGCCACGATGTCGCGCGGCGGATCGACTGCGGCTTCCTCGCCCGCCTTGTCGCCGAACATCGCCTCACCGACTGGGAAGCGGCGGAACTCGCTTATGAACTGACCAATGGCCTGGTGCGCAAGGCCTATCGCCTCGACCCGGCGGTGCCGGCCCGCGAGGCCGCGTGACGCGCCTGTCGAACGCCGCGCTCGCCGGGCTTCCCGCCGCGATCGGCCGCCCCCGCTATGATCGCGGCGCGGTTGCGCAAGGGGTCGTCCATTTCGGCCCCGGCGCCTTTCATCGCGCGCATCAGGCGGCGGCGTTCGACACGCTGCTGGGCGAAGATCCGCGCTGGGGGATCACCGCGGTCAGCCTCAATTCGGCCTCGACCGCGGCGGCGCTGAACCCGCAGGACGGGTTGTATACGCTCGCCATGCTCGATGCCGACACCGAATATCGGGTGATCGGCGCGATCGGGGGCGTGCTGACCGGCGATCAGCCGGGTGCCATCCGCGCCGCCCTCGCCGACCCCGCCACCCAGCTCGTGTCGATGACCGTCACCGAAAAAGGCTATGGCCTTGGCGGCGACGGCACGCTCGACTTTGCCCATCCCGCAATCGCCGCCGACCTCGAACCCGGCGCCGCGCCGCGTTCGATCATCGGCTGGCTCGCCGCCGGGCTGGGCGAACGTCGCCGCCGCGGCCTTCCGGGCCTCACTTTGCTGTCCTGCGACAATCTTGCCGACAATGGCCGCAAGCTGGGTGCCGCGGTGCGTGCCTTTGCCCAGGCGGTCGATCCCGAAACCGCACGCTGGATCGAACAGGAAGCGCGCTTTCCCAATGCGATGGTCGACGCGATCACGCCGGCCACCGACGACAGGCTGCGCGCGCGCGTTGCCGCCGAGCTTGGCCTCGCCGACGCCTGGCCGATCCAGCGCGAGCGTTTCACCCAATGGGTGATCGAGGATGATTTTGTCGGCGAGCGCCCTGCCCTCGAACTGGCCGGGGTCACCTTCACGCGCGACGTGCGCGGGTTCGAGGCGGCGAAGCTGCGCCTGCTCAATGGCGCGCACTCGACCCTCGCCTACATCGGCCTCGGCCTCGGCCATCAAAGCGTGGCCGGGGCGATGGCCGACCCCGCGCTCGCGCGCTTTGTCGAACGGTTGATGCGCGACGATATCGCGCCGTCGCTGACCCCGCCGACGGGGCTCGATCTTGACGCCTATATCGGCGCGATCCTCGACCGCTTCCGCAATCCCGCCATCGACCATCGCCTGTCGCAGATCGCGTGGGACGGGTCGCAAAAGCTGCCCTACCGCATCCTCGACACGGTGCGCGATGCGCTCGCTGCCGATCGCCCGATTGCGCGGCTCGCGGTGCCGGTCGCGGCATGGCTGCATTTCATCGCGCGCGCGGCGGCGACCAAATCGCCGATCACCGACCCGCTGGCCGACCGCTTGCTGGGCGCGGGTGGCGATTGGCGCGCGATCGTCGCGATGCGCGACATTTTCGGCGATTTGCCCGGCGAACCGCGCTTTATGGCGGCGGTCGAGCAAGTCCATGACGCCCTCGCCGACCCCGCGGCCTATGCGCTGGAACCCACCGCCTAGGGTCCGGGCCCTAGACGGGGGCTGGCCCGGTCGAACCGCCTTCGACAAGGCTGAGTTCCGCCGCAAGGTCGGTGCGGTCGCTGCCGCCTTCGACGATGTCGATCAACCGCCGCGTCGCGCGCAAGGCCATGTCGCCGAGCGGCCGCGCGACGGTGGTGAGCGCGGGGGTCAGCATCCGCGCGATCATGCTGCCATCGAAACCGACCACCGACAGATCGGCCGGCACCGCAATCCCGCGCGCCGCCGCGGCCTTCAGCAACGCGGCCGCCATGATGTCGTTCGCAGCGAAGATCGCGGTCGGGCGCGGCGACAGCGCCAGCAGCACCTCGGCCGCGGCAAAGCCCGAATCGAAATCATAATCGCCCTCCGCCTCGCCGACCATTTCGACGCCCGCCGCCGCCAGCGCGCCGATGAAACCTGCGCGGCGTTCGCTGGCCGATTTGACCGCAAGCGGCCCGTTGATCAGCGCGACGCGCCGGTGCCCCAGCCCGACAAGATAGCGCGCGACGGCCGCCGCAGCGCCGCGTTCGTCGGAGACAAGAAGCGCGGTGAAATCCGACGTCCGAACCGAAGAGAGCGCGACCGCGGGAACCTGGGCGGCGGCCAGCGCCGCGCCCATCCCCTCGACGCCCGAGACGGGCGGCATGACAAGGACACCGTCGACGCGCGAGCGGTGCACGAAATCGAGCACATCCTCGACCGATCCGTCGTGGCCGGTCGGGGTCGGATGCACGATCAGTTCATAACCGCGCTGCGACGCTTCGGCGACGATGCCGCGCTGGATGGTGTCGAGCACCAGTGCGTTGCGGTCGTTGTGAATGACCCCGATCAGATAGGACCGTCCGGTCGCCAACCCGCGCGCGCGCGCGCTGGGCGAGAAGCCAAGCCGCGCGATCGCTTCCTGTATCCGCGTGCGCGTTTCGGCGTTCACCTTGGGCGAATTGTTGAGCACGCGCGAGACGGTGCGAATGGAAACGCCCGTTTCCCGCGCAACATCGATGATCGTGGGTTCGGCCCCCGAGCGGCCGCGCGCCTGTTCCAGCATGGGAAACTGCTACCCCGGCGCCGCGGCCTGTCAAGTCCATCCTGCGCCGCCTTTGCCGCCGCCTCGCCCCGCAATTTGAACGTTCGTCGCGCCGTTGGCCCGATTGTCGGCCAGCCGATTGCATCGGGAAGGGTGCCAGCCTTGTTGGGCCCATGAGCCTTGCTTCGACCGTCCACCGTTTCGTATCGCCAGCATTCCTGCTGGCCTATTTCATGGATATTCGCGAACGGGCCAAGCAGATCAGCCGCGAACCATGTCACGGGACCTGCGGCTGATGTCGACCTGGCACGGCGCGCTGCCGAATTTCTCCCTGGACATGTCTCGGCCGCTCGCGCGCCTGTTGGGGGATGTCGGCGATTTCCATGATGCCGCGCGCCGGGTCGAAGGCTGGCCCTACGGACGCAACAGTCGTCCACTCGATTATCGCCTGGTGCCGGTCGAACAGCGAGGGACGTGCACGACCAAACACGCGTTCCTGACCGCTCTGGGCCGCGAACAGCAATGTCCGCTACAATTGCTGATCTGCTTCTTTGACATGAGCGGCGAAACCCATCCGGCCGTCGCTGAAACCCTTGCCCAGGCTGGCCTGCCGGCCATTCTCGAAGCGCATTGCGTCATCGGGTTTGATGGCAAGACGTTCGACATGACGGGGCTACCTCGCGGTGACCGGGCGCCGGAATATTCACGCTTTGCGGAACTATCGCTCGAGCGGCTGGACCAAAAGCCGGCGCTGCACCGCGCCGCGCTTGCGGCGTGGGCCGCGAACAGGCGAATCGCGGTGCCGATCGAAGCCTTGTGGTCGATACGCGAGCAATGCATCCGCGACTTGGCGGGCGACCAGCGACAGGAGTTGTACAGATGACCGTTTATGTGCTGGCCCAAATGACGATTACCGCTCCGTCCCGGTACAATCGGTATCGCGACGCGTTTCTGCCCACGCTCAAGCCCTTCAACGGCCGCCTTCTGGTTGCCGACCCCAATCCCCGCATCATCGAAGGCGAATGGAACGCCCATAAAGTGATCCTGATCGAATTCGATACCGAGGATCTTTTCCGGGCGTGGGTGCAATCGCCCGAATATCAGCGGATCTCGGTCGATCGCCGCGCGGGTGCGATGGGTCCCGTGCTGCTCCTTCAGCGCGTCGGAGCCGTCTAGCCGGCGGGTATATCCGCCGGTTGTTCGTTTTGGTCGAAATGGCCCGCGTGCGTCGGCGCGGCGCCGATGATCGTCAAAATATCGGGACTTCATCAGCCCGCCATCATCGCCCTCCTGCCTGCGATCCGATAGCCGCCGCGGCAGTTTCGCACTTCAGACCAGAGGCAAATGATGATCAACCTGTCCCCGCGGCCGCTTGGCCGCGCGCTGATGGCGGCTGCCGCCATCGCCGCCTTCCCCGTTCACGCCCAGACCGCGGACGAAGCCGACGAACGCGCGGTCGAACGCGCCGCCGACGCCTTCGGCATTCGCATCGGCGTCGAACAGGTCGGGCTTTACAACGAAACCCAGGTGCGGGGGTTCAACCTGCAAGACGCGGGCAATTATCGGATCGGCGACGCCTATTTCGCCAAATCGGGCGGTCTCGTCGACAGCATCCTGTCCGGGGTCGTCACGCGGGTCGGCTATAATGCCCTCGACGCCGACTTCGCCGCGCCTTCGGGGGTCGTCGAATATCGGCTGCGTTCGCCCTTCGACGCCTCCGCGGTCCATGCCGAAGCCATGCTCCGCGAATATGGCGGTCGATCCTATGACCTTCGGCTGGCCCAGGCCAGCGCCGACGGCCGCATCGCCGGACTCGTCGGCGCGCAGGCGCTGCTCGGCAAAAGCTCGTCGGGTCTGTCGCCCAAATATTATCGCTTCGGCGCGGTGACCGAATTTCGTCCGGCCGAAGGCACCAGCCTGACCGGCTTTGCATCGCTCAACATCTTCGACCTCGAAGGCTTCTATGGCGTCAGCGCAACCGGCACGGTGCTGCCGCCCAAGATGAAACACCCCCGCCGCTATGTGACGAGCTGGAGCGACCACGACGGGACCGATCTCAACCTTGGCGTCCTCGGATCGACCCGGCTGTCCGATGGCGTCGATATCAAGGGATCGCTCGTCTATTCGCGCCTCGATCTCGACCGGGCCGACTTCACGCAGCTTATCGTCGATGGGGCGGGCGTCGGCCGCGCCGTCGGCTTTTCAAACCGCCCGCGCGACAACCAGACCTGGTCGGCGTCGCTCGGCGGCAGCTGGCGTCCGGCCGAGGGGCACCGGCTATATGCCGAACTGCGCGGCCGCCAGACACGCAACCGCTTCGCTCCCGGCGTGTCGGTCGACCTTGGCGCCTTCGATCTCGACGACGGCATTGCGCCGTCGCCCGAACCCGGCCTGCCGCCGGTGCCGACGACGCTCGACGCGATCGACCAATATAGCGGCGCCGTCGGCTATGAACTGACGGCGGGGCGGCTTCGGGTGAAAGCCGGCGTGCAGCAGACGTGGCATCGACGCGCAATCACCGCCCCGGCAACCCCGCGCGAATCGAAAACGCAAAGCCCGTGGCTCTATGATGCGTCGGTCGCCTTTGCGCTCGCGCGCGACTGGACGGTCTTCGCCAGCGCGACGCGCGGGCTCGAGGAATCGGGGGCGGCACCGGACAATGCGGCCAACCGCAACGACATCCTGCCACCGGCGATTTCGACCCAGCAGGAACTTGGCATCCGGGGACGCCTGACCGACGGGCTGACGCTGATCGGCTCCCTTTTCGCGATCAAAAAGGCCGCCCCCGGTTTCGACGCGAACAATGTGTTCGGGCTGTTCGGCAAATTGCGGCACCGCGGCGCCGAACTGTCGCTGACCGGCGAAGTGGCCCCGCGGCTGCGCATCGTGTCGGGTGCCGTCTGGCTCGACGCCCGGCGCAGCGGCGATCCGGTCGAAACCGGCGTCTGGTCCAAAGAAGCGGTGGGTTTGCCCAAATTTCAGGCGATGACCGGCCTCACCTACGCGGTGGCCGCGATCGAGGGGCTGTCGTTCGACGGACAGGTCAACCATTCATCGAGCAGGCGCGTCTCTTCGCGGGGCGAATTGCGTACGCCATCGCTGACGACCGTCGACATCGGCCTTCGCCACGGCTTCGATATCGGCAAGGTCAAGGTGGCGCTGCGCGCACGCGTGACGAACCTGTTCGATGCCGACGGCTGGATCGCCGCACGATCCGAATTGCTCGACCGTCCCGGCCGCCGCGCTTTCCGCCTGTCGCTGACGATGAATTACTGACGCGGCGCGGCCGCGCCTTTGGAGATATGGAATGAAAACGATCCTATTTTCGGTGCTGGCGATGGTCGCGGCCCCGGCCGACGCGCCCGCGACCACGGGCTGCACCCCATTGCCGGGCGCCGAAACATTGCGCGACGTCCAGCGCCCCGACTTCGTCATCATGGGCGAAGCGCATGGCACCGCCGAACTGCCCGCGGCCTTCGCCGACCTTGTCTGTGCTTATGCGGCGTCGGGCACATCGCTGACCGTCGGGCTGGAATTTCTGCCCGCCGAACAACCGGCCCTCGACGCCTATCTCGCCTCGAACGGCGATCAGGCGGCAAGGCAGGCGTTGCTGGCCTCCCCCGGCTGGACGATCCGCGACGGCCGCGCCAGCCAGGCGATCTTCGACCTGGTCGAAGCCTTGCGAAAGATGAAGGCCACGCACGGCGACCTGGCGGTGGTTGCGTTCGACCACCCCAGCGAACGGGCGGGAACATCGGCTGCCCGCGAAAAAGGCATGGCGGAGCTTCTGCTCGCCGCCCGGCGCGCGCGGCCGGCCGCGCCGGTGCTGGCGCTGACCGGCAACGGCCACGCGGGCAAGAGCGAATGGACATCACTCGGCCCGCCCTTCCCCGCCATGTCGCAGCTTCTGCCCGCCGACAAGACGCTCGCCATATCCTTCCATGTCGAGGGCGGTGCGATCTGGGCGTGCGGCCGCGAGACGCCAGAGGCGGAGGAAACGTGCGGCCCCCGACCGATCCGGGTCCGGGGCGAAAGCCGCCCGCGCGGAATTTCGGCAGGCAGCAGCCGTAAGGGTTTCGACGCCACCCTTGCGGTCGGAACGGCTTTTTCGCCGTCGCCCCCGGCGAAGCCCGCACCTTGAACTGGCTTGGCTCCGGTCGGCGCACGCCGACCCGAATGGAGGCCGCCAACGACACCTGTTCATCGGCGGCCGGAATCGCTACGCAAGCTGCGATGGACGATTTGTCCTTCGGCACGGTCCAGGCGGCGATGAACGAGATGTCTTCCATCCCGGCGCGTCCGATCGAACTTGCGATCGAACCGCCGTTCCGGTTGCGAACGCTGGAGGTTACTCCGGCGGCGCTGGAGATACGCCGCGGGAACGATGTCGTGACGCTCGAACCGCGCGTGATGCAGGTTCTCGTCGCACTCCATCGCGCCGAAGGGCGCGTGGTCAGCCGCGAAGAACTGCTGGAACTGTGCTGGGAAGGCCGGATCGTCGGCGACGATTCACTGAACCGCAGCGTCAGCCAGCTTCGCAAGGCGCTTGCCGACGAAGATGGCGTGTCGGTCGATACGATCCCGCGCGTTGGCTATCGCCTGCTCATATCCCAAAATCCCAAAACCTCCGCCACCATAACTGAGGTTCCACCGGCGCGACCGCGCTTCTCCTTCCGAGCCAAGGTCGCCGCCTCGGTCGCCCTCGCCGCGGTCTGCGCCGTTGCCGGTGCGCTCACGCTTTACGCGGGCAGTTCCAAAAGCTGGTCGGCCAGCGGCGTGCGTCCGCTGACGCAGGAATCCGGCGTCGAGATGTTCCCCGCGATGGCGCCCGATGGCCTTACCGTTGCCTACGCCGCCGGTCCGGGGTTCTGGGAAACGCGGGACATTTATTTGCGCAATGTCAGTGTCGGCGACGCCACGCCGGTGCGGATCACCAATACGCCATACGCCGACGAATCGGCGCCGGTCTGGAGTCCAAACGGCGACCGCCTGGCCTTTCTTCGCGACATGCGGGATGGCGAATGCAGTATCGTGCTGGTGACACCGCCGAACGGGGCGGAACGGATCGTCAGCAAGTGCCTCGATCCCTACGCCGGGCTTGCGTGGCTCAATGCCAATGAACTGATTGTGGGTTTTCGCCCCGCCGGCACCAGAGCGCGGCACCTCGTCGCGATCGACGCAACGAGCGGCCGCTCGCGGCCGCTGACCAATCCGCCCGCCGACATGCTCGGCGATTCCGCGCCGGTCGTATCGCAAAGCGGCCGCTGGGTCGCCTTTCGCCGAACCGCCGCAATCGGCAGCGATTCGATCCAGATGCTGGATACGACGACAGGCCGCGAACAGACATTGACCGATGACGGGTGGAAAGCAGCCGGCTTTGCCTGGGCGAACGACGATCGCACGCTGTTTTTCAGCAGCAACCGCGGCGGCGATTTCGGTCTGTGGGCGATCGACACCGCGCGCCGGTCGGAACCGCAGCGGGTTACGCTCGGCATGCTCCCGCTCGGCCGCCTATCGACCGATCGCGAAAGCCGGAAAATCGCGGTCGAAACGGGACGCATCCAGGCCAATCTCGCGCGTGTGGGTCGCGATGGCGGATCGGCGTTGCCAATCACCATGGGCGAGGGAACCGACCGCGACCCCGATGTCCGCGGCGACGGAACGATTCTTTTCGCATCGGATCGCAATGGCACGAACCAGATCTGGACGCGGCAGACGGATGGCAGGATCGTGCGCCTGACCGATATGAAGGCAAGCTATGTCTACGCGCCGCGCTGGTCGGGCGATGGCGAGCGAGCGCTCTTTCTGGGCGTCGTCGACGGCCGCACCGACGTTTTTTCGATCCGGTCCGATGGCTCTGCGTTGACCCGGCTCACCAGCGACGGCGCACCGAAGGGGCGCGCTATATGGGCCCCTGGTCAACGCCGGATATTCTTCACCGCGGTCAACGGATCGGGGTGGCAGCTGATGTCGCTCGATCTCGCTTCGGGACGCAGCGCGCCCGTGCCCGACAGCCGGGGCATCGCCATTGTCGAGCGCGCCGGCACGCGGCTGTTCGCTCGGCGGTCCAGCGCCAGCCCCATCGTCGAGCTTGATCCGGCCTCGGGCGCTGTCCGTGCACTCCCCGTCGACATTGCGGTAAGTGAACTCGAAGGATGGGCGCCGCGCGGCGACGGCATCGTCCATATTCGCGGCAGCGGCACCTCGGCCGAACTGTGGATCACCGGCTGGAACGGGGTTAGCCGCCGTTTGGCCCCGCTGCGTCAGGCGCCGCGTTTTCCTCTCGCGATCGCGCCCGACGGCAGCGTCGTCACACCGCAGTTGATAGCAGACAACCGCGATTTGATGCTCATCGAACTCCGCTAGCTATCATCGGCTGCGAACCTCGATCCGCAGTTGATAAATGCCCGGCCCCGTCCGCTCGAAACGCCCGACAACCGACGCTTGCCAGTCATAGTCGCGCTGCGGGGTCAGTGCGGCACTCACCAGCATCGGCTGCCCGCGATGCGTCGCGGTGACGCGATAGGCCACCGGGCGCAATCCGGTCACGACCCAGCCCTCGCCGGTGCTGCGCAGCCGCTTTTCGATCGGCGCGCCGCCGCCGACCGGATGCAGCGTCACCGTCACCTCGTCCAGCGGCGTATAATCGCCGATGGCCGATTGGACGACCAGCATCCCGCCGACGCCATAAGCATCGTCGGCGGTCTGCTCGACAAAACGCAGCCGGAAATTCCGCACCGCACCGGCATTGCCGGCAAAGGGTGCGCGATTGTCGGGGACGAGGTCGACCGTCATGCGCGATCCGTCGATGGTCTGCGTCGCCTTTGCGTGCGCGGTCCAGACGCCCGGCGGCTGGCGGACGTCGATCCGGTAACGTCCCTGCCGGTCGGTCCGCGCCGACCGGCTGATGCTGCCCCCGCCGGGGTTCGATTGGTAACGCACGGTCACTTCGGCACCGGCAATCGGTCGCCCCTGCTCGTCGGCGGCCTGTCCCTGGACGACGCCCTTGACGGGTGCCTGCGCCTGCACGGCGACGGAAACGCCCGCCAACAGGGCGGCGGCGAACAAAGAACGGGACATCATCGAATCCTCGGCGGTTCAGCGGATGGCATAGCGGTTGAAAATCGCGTCGAGCCGCTGCTCGTGCCGTTCCGACAGTTCGACGCGGCGGCGCGTGAAGTCGGCGACGCGATCCGGCATATAGGCGTCGAGCGTCGCGTCGAAGGCCTTCAACTCGTCGGCGAACCCCGCATATTCGTCCTTATACGCCTGCTTATACCCCTCGCGCATGTCGAGGAACGTCCAGTCGGTCCGGTGAACATGCGGGTTCCAGCTGTTGCGCACCTGTTTCAGCGCGCGTTCGGCATCGCGCAGCCGGATCTGCGCCGCGCGCGTTTCCGCATCGCCCAGCGGCGCGATGAAATCATCGACCAGCGGCGCCGGCTGAAACCCCGGCGAGCCCAGCGGCGCGATATAATCGTCGGCTTTGGCCGCCTCGCGGGCGTGATAACGCTGCCACGCGCGTTCGAGCGCGCGCCGCGCCTCGACCACGCGGCGCACCGCATCCTCCAGCCGGGCGTGCATCACATCGTCGGGCGCATTCACGACGACGATCTGTTCAAATTCGCGTGTCAGCGTGTCGATCTCCGCAACGGCGGCCTCGATCTCGGACAGTGCGGTCGGGGCGCTCCGACGCGACACGGCAAAGGCGCGCATCGCGCCCGCATAGTGCCGCGCAGCATCGCGATAATCGCCGACTGCCTGCAACTGCTCGCCTTCGTCCTCCGACGCGCGTTCGATCCGCCGCCGCAGCCGCTCCTCATCGTCGAGGTGCAGGTCGGCGAGGATCGCGGCGGGGTCGACCCCGCTGGCCTCACCCTCGACCTCGACCTCGACCTCGACGGGCGCCGCCGCGCCGCCGCCCGCGCCGTGGCGTGCCATCAACGCATTCATCCGCCGCACCACCGCCAGGCATTGCTCGGGGTCGCTTTCGACCAGCGCCGATGCTTCGTCATAGAGCGCCTGCAAGGCGTCCGGCACCTGATACGGCACGTCGCCGGGCAGCTGTGACACCGCTTCCGCCGCCGACTGGAGCGGGCCGTCGCACGCGCGCGCCATCGCGCTCGCCGGCACCAGCGCCAACGAAACGGCGGCGGCAAGGCCGTACCGGCTTGTCAACATCGCCACGTCCCGCGCTCCGTCAGGCCGCCTCGGCGGGGCATGTCGGCGACGCGAACGCACCCACCTGCCGCGTGCGAATGACGTGCGTCTCGCCGTTCAGCTTCATCTCCATCACGCCCTCGACGTCAAAGGATTCCCGCTCGAACGTCCCGTCGATATTCAGCCGGCTGCCCGACGGATGCCGCGCGGCCACTTCGATCGTGCCGCCCGACATGCGGTTGGTGTCGATCGTCCAGCCGTCCTCGACCGTCCCCGGCACCGCGAAGCGCCCGGCCGCGACATCCGCCGCCTCGATGCACCGCGCGTCCTGATGATCGACGTCGCCGGTCTGGACGACGCGGTAAAAGCCCGCGCGCAGCGGTTCGCTGCTGGCGCTCGGCGTCGCGCGTCCCTTCGCATCGTCATTCTCGGCCGAGCTGCACCCGGCCAGAAACAGGACCCCGCCAACGATCGACAGGGCTTTGGATCGGCTCAGCATTTCGGCCGCTCCGGCGGTGGCGCCATGCGACTGGTGGCATCGGCGACGTCGATCGCGGTGTTCGCGGCCGAATTGACGAGCGCGCCGCCGGTCCCCGCCTTGCCGGCGACGACACTGAGCAACCCGGAACTGCGCGCCGCGCGCAGCAAGCCGCCCAGCCCCTTCTTTTTCTTTTTCTTGCACGCCTTGGCGGGGTCGACCGCCGCGGCCTGGTCGGGCGCCGCAGCGACCGGCTTGTCCTCTTCCCTGGGGGTCGCCGCCGAAGCGGGGACGACCAGGGCAAATGCGGGCAGGACCGCCCAAAAAGCAGGTTTCATATATATCTCCTCTGACTGCCGAGATCCGGGAACGGCGGTGCAGCACGCCCTTGCCGTCGCGCCGGATGGCCCCGCCTGCCCCGTCGCGCCGTGCGGCATAAGCACGCGCGCGACGAACGGCGGAACGAAGCGATGAGCGGCTGGACAAAGGAAACCCCGGCCGCGTCTGGACGCGACCGGGGTCAGGGGCCGGGACGTCGGACCAGACGTCCCGGCGACGGAGAAAAGGGTCAGAAACGGATCGAGAGGCCGCCGGAAAATGTGCCGCGATCCTTGTTCCCCAGGTCACGGCTATAGCCGACATTGACCCGCACCGATGGTGCCAGATCGATCGACGCGCCCGCGGCAAGGTTCGCCGCGCTGCGGTCGAGCCGCGCGCCATCGACGCGCATCCCTGCCCCCGGTGCCCCCGTGAAGCCGCCGGTCGCACTCGCCGACATGCCGTCGAGCGCGAAGCGATAGCCCATCTCGACATAGGGCGTGAACGCCGTGCCGCCCGCGTCCAGCGTCGACGACAGCTGCAACGCCACGTCGCCATAAAGCCCGCGCATCCGCTTTTTGTCGATCGACAGGGCAAAGGCGCCCGCGCCGTTTTCGGCCACTGCGTCGCGCTTGGTGTCGACATAGGTCAGGCCGACGCGCGGCGCCAAACGAATGTCCCCCAGCGCCATGCCATAATCGACGGTCAGGTCAGCAACCCAGCTGTCGAGGTCGTAACGGCCGACCGCGGCAGACGACGGCGCGGCGAGCAGCGACCGGCGCGTCGTCGCATCCGAACCGACGCGCGCAATCATCGCGTGCATCCCCAACCCGCCAAGACGCGCATTGGCATAGGCGCCGACCGCAAAGCCGTCCGCTTTTGTCGTGGCGCCCAGCGCCCCCAGGCTTTGCCGGGTGTCGAGCGAGCCGATGAACAGGCCCGCCTGGCTATTTTCGCCAAAGCCATAGCCGATGCCGCCATAGACACCGTCGGTGCTGCTGTGCCCGCCCGATGCGCCGGTGCGTGCGCTGCCGCGCAGCTTGCCGTCGCCCATCGCTGCCTGCCCGAACAGGAACAGGCCGTCGCGTTTCGGCGCGAAGGCGACCATCTGGCGTGTGCTGGCCGACAGCGTCAGCGCCGCATCGGCACCGATATGGAGTGCCGAGGCATAGGCTTCACCCGTGAGCTGTGCAAAGGCAGTCCGGTTCGCGCGGCCCTCGGCGTCGGTCAGTATGTTCAGCGCGTCGGTATAGGCCTGCACGCCATAGCCGCCGCGCAGCACCTGGTTTGAATAGTCGATGCTGGTCCGCACGTTCGACGGATAGGCGGCGTCATTTTCAAACTCGCTGCGGATTTGCAGGCGATTGCCGTTCTGGACGACGAAGCCGAAGATCGTGGCGGACTTGTTGATCGTGGTAAAGCGTCCCTCGATCCCGCCTTCGGCCACGACCAGGTCGAGCAGTTCGCCCGGCGACCCTTGCAGCGCCCCGGTGATATCGACCGCCGCACCCTGTTCGATCGTCATCGTCCCAGAGATATTCAGCAAGTCGCTGACCGTCGGCGTCAGTTCAAGGAGCAGGTTCGATCCGGTGCGGAACGTCACATCGCCGTTCACCGTCATCGTGCCCGGCGACGCGCCGGGCGACAGCGTGCCGCGCACGTCGATATCGGCATTGACGGTGCCCGCCGACCCGAATGTCGCGCCCGCCCCGACAAGGATTGCCGACGACGAGGTGATCGTCGTTCCTGCCTGACCGATCAGGCGGCCGCCGGTAATCGACACGCCGTCCCAGCTCGTATCGCCGGTGAGCGACACCACGCCGCCGCTGACCGCGAGCCGCTCGAAGTCGGCAATTTCGTCGCCGCTGAACGCGAACGGGTTCTCATAGGTCGATGCCGTGCGCAGCTCGATCGTATCGACGCCTGCGCCGCCCGCATAGCTGTTGGCGGGATCAAAGCTGGCGAGGATCAGGCGATCGTCGCCCGCGCCGAGGTCGACATCGCCGACCAGCGAGCCAAGCACCGCAAGCGTGTCGTTCGCTGCCCCGCCAATAACCGGCGCGGTCAGCGTCGTGCCTGCGACGATCGTCGTCAGCCCGCCGTCGATCGACACCGAATCAAAGGTCGAGTCGAGGTCGAACCGCAGCTCGCCAGCGCCCGAGCTTTCAAGCCGCTCGAAATTGGTCGCGCCGACCGACGACAGCGCGCGCACCGTGCCTTCGCCCTGGTTGAGCTGGAGCAGGTCGTTGCCGTCGCCGCCATCGACGCCGCCGGTGACGGTCGCACCGCTGGCGAGAAGGAAGCGGTTGTCGCCGGACCCGAAGGTCACGCCCCCCGCCGACGTCAGGCTGCTGCCCGCACCGAGTTCGAGTGCGCCATCGATGCCGACGGTCTGGAAGCTGTAGGCGCCGCCGATCAGTGCGAGCGTGCCCGGCCCCTCCGATTCCAGATCCTCGAAATTCTGGATCTGCGCAGCAATAACCGTGCGGTTTTCGTCGGCGCCCGACTGGATGCGAAGCAGGTCGCGGCCCTCGCCGCCATTGACCGTGCCGTCGAAGGCCGCGCCCGATCCGATGATCAGTTCATTGTCCGATCCGTCGAAATTGACCGTCTGGCCCGCCCCCAGATTGCCGAGCGTCAACTGCGCTTCGCCAAAGATGTTGGCGACCTCGAACCCGTTCATGCCGTTGATGGTCGATGCGTTGGTGAGTGTCAGGTTGAGCGTGTCGGTGCCCGCACCGCCGTCGAGCGCGCCCGACAATATCCCCGCCAGCGTCAGGTTCAGCGTGTCGTCGCCGCCGCCAAGGTTGACGCCGCCCGCCAATGTGCCGGTCACGGTCACGGCATTGTTGCTGTCATCGCCAACGATATTCTGGATCGTGCCCATGCCGTCGTTGAGGATCAGGTTCGCACCTTCGAGCAGTTCGATGGTGTCGATGTCCTGGTCGAGCGTGACGTTGATCGTGCCCTGCCCGCGCGCCGCATAGGATTCAAATCCGTTCAGCCCGCTCGGCAGGTTGCCGGTATCGCCGGCAAGCAGGAATTCAAACGTGTCGATGCCCTCCCCGCCATCGAGCAGCCCTTCGATCACGCTGCCCGCGCGCGCCACATATCGGTCGTTGCCCGCGCCCAGCAGCACGTCGCCCCTGATCGTGCCCGAATTGACGACAATGTCGTCACCCGCGCCCAGATCGACGCTGCCCGAGATGGTGCCATTATTGGTGATGCGTTCGGACCCGGTGCTGCCGGTGAAGGTATATTGGCCTTCGCTGCGCACCGTGTCACCTGCGTCGACCTGGATCGAAATATTGGCAAGGCCGACGGAAGCCACATCGAAATCGCCGACGACCGACAGGATGCCGGTGCCCTGCGGCACGCCCGCGAGACCCTCGATCCGCTCGAACTGACGATATTTGGCAGCGTCGAGCCGGCCGTTTTCGCTGCCGCTGCCGTCGATCAGCAGCGTATCGGTGCCGTCGCCGCCGAAGGCCGTTCCAGTCAACGTTCCGCCGAGCGCGAAGACATAGGCGTCGTCGCCTTCGCCCATCCGCACATCGCCCTCGACCGTGCCGCGATTCTCAAATCGGTCGTCGCCATCGGCCAGGTCGACATTGCCGATGATATTGCCTTCGTTGACGATGTCATCGGTGGTGCCAAAGGTCTGGATGGCGCTCGCGACCACCCGTTCGTCGTCGGAGTTGTTGATGGCGTCGGGGATATCCATCGCGGTGCGGCGGACAATGTCATTTTCCGCGAACACCGTGTCGACGCCGCTGCCGCGGATCGTGCCGCTGTTGGTCATGCGGAAGAACGAGCGCCCTGCGCCATCGGGATTATTGGCTTGGACGAACACGGCAACCGAGTCTGCGCCGGTCGATTCGATCGTCCCGTCATTCTCCAGCTCGACGATCGCATTATCGCCATCGATCTGCGCGCCGAAACCATAAGCAAGCGCCGTGCCGCCATCGATATCGGCGCCGCCGCCATTGGCGCGGATCGTGCCGCTGTTGCGCACCGATGCGACGGTTTCGGGCTCGCCGCTCAATGTGCTGCCTTTGGCGATGACCGTCAGGCCGCTGCCGCCTGCGCCGCTGCCGTCGATCGTGCCGCTGTTGTCGATGTCGATCGATGCCGCTTCGATTCGGACGCCGCCGTCGATACGGCTGCCGGCCGAAATCTCGCCCGCATTGTCCAGTTCGACGCGGCCCAGCGACCGCACGGTCATGCCGAAATCGCTGTCGGCGTTCGAGCCGGGGGTTGTCTGTGCGATCCGCCCGCCTGCGCTGTTCGTGATCCGCGCAAGATGATCTTCTGACGAGAAAGCCGCAAAAAAGGCCGAGCTATTTTGCGACGTGGCGGAAATAAGCCCCGAGTTGATGAAATCCAGCCTATCGCCGTCGGTCGACCCGCTTTCCAGCCTGACGCCCAGGCTTCCGGTCATCGATCCTTCGTTGCGGATCGTTCCGCTGAAACCCTCACCGAAGAGCGCATAGTTGCTCGAATTAATGTCGCCGCGATTCACAAAAGTGCCGCCGCCCGGGATATTCGCGATACCCCGCAAATAGGCGCCATAGCTGGCGCCCGACGCGATGTCGGCGTCGTTGACGACCGTTCCGTCGCCGATCATCTGGATGCCGTTCGACAGCGCGCCTTCGGCGGTGACGGTCACGACCGTGTCGGTACCAGAGGCCTCGATGCCGTGCATCTCGAACCCGCTGCGCCCGTCGATGTTGAGCATGTTGTTGGCAAGCGCAACGTTCGCGCTTGCCGAATAGGATCGGCCATAGGCGTCGTGGTCCCCGCTGCCACCCTGAATGCTGCCGGTAACGGTGCCGTTGCCCTTCGCAAGATAGATGTCGTTCCCCTGCCCCAGGTCGATATCGCCGACGATCGTCCCTTCGTTGACGACGACGTCCGTGCCGGTGCTTCCCTGATAGGCGGTGGTGCTGGTGCCGGTGCTCTCGAATGCGCTGCCGACCCGGATCAGGCCCTGCGCGCCGTTGCGCAGCACCGTGGTCGGACTTGAGCCCTGCGACCGCACCGCTGCTCCGAACAGGCTGGAAATTTCTCCATCGTTGACGATCAGGGTGTTGCCCTGCGCCAGAATCGCATCGCCCGACGCCTGGATCTTGCCGATCTGGCCGCCGTTGCGCCGGTTGACGATCGTCGCGTCGGTCGCATGGATCGCGTTCGCGTTGGTGCCGCCCGCGGCGCGCGTGTTGATGCCGGAAATCGTGCCAAGATTATCGACCGAACTGGTCGTGCGGATCGCCGCCGATCCATTGATAGTGGGAAGCGAGGTCTCGCGAATCTGCACGGTTGCGCCCGCCTCGACAAAGGTTTCTGCTTCGCCGGCATTCAGCGCGGTTCCGCTGGTGGTGCTGAGCGTGACGTTGCCCGCCACCCGGACGCTGTCGGCGGCCCGCGCATCGACAAGCTCGTTTACGCCATTGTTTGCCCGTCCGTTCTGGTTCGCGCGAATGACCAGGTCGATCTTGCCGTCGCCCCCCTCGCCCAATCCGCGCGAGGTCGAAACGTCCCGAACGACGATCGCCGACCGGCCTTCTGCGGCGGTCGTATTGACCACCGCATCGACATAGATCGTGCCGTCTCCGCCCAGGTTGAGCGTTTGCTCCATCTCGTTGTTCACGCCCACGCCCGGCGCGGTGAGTGTCAGGATCGAATCATTGCCCGACGCTTCATACCCGACCGCGCCAAAGGTGCGGCCATCGGCGAGCTGCGCCGTGCCCTCGAACACCGTCTCGGTCGTCGTGCCTTGCGCACGAAGCCACAGCTGATCGACGCCGTCCTCCATAATCAGGTCGCCGGTGAAGAGCGCCGGGCTGTTCGCCGTCGCACCCAGGTTCACGTCGCCTGTCGCATGATCGAGACGCCCGCCGTTCATGTCGAGCACGACCCGGCCATCCGCTCGCGGCACCGCAACATCGCCCTGCTGCGTCTGGCCGTCGGGCAGATAGATGAACTCATCGTCCGTCTGCGCCTGTGCCGCCGACGCCAGGATGATCGAAATGCCGGCGGCGCTCGCCAGCAACGACGTGCGGCTGAGCGCGCGGGAGACGCGGGGACGGGCGATGCGGGGGTGGGTGAGTTTCACGGGTGGGGACCTTTTCAATGACCTGAATGGTTGCCGGAGCGCACACGGGGCACCCTCCGGCGTCGCCACGCGACCGGGGGAGTCCACATGGCGTCCGGCGCATTGGCCGACGGGCACCAACGCCGGGATAGCCAGCGCGACCAATGGCGCACTCACGCGATCAATGGTCGCAATTTCAGCAAAAAAGACATGATTTGAACGCGATATATCGCCATAAAATCAGTCGGCCATCAGGTCGCCATCATGGCTTTTGCGGCGCCGGCGATCCAGACCGCCAACAATCATTCAACAGCGATGGGCACCATGATTCAGCCGTTTGCGAATTCACCTCTGTCAAAGCGCGCCAGCGGCTCCGCCGCGGCGCAGCCCCTCGTCTTTGCCATCTGGATCACAAGCTATCTGGCGATAGATCTCATCATGTGGGCCGGGGGACGATCGACCCTGGTCAGCAATATCGTCATCAGCTTGCCGATGATGCTCACCGCCCCGTTGCTGACGATGCGGCTCGACCGGCTGCGACGGCGGCTGCTCCCCCTCGGCGGCGTCCCGGTCACGCTCGTGCTGGTCCCCGCCGCCTTTGGCGCGGCCATGATGCAGGGCGCGGTCGACTATGCCTCGGTCCGCGTCGCGGCGGCGATGCTCTTTCCCGACTGGCAGGTCCATGTCCCGACCGAGCATCGCCAGTTCGGCTTCGGCATTTACGTCTATACCCTGCATTTCCTGTGCTGCCTGCTGGCCCTGACGTTGCTTCAGGCCCGGCAGTCGGTCGAAGTCGCCGTCCGGCGGCATGACGAGGCGCTGGGCGCCCGGCGCCGGGCAGAGGCACAGGCGCTCCGCCTTCAGCTCAATCCGCATTTCCTGTTCAACGCGCTCAATTCGATCGCGGCGCTGGTCGCGACCGGCGGGAACCGCGTCGCCGATGCGATGATCTGCCGCCTCAGCGACTTCATGCGCGCCACCATGACGGGCGCCGCGGAAAGCGACGTCAGCCTGGCAAAGGAAATTGCGACCACCGAATCCTATCTGGCGATCGAGCGGCTTCGGTTCGGCGATCGGCTGCGCTTCGCCTTCAACGTCGCGCCCGATGCATGGGACGCCACCACCCCGCCGCTTATCCTGCAACCGCTGGCCGAAAATGCCGTCAAACATGGCCTCGCGATCCCGCATAGCGCCATCCATGTGCAGACCGACGTCGAACGCGTCGGCGACCTGCTCGCCATCACCGTCACCGACCGGCGCGTCGCCACGGGCGCCGACGCTGTCCGCGTCGTCCCCGACGGCACCGGGGTCGGCCTGGGCAATGTTCGCGATCGCGTCGCCTTGTTCGGCGCCAGCGGCGGGCAGGTCGAAACCGAGGTCCTCGACGACGGCTTTTGCGTCCGACTGGTCCTTCCCTATCGGCGTTTCGCGACAGCGGGGGAGGTCGCGCAATGAAAGGGCGCATCGAACGGCCGCTGGATATTGTCGCGATCGACGACGAACCGCTGGCGCTCGCGCGACTGGCGCTGCTCGTTCGCGATATACCCGGCACCCGGCTGGTCGGATCGATCGGCGATCCGGACGTCGCCCTGTCGTGCATCGCGGAGCGCCGGCCCGACATCGTCCTGCTCGATATCGAAATGCCGGGCACAAACGGCATCGAACTGGCGTCGAAGCTCCTCCATATGGACGGTTATCGCCCGTTCGTCATTTTTGTGACCGCGTTCCAGCACCATGCGATAACGGCCTTTCAGGCGCAGGCGATCGACTATGTCCTGAAACCCGTCACCTATGCGCGCCTGGCACAAGCGATCGCCCGCGTCCGCATCCTGGTGCATCATCAGCGCATGTCGGCCGAGGCGCGCGACTATGAACGGCGCCTGCTGGAGCTGCACGAATCGGCGGGTCCGCAACATGATCCGCGCGACGGCGAAGAGATTTGGGCATCGCGGGGAAGCGAGTTCGTGCGGCTGCGGACCGGCGAGATCGAGCGCGCGGAATCCGAACGCGACTATGTCCATATCCACAACGCCGAACGCGCGTTTCTTCTCCGCACCACGCTCGGCGCGCTGCACGACCGATTGGGGCACGACCGTTATGTTCGCGTCCGCCGTTCCGCGATCGTCAGGCTCGATCGCATCAGCGCCGTCCGCAACCGCGGATATGGCGATATTCAGATCCTGCTGCGGTCCGGCGCCACGGTGCAGGTCGGGCGAACCTACCTGAAACCGCTGCGGCAGCGAATGATCGGGATCAATCCCGCCAGGCGGTTCGACCTGTTGGACGCTTGAACCGCTTTTGGGGGCGCCGCAGCGGTTTACGGACCGGACCGGCGCCGTTCGTCGAACGATCGCCGCGTTCATCGCAAATCCGCTTGCCAATCGGCGCAACCGGACCTGTTGCATTCCGGCGAGGGCGCGTCCGGTTTTGCTCCCCATGACGAAAGGCAGCAGCGTGAACGGATTGACGGGGTTGGCAGGAACGCTGGCAGTGTTGTTGCTGCTGGGACTGGTCGTTGGCTTTGCTGATCGTCAGCGCTTTTCCGTGCGCTGGCTTCTGGTCGCGGCCCTGCTCGTGGCGCTCAACGACATGCTGCTTACGCGCGCCTATGGGCTGCTTCCCGAACTGATCGGCGGATCGTGGAACTGGCAGGGCAAGCTGCTCGCGCTTTGCGCAACGCTTGCCGTCGCTTCCTTGCCGGCCTTCGGCTGGCGCCGCGCTGGCCTGACGCTGTCGCAGGAGCCCGGAAGCCTGCGCGCCGCCCTGCCGGTCGCGGCGCTTTATTGCGCCTTCTTCATTGCCATCGCGCTCGCCTTCCCCGGCGAGCCTGCGGATGTGGAAACGGCCGCTTTTCAACTGACCATGCCGGGTATCGAAGAGGAACTCTTCTATCGCGGCCTGCTGTTGTTCGCCCTCGACCAGGCATTCCGCGGCCGACGGCGGTTTCTGGGTGTCGATTGGGGCTGGGGCGCCGTGCTGTCCTCTATGCTGTTCGGGATGGCCCATGCTTTCGGATATTCGGATGGGCAATTCTCGTTCGACGCGATCACAATGGCGCTGACCGCCGTTCCCGCATTCCTTGCGGTCTGGTTGCGTCTGCGAACGGGCAGTGTGCTTCTGCCCGTCCTCCTTCACAATTTCGGCAACTCTTTTTCCCTGTTCGTCTGACGGCGACACCGAAAGTCGCGGCGATATGATCCTGTCTTTCCTGCCTGCCCTGTCCGCCCTGTTCTTCCAGCCCGCCGCCGACGCGCCGCTGGTCGTCGCATCCTATCTTTATCCCGGTGTCGACCGCCATGCCGCGCTCGTCCCGCTGGCCGATCGCGTCGCACGGGCCGCGAAACGGCCGGTGCGGATCGAATTGTTCGGAAATCCGGATGCGCTGTCACAGGCGGTTTGCGACGGGCGGGTCGACGTGGCGATGACCAATCTCGGCGCCTATGTGACGATGCGCGATTGCCCGGCCGTCGCCGCTGTCGCCGTGCTCGACGTGCCCCCTGCCATGCTGGAAAAATATCGCGGCGTGCTGCTCACCCGCGCCGATACCGGCATCGCCGGGCTTGGCGACCTTGTCGCAAAGGCCGCCGAAATTCGATACAGCGAAGTCTTGCCCGGATCGACGTCGGGCGCGCTTGTCCAGGCGGCGGAACTGCGGACGCTTGGCCTCTCGCCCGGCCGCTTTGCCGAAACGCGCCATTCGGGCACCCATGATGCCGCGCTTCAGGATTTGCTGACCGGACGGGCCGATCTTGCCGCATCGGCCGAACAGCCCTGGCACCGGATGCAAATGGCGCAGCCCGGCCGCGCCGCGACGCTCCGCCTGCTGTGGCGTTCCGCGCCCTTGCCACCCGGCCCGGTCGTGTGCCGCGCGGCGGCGGCGGTGCCCTGCGCCGCGATCCGCGATGCCCTGCTGGCCGATGACGCCGCCGACGCCGCGCGGGCTTTGTCCGGGGGCTGGATCGAAACGCGCGGATCGGAAAAGTTCCGCGCTTATGACGAGGCGACCTACGCGCCGTTCAAACGGGACACAGACTGACGGACTTGCCGTCGTCGGGAATCGCCATTCCAATTGGGGCTTTGCGCTGACCCTAATGATGTCGGGGAACGCGCGGAACCGCGCTCCCCGACATCGCCATGCAAGCGGGACTGCTCATTGGCAGCTACGGATATGCCGCCCTTCGACCAGCAAGGGGATAGGCGACCCGACGAACGGCGTGCTCGCGCGACGAAATGCCCGGATCGCTGCATGAAGACGATGGATGCAAAGGCGTGCCCGCCCGTTCGTCGCAGCCCTCGCGCGTTCGTCGCGCACCGCCTTGCCCGGTTCATGGCGTCGGGCATGGCATTTCGCCCGATCATATAATGGACACCCCATGCCGCTTTCCTACCGCACCCTGCTGCTCGTCAGCCTGGCCCTGCCGCTCCCCGCGGTGGCGCAGACGCCCCCTCCCACCCCGAACCAGTCGGCGGCGGAGTCGCGGCGCGAAATCGCGAACAGCCGGCGCGAAGCGCGCACGAATCTGGAGCGCGGCATACGCGGCGAAATCGACCCGCGCGAAATCCGGCGCGCGCGTGAAGCGGGCCCGGCCGGCAGCTCGGCCGTGGCGCCAGAGGTCATCGCGCGCTGGCAAGCCACGCCGCCGCAGCAGCTGGGCACCGATCCCGATTTCGTGCGCGCGATGCAGAATGAAGACCCCGCCGCTCTCGCCCATTGGGAAGGCGTGCTGATGGAAATGAACCGCGATTTGAATGCAGACGCGGGATCGCGCCGGTGGTTGGGCGGCCCGGTCCTTATCCCCGATCAGGACACGGTCCATATCACGGTCGGCGACCGCCCCAACCAACCGCCAGCGCGCCGGGGCGTAAAGCGCAAGCCCGCCGAAGAAAAGCGCCAGGACGAAACGCCGCGCCGGAAACGCAATCCGATTCAGGAACGCGAGGCGCTGGAACGCGACCGGCGCGAGGCGGGCCGCCAATATGCCGACGCCATGCGGCGGCGCGACGAAAATCCGGGCAATCAGGAACTGATCCGGTTGGCCGAGCGCGAAGCGACGCGAGTCCGGCTCGCCGAAGAAGGCTATCAGGCGTTCCTGCGCGAACACGCGCCCGACGAATATCGCGCGCGTCAGCAACAGCTCGAAACGATCGATTGGCGGATGGTGGAGCCGCGTGCGCTCGACCCGTCGAAACTGCCGCGCCCTGCCGAACCCGCGGAACGCCCGGACGCCCCGCCGCTGTCCGAATATGACGGGCGCCTCGGCACCAATCCCGACCATCGGCTGCGCGGAACGCCCGAAGGTGGCGAAGGCCCCGTCCTCCCCCCTCGCGCCAATACACAGCCTGCGCCGCAGCGGCCGAAAAGCCCCCAGCTCCCCGAATATCGTCCGCCTGCGGCGGATTAGAGCGGCCAGCGTCAAATCGGCTTGATTGCCCAAAGCCGTTCCTGCTGAGCTGGTCGAAGCACCGTCCTGTCCTTCGGCGTCAGACAGAAAGAACGGCCCTTCGACCAGTTCAGGGCGAACGGCCCTTATTCGGCGCGCAACGCTATGGCGCGTCGGCGGCCGCCTTCCTTTCCACCGTTGGATCGTCCCATGACAAAAAAGGGGGCGGGTTCTTGCGAACCCGCCCCCTTCGCGTTTCGGCGTGACGTATCAGAAGCTCAGGCTGGCACCGACCGTGAAGGCCCGTCCGAACAGGTCGAACGCGTCGCCCGTCTCAAGCCCCGTCGGCGTGCCGAACGGCGTGCCGGGCAGGTAGGGCGGCTGGGTGTCGAACACATTGTCGATCCCGAAGTAAAAGCTGTATTTCCGATCGATCTCATACCGGACCTGCAAGTCGTGCAGCCAGTAATCGTCGATCTTGTTCAGCGCCAGGATGTCGGGATTGGCGCTGGTAAAGTTCAGCACATAATCGCCGCCGCTCATGAACTTGGTCTGCCAGCTGAAGGTGACATCATCGACCGAATAGGCAGCCCGGCCAGTGAAGCGATGGCGCGAAAAGGCCTGTCCGAACGTGCCCGCAGCGTCCTCGACCGGCGCGACCGGGTCGGCCTGCGTCGAATTTTCGATCAGGTAGGTATAGTTCGCCGTGATCGACAACCGATCGTCGGGGGCGATGCCCAGCCCGGTCCAATAGCGCAGGCCGACGTCGATGCCGCTATTCTTGTATCCGGCGACATTGATCAGCTGGCCGTCGACCCGCGTGACACGGCCGGTGTTCGCATTGCGGACGACATTGTCGCAATACAGCGGCAGGTCGGTGAGCAGGCACTGCTGGATCGAATAGGTGCGATCGATCGTGTTGATCGCGCGGTCGATGGCGATGTCATAATAATCGACCGTCAGCGACAGGTTGGGCACCTGCACCGGCGTGATGACCGCACCGATGGTGAAGGTTCGCGCCTTCTCTTCCTGCAAGTCCAGGTTTCCGCCCTGGAAACCGTTGATGCCCTGCAAATCGGCGAGCGTATATTCAAATATGCCGTTCGCCGCGATCGCGGCCTGGATCGCCGGGACCGCGCGGCAGGCCGCCGCATATTCGTTCGACGTCGATGCCGTCACGCCGTTGCAGGGATCGGCCACCGACGCAAAGGTTTCGGACGGCTGGCCGAACAGTTCGGACGCGTTCGGTGCCCGGTTCGCCTCGGCATAAACGCCGCGCAGGCGCAATCCGTCGAACGGCTCAAGCTCGGCGCCGACGTTCCAGCTCAGCACGCTGCCCACCGTCGAATAATCCGACAAGCGTGCCGCCGCGATCAGGCCGAAATGGTCGACGAAGCTGTCGCGGATCAGCGGGACATTCACTTCGCCATAGATTTCCTTGACCGAATAGCTGCCGACAAGGTCGGGGGTCTGGTTGCCCGAATTGCCGCCGGTGTTGGTCAGTATGTCCCAGTCGCTGACCGATTTTTCCTTGCGATATTCAAATCCGATCGCAAACCCGACGTCGCCCGCGCCCAGATCGAACGGCGTGCCGCTGATCGTGGCGGTCGCCACATGCTGCTGGTTCGTGATTTCCTGCGATTTGGGGATCACCGCCTGGACATAGGCGGCCGCGCGCGGATCGACCGTATCATAACCGAACAGGTTGATCGGAATGCAACCCTCGGCGCGCGCCGAGGCGTCGGCGCAGACGATATCGACGCCCAGAACATTGCCCGGTCCCACCCGGACGGCATTCAGCGCGTTGCGATAGCGACGATTGTCGATATCCTCGCTGGCGTTGTAATCGTTCATATAGCCATAGACATAGCTGGCTTCATATTTGAACCGCGAACCCAGGTCGCCGCGAAGGCCCGCCACGGCACGCCAGGTGTCGCGCCGCACGACATTGCTGCGGTCGAAAACGTCATTCTGGCGGCGCCGGAACTGGATCGCCGCGACGTCATTGTCAGGGTCGGCATCGCTGTTGCGCGCCGCGATCGCCGCGGCGACATCGGTGGGGATGAAGGGGTTGGCGATCGACATGCCCAGGTCGTCGGCGCCGGTGTAAACATCGGTCCACTCCAGCGCGAAGGGCTCGATCTGGCTGTTGGAACTGACCCGGCCATAGGTCAGCTCGCCGAACAGCTCCGCCCCGTCGGCGATGTCGAAATTCGCGATCGCCGACGCCAGATAGCGTTCGACGGGCACCGAAATATAGCGGTCGTTGTTGCGGTTGTAGCCTGCACCGGCCGGGAAGCCCGCCACGACATTGTTGCCGCGGTCAAAGGTGAACAGGCTGCCGCCCTGATAGGCGGTGTTGGCAACGCCATCGGCGTCGACAAGGTTGAACCAGCCCTGCGACGCATAGCTGCTGTAGGATGCGGGGCCGCAGATCAGGCCCGCGCAATCCTGGGCCGATCGGGCGCGATTGCGCGACAGCAGCCCGTCGTCGCGGTCATAGGTGAAATTCACCAGAATGTTGCCGCGATCGTCGGCGCCAAAGCTGGTGCCGGCGGTGACGCTGGTCATATAGCGCGCGTTATCGCCCCGGCCGGTCAGGCCGGCCTGGCCGCGGATCGAAACCCCCTCGAAACGGTCCTTCAGGATGAAGTTCACGACGCCCGCGACGGCATCCGAACCATAGACCGCCGACGATCCGCCGGTGACGATCTCGACCCGCTCGACGAAATCGGTCGGGATATTGTTGACGTCGACCGCCGAATCCCCGGGAAGCCCGCCGACCATGCGGCGGCCGTTGACCAGCACCAGCGTGCGCGACTCGCCCAGGCCTCTGAGGTCGATCGTCGCCACGCCGGTTCCGGAAATCAGGAAGTTGGAATTGGCGCGCGTCAGGCCGATCGCCACCTGCGGCATTTCGTTCAGCGTGTCCTGGATATTCTGCGCGGCGTCATATTGCAGGTCGCTGTTGCTGACCACCGACAGCGGCACCGGGGCATCCACATCGTGGCGCGCGATACGCGATCCGGTCACGACGATCGCCTCCCCCTCGGTGGCGGCGTCGTTCGCCATTTCCTGGGCGGCGGCCGGTCCCGAAATCAGCGCCACCGCGATGGCAACGGACGCAGCACCGGCACCCAGAAGGCGCCCGCGAACAGTCTTATTCATTTTTTTGCACTCCCTGTTGAAAGCCCATGGCGCCGGAGCGAATTCGCTTCCCTTGGCGCGCGTGGCTGTCGCCCGCGAGGCTGCGGACGCGAACGCAGCCATAGGAATATCCCGCCATCAACAGACACCCCTTGCGCCCAATGGTGCAGTGCCGCGACAAACGGCGCACAGCCGGAGACGATGACGATCGGCGCGATGATATCCGCCCGCGCGGACAGCGCGTCGAGGTTGCTGCTGGAAAAGTGAGGATTATGGGGTCGAAAAACGGCCGGCGACAGGCGCTGACCGCGGGAGGCGCCAAAACAAAGACGAGTGCCGTGCCACGCTTTGTTCCGAAATGGCGCGCCCGGCAGGATTCGAACCTGCGACCACCCGCTTAGAAGGCGGGTGCTCTATCCAGCTGAGCTACGGGCGCGCAGCGCATTTGCGTCGCGGCGCGAATAGCGCGGTTTGCGCGGGCTGCAAAGCAGGTTAAGCAGCGGTCGATGTCCGATTCCGCCGCGCCCCCATCCCAACTAGCCCCCGTCAGCGCGGCCGATATCCGGCATTTCCGCTATTATGACCTGGTCATGGCGGCGTTCGTCGCCGTCCTGCTTCTCAGCAACATCATCGGCGCGTCGAAATTGTCGATGGTCGGCGGCCTCACCTTCGGCGCCGGGATCCTGTTCTTTCCAATCAGCTATGTCATCGGCGACGTGCTGACCGAAGTTTATGGCTATGCGCGCGCGCGCCGCGTGATCTGGGCCGGGTTCGGCGCACTGTTGTTCATGGCGGTGATGAGCTGGATCGTGCTGGCGATGCCGCCCGCGCAAGACTGGTGGTGCAGCGGTGCCGACGCCCTCACGCCAAAGGCTGGCGAACCCGCCGGGACCGGCGCGGTGTGCCAGGCAACATATGAAAGTGTGTTCGGCAGCGCCTGGCGCATCGTCTTGGCGTCGATGGTCGCTTTCTGGGCCGGCGAGTTCGTCAATTCCTATGTCCTGGCGCGGATGAAGCTGGCAACGGGCGGCCGTTTCCTGTGGATGCGCACGATCGGGTCGACCGTGGTTGGCCAAGGGGTCGACAGCCTGATCTTTTACCCCATTGCCTTCCTCGGCATCTGGGAAACCGAGCAGGTGCTGCTGGTCCTGTCGACGAACTGGGCGATGAAGGTGGCGTGGGAAGCCGCGCTGACGCCGGCAACCTATATAGTCGTGGGGGCGTTGAAGCGGCGCGAAGGCGTCGACGTGTTCGACAAAGGCACCGACTTCAACCCGTTCGGCGCCAAGGTTTAAATTCCCCGGGAACTGGATCTTTATGACGTTGCTTGAAATTGCCTCGCTGTTCGAGGCGCGCAAGGTGTCGGTCATCGAGGCGACGGGCCTCGATAAGGACGCACTGCATATCTATTTTGGACTGACGCTGTTTCTGGTCGTCCGCTTCCTGTGGCGGCGGCGCGGCGGGTGGGTGATCGCGTGGCTGGCGGTGCTGGCGATGGCGTGCGGCGGCGAATGGCTGGACCTGAACGCCGAAATAGCCCAGTCGACGATCCAGCCCGACGCGGCACACTGGCACGACATCTGGAACACGATGTTCTGGCCGACAATATTGATGCTCGTCGGGCGCTGGATGCAGCCGAAGCCGAACGAAGCGGCCGAACAAGCGGCCGAAGCGTCGTCAGGCGAGGACGCCGAGCGCCGCCTCGAACAGGCGTAGCCCGTCGGTTCCGCCGTGCGCGCGGTCGATCGCGCGTTCGGGGTGCGGCATCATGCCGAGCACATTGCCCGCATCATTGAGCACGCCCGCAATATCGCGCGCCGACCCGTTGACCGCGTCGGCATATCGGAACGCGACGCGTCCTTCACCTTCGATCCGGTCGAGCGTTTCGGAGTCGGCGAAATAATTGCCGTCATGGTGCGCGACCGGAATATCGATCTGCTCGCCCGCATTATAGCTTGCGGTGAACAGCGACTGGCTGTTCTCGACCGTCAGCGGCACGCTGCGGCACACGAAGTTGAGCCCCGCATTGCGCATCAGCGCACCGGGCAGCAGCTGCGCCTCGGTCAGCACCTGGAAGCCGTTGCACACGCCGAGCACGGGAACGCCGCGGCCCGCGGCATCGGAGACCGCGCGCAGGATCGGCGACCGCGCCGCCATCGCGCCCGAGCGAAGGTAGTCACCATAGGAGAAGCCGCCAGGGAGCGCGATGAAGTCGATGCCATCGGGCAGATCGGTCTCGCGGTGCCACACCATCGCGGGGGCGCGGCCGGTCACCGTTTCGAGCGCGACCGCCATGTCGCGGTCGCAATTGGAACCCGGAAAGACGATGACGGCGGTCTTCATGGCGTCGGTTCCCCTTACGGACGTTCGATGCGGTAGTTTTCGATCACCGTGTTGGCGAGCAGCTTCGCGCACATCGCGTCAAGGTCGGCATCGCTGGTGCCGTCGGCGACGTCGAGTTCGATAAAGCGTCCGGCGCGCACGTCCGCAACGCCGCCAAAGCCCAGCCCTTCGAGCGCATGATGGATCGCTTTGCCCTGCGGGTCGAGGACCCCCGGCTTGAGCGTCACATAGACATTCACTTTCATGCGGACGGGCCTTTGCAAAAGGATTGCGGGAAGATGGGCGCGCCTATGCCCGCGAATCACTTTGCGGGCAAGGGTCGCCACGGCGAAAAATACGGCTGTTCGGATTGCGAACTAGTCGCATCTTTCCTGTTGCGAATCTCTCGCACTATCCCTAGATCACCATTGTTGAGAAGGATTCGCACATGGTCGTCTGTGTCTGCAACGCAATAAAGGAAAGCCAGCTGCGCGATGTCGCGCGGAGCGGCCAATTGCGGTGTGCCAAGGCAGCCTATGCGCAACTGGGTCGCAAACCCAAGTGCGGACAGTGCCTGTCATTCGCTCGCAATATCATCAGCGACGTCGCCGCGACCGCCTGATTTTTCTTGGTTTTCCGCCATTTTTGACCTTGGCCTGATGGGGTCCGGGCGCCTATAATGCGTCCACTCCATTCCAAGAAAAAATGACAGGACTGACACCATGAAGGGCGACGAAAAAGTCATCGACTTCCTGAACGAGGCGCTCAAGAACGAGCTTACCGCGATCAACCAATATTGGCTGCATTATCGCATGCTCGACAATTGGGGCGTCGCGCGCCTCGCCGCGTTTGAACGCGAAGAGTCGATCGACGAGATGAAGCACGCCGACAAGCTGGCCGACCGCGTCCTTTTTCTCGGCGGCTTGCCCAATTTCCAGCTGCTCGGGCGCCTGCGCGTGGGTGAGACGGTCGAAGAAATCCTGCGTGCCGACCTCGCGGTCGAGGAAGAGGCGATACCGCTGCTCAAGGACGCGATCGCGCATTGCGAAAGCGTGCGCGATTATGTCAGCCGCGACCTGTTCGCCGATATCCTGGAAAGCGAAGAACATCATGTCGACGAACTGGAAAAGCAGTTCGAGATGATCGAGCGCATGGGGATCGAAAATTATATCCAGCTCCAGTCGCGTCCCGTCGGGGACGACTGATCGCGATTCGACGAACCAGAGCCTGTCCACGCCCTAAGCCGTTGAGAAGAGAGGTGCTTTCGAGCGCCTCTTTTTTCGCTTGTATTTGCGATTAATTCTCAATAGCAAGGTGGAGCAGTCCCCTCCTGCCGGCCGCTGCAACTTCAAGCTGCATCAAAAGCGGCCGGCATCTTTTTCGCAAAGACGAGGACGGAGGGACCCTAGGGCCGGGAGAAATGACCTCATGCAAAGCAGCGCGCTGATCCGCCAGTTGACCGAGCAGCCGCTGGTCCGCGACCTTTCGGTCGAATCAGCACAAGCCGTCCTTGCGCTTCGCTATTGCATCCTCTGCCGCCGCGGCGAACGCGACCCGATGCCCGAACTCGAGCGGCGCTGGGGCAATATACTCGCGGCGCGGCGTTACCGGCTGGTGGTCGAGGCGATCGGCCATGTCTGGCCCGAACCCTTTGCCGTCGCCCCGCCCTGTTGCCCGCGCGTCAGCTTCGACGAGGCGCTGCTCGCCGCGATCGTCGGCGCCGCCTCGCGCCGCGATCGCGTCCAGTTCGACTGGCTGACCGCCGAAATGCTCGGCAGCGATGCGCGCGAGATGCTGTTCATTGCGCTCGAAAATTTCATCCGGGCGCGCACGCCGGGACGGGTTTAGCATCACCCTGGCGATGGCGGCTTTGGGGTGGAAAGCGGACGTGAGCGAGGCTTATGCTTAGCGGCCCAAGAGATACAATCCGACGACAATGGCAAAGCAAAAACACAGCGCCAAAAAAACGAAAAGCGGTCCTCTCGGTTCATCCCGGTGGCCTTGAGGGACAATGAGGGCCATGATTACTTCCAGCATTCAGCCTCCCAACGCGTGCTCATACTTTCGACAATCTAGCACGCGGTCATAGGTCCGCAAATGGTCGAAAGCGGCCGCCGGTTCTATATCCCCGCCTTGTCGCTCACCGCCTTGATCACCAGCGCCTTGTCGTCGACCAGATAGCGTTTCGCGAGCGCCTGCAATTCGGCGGGGGTTGCGGCTTCGACCTCGTCGATGCCCTTGCGGCTGCGGTCGAGCCGATCGGGGTGGCTCGCCGCCTCGGCGACATAGTTCAGCCAATAGCTGTTTTCGCGCCGCGACTTCACCATCGCCTCGACCAGCGGCTTGCGCGCGCGATCGACCAGGTCGGCATCGACAGGCTTATCGCGCAATTCCTTTGCGGTGGCGAAAATCGCCGCGCGCGTTGTCGCGAGATCCTTGAAATCGACATTGCTCGCGGCGAACAGATGGCCGTAACCCGGAAATTCGTCCGACAGGCTTGCCGCCGCGCCGGGGCTGTAGCTTTCGCCGAGCCGTTCGCGCAGTTCCTCGGTCAGTTTCAACTGCATCACGCGCGCCAGCAGGTTTAGCCGCATCGCTTCGCCAAGGTCGCTGTCGTCGCGCGCCGGCCAGTAGACGCGCAGTTCCGCCTGTTCGGCCGGCCCCTTGTGAATCAAGGTCCGCTCGCTGCGATCGGT